>ULYE01019536.1_pt1 | contig 107097 bp, 121 predicted proteins | sample 1961921 | NCBI WGS metagenome assembly ULYE01 (sample SAMEA4835856, study PRJEB28245) | human gut metagenome | biome: gut microbiome; material: fecal sample | place: Denmark | collected 2008 | reverse complement strand
GCTTCATTTGTGTTATAATCTGATAAGGATTCTCTATTATCCAACAATTTGAATAAGTAAGAGGGAAGTGTAAATATAAAATAGCCTTATCATGCTCCATTTTCTATAATAAAAATGCCTAAAAAACCTCGATAATATCGAGTAACTATAGAAAAAAACAGGGAACTCAAATGATTAGACTTTTGATATTTTTCTGCAAAATGATAGCAGTAAGATAGCAGTAATATAGAACAAATAAAAAGAAGAAGCTGTATAGAGTCTAAAGATTGAAAATCAAATGAACAAAGCGAACTAATCAGATTTTATCGGTGAAAATAGAACATTGTATATCGACATAAAACGACAAAATGATTCAATGGCAAATGGAAAAAACTGAAAAATATTCAAGAAAAAGCACCATAAAAAGACTAATCAAAAGGCGCTTTAATCAAAATATTAGTCATGAAAACTAAAAAAGAGGCAATCCGTAATTGGATCGCCTCTTTTTTGGTACTAATATGTGACTGGTTTCACCAGCTCATCTAACCCTTTAAAAGTATCAGAGATCATAGAAATGTTTTTCTTAAAGACATTGTCTGAACCAGGGACAAAATGCGTATAAACTGAAAGAGTCATATTAGGAGTAGCATGTCCCAAACGCTTAGAAACAAGGGGAATAGGCACCCCATTTGAAATCAGCAATGACGCATGCGTGTGACGCAAACAATGGAACGTCAGATTGGGACTAATGCCTAAAGACTTACGAAGCTTATTAAAAGCAATGTAAAAAGTAGAAAAGGAAATATAGGGGCCGGACCGCATTCTCTTTGTGGCACCGCAAATCACATGACCTGAAGCAGTGGCATGTACTTCACGCAGCACAGATAAAAGATGATCGGGAATTGAAATAGTTCTCATCCCAGAAATCGTCTTTGTCCAATGCACAAGATGAACAGCACCGGACGAATCCACGGTTAACGTCTTATTGACCGTCAATAAGGCATTTTCAAAATCAACATCGTCCCAAGTCAATGCAAGAACTTCAGAAATACGAAGCCCCATATAAAGACCAAACAAAAAAGGAAGATGAAGAAACGTCTTATGAGAAGCGAAATAATCCAAAAAAGCCTGAATATCTTCCTTAGAAAAGACTTTGACAGATAGGTTACGAGACTTACGCGGTATAATGATCCCCTGCGAATAGTCAAAAGGAATCATCTGCAGCGTATAGGCCTTATGGATGACGGATTTTAGAAAAGAAAAAGTATGATGCACCGAAGAAGGAGATAAATAGGACATCAAATAATTGAAATGATTCTGGATAGGGAACTGATTCGACTTGTCTACGAGCTTTAAATCCAAAATGGGTAAAAGTGACTTCATGAACGTAGCATAGAGACGTAATGTACTTGGGCGAAGAGACTGTTTATATGTTCGGATGTAAAGAAGCATCCATTCACCAATCGTCATGTTCTCACGGTAGCACACATCAAAAGCATGTGTTTCATTTAATGTCGCTTTCAACCAAACGGAAGCCTCATCCCTGGAATAGAACCTGCGAACAACGCGACCGCAATCAGGATCAGAAATGGCTGCCACCCAGCGCTTTTTTCCGCTGCGTTTATTTTCATAATAAATGGATCCTTCACCATTACCCTTTCTGCTCATATTGATTTTCCCCCACATTGAATTAGACAAATATATATTAAATATATTATACTCAAAAAGTCCTAAAAGCAAGCAAAAATGGGCTTTTTTAGCATATTAAAGAACAATAGTATCGATTGACTTCCTCTAAAAATCCATATAGAATGGAATGCAGGTAAAAAAGATTTCCATGTGGAATGGAATCAGAACTACATTTTCAGGGGGCACGAGTGCCCCCTAGGGCGTTATGCTTTTCACTATTGTTAAGAAAGGGGAATGCAAATGGCTTATATAACAATCAAAGAATTTGCAGAAAAAGAGAATTTACCCCTAGATTCTGTTCGAGCAATGTGCAAAGAGGGAATACTCCCTCGCATCAAAGCAGGCAGAGGCTACTACGTAAACTTTGAAAGAGCAGACCAAGTGCTGCGAGACATGGAAAAAGAACCCATCCGACGCGGAAGAGCAAAAAGGAAAAGACGAACATATGCAGCAAAAACAGAATCGTTAACCGGGATGGAATGTATTGAGCAGCTTCTGGCAGATGCAGAAAGAAAAGGGAATGAAGAGAAATGATGTATTACCTGCTTAGAAAGTATCACAAAATTCTGATAGTCATAGCACTCACCACGATTTTTACGGGCGGCGCTTCAGAAACCATTTTGGAAACGATGAGACAATCAGGAGACATTCCCGATTATATGCTTTTAAAGGTAGTGAATGAGCACAAAGAAGAAATCAAAGAATGGGCAGCATCCATTGACCCGGTCAAAGTCAGAGAAGCCCTTCGAAAAATGGATCAGCTGCTTGGAACAAGCAGAGAATAGGAGAAAACATGGAAACAAAAGTGGAAATCAAAGATAACCTAAAAACAAAGAGCAATGAAAATGCATATATCATTGCCATCACCAAAGCAGAAAGAAAGACCATCCATGTAAAAATTACAGAAGAAGAACTCTCGGACCTTATCGGAGACGCATTAGATGGCGGCGACTATTGGATCGGAAGAATCCGCGTCGTAGAAAAAGATAAAGAAGAAGCAAAAAAATACACAACATGGAGCGAATGCATCATCCACAATCTAAGAATCATGCTCCTAGATATCGAATCAGATGAAGCTTATGAATTAAGCAGAACTGCCTTTTTGGAAGGAATCGGGAAATACATTCTTGCATACGGAGAAGACCTTTGCACAGCAGAAGAAGAATCGATCTGTAAGAGAAAAGATAAACCGGCAGAGATCACGAAAACAGACCATGTACTTGATACAGTAAACATTGACGCCAATATTGCAGACAGCATGCTGCAGTTTGGCTTGTTTGGAGAGCTGGTATACGGTTAAAAATAAGGGGGAATACACCAATGAAAAAAGAATTTGTCATGATCAAAACATGGCATACCGAAGAAGATGAGCCAATCCTCATCAGTGATCATGCATCCCAGGAAGCCATGGATCAGGCAGGCAATGACTATTTTGAAAAAACAGGGGACCGAAATGTTTCCGTACTTGCCATGTACGGCAGCGATTCTAAAGAAGAAATTATGGACATTGAAAACCTGGGGCAGGACGAATTAGTCAGAGCCAAAGAATGGAAAGGAAAACCGTGGTATTTTTCGTTATGTGCAGTGACATATTCACCGGAAAGCGGATGTATGACAACGGTATTCCCTCTTACTACAGAAGAAAAAGAATCTTTAGCCGACTGGCCCATTCGCGTCAATGATATTGTCAAAGACCGGTACTATCATTAGAAGAATCATTCAGTCTAATACCATCAACGCCATGCTAAAATTCCATTGCAAATGGAATTAAGAACAAGGTACAACGATAAGGAAACATGAAAGAGGAGCCTATGACAAAAGAAAGTCCCACTGTATATGTACTTCAGGCAATCGCAACAACTAAAAGGAGAAAAACCTATTCAGACATGGGAGAATATGAATCCCTGGAAGAAGTAAAAGAAGCAATGAAAGAAGAAAGCCGGGAATGGAGAGAAAGAAGGAAAAAGAGCAAATTGACTTTCAGCATAGAAATCAAAGAAAAAAAGAGGTAAAAATCATGAATCACGAATTACGAATCGAATTTTGGGGAGATTACGCCTGCTTCACAAGACCAGAGATGAAAATAGAACGAGTCTCCTATGAAATCATGACACCATCAGCTGCCAGAAACATGCTGCAGGCGATCTTCTGGCATCCGGGCTTCAACTATGTCATTGATGAAATTGACATTATGAACCCGATCCGGATGACCAATATCCGAAGGAATGAAATGGGAGCCAAAATCACCACATCCGCAAGTCTCGCAAAAGCAAAAAACGGAGAGCCAATGAATCTTTCTCCCAAAGAGAACATCCAGCAGCGCGCCTCGCTCATTCTGAAAGATGTAAGGTATCTGGTTCATTTTCACCTTACGATGACCAAAGATGCACATGAAAACGACAATATCATCAAATTCACAGAAATGCTCAAAAGAAGAGCATCCAAAGGACAGTGCTTCACACAGCCCTATTTGGGATGCCGAGAATTTCCTGCAGGATTCCGTCTGGTAGGAGAAGAAGAAACACCAGACCCATATCCAAAAACCAAAGATCTGGGATTCATGCTCTACGACATGGATTATACAAATAAAACAAAAATCACACCCCAGTTCTTTCATGCAAAACTAGACCGTGGGCGTATGGATGTGAGAGGAGCGGAGGTGTATAAATAATGCTCGAAGAACTCGTAGAACTGTACGAAGAACTCTGCAAGCAGGGGAAAGTCCTTCCGGAAGGATGGGGAATGGCCAAAGTCAGCCACAAAATCCAGCTGGACAAAGAAGGCCATTGTAAAAAAATCATCTCTGCCAAAGAAAAAGTCAAAGTAAAAAATGGGAAAAAAGAAGTAGAAATCGCACCGACCAGGAAGGTGCCGCTTCCCGTCATCCGAACCATCAGCGTAAAAGCCAATTTTCTTTGCGATACGCCGACCTACCTTTTAGGCGTAGCAAAGGATAGAAACAAGGAACGAGCCAATGAATGCTTCGAAGCAGCACGGAAACTCCACCATAAAGTGCTGGATCATTGCCCGGCAGCAGAAGCCAAAGCCATTCTCGCCTACTTCGATACATGGGATTATGAACATGCTGAAGCAGACCCCATGATTCAAGAAAGAATCGAAGAACTTGCTGCAGCCAACAATCTGATTTTCACGGTAGATGGCAAGGATACAACCACAAACCCAGATATTGAAGAAGCATGGGATAACTACCTGAGAACAAGCAAAGAAACAGCAAAGAATGCCCTAAAAGGACAGTGTCTGATCACAGGGAAAAGAAATCAGCCGATCTCCATCCTTCATCCCAAAATCAAGGGAGTCGCAGGAGCCAAAACAACCGGCGCAAATCTGGTGTCATTCAATGAACCCGCTTTCTGTTCCTATGGCAAAGATAAAAAGCAGGGAGAAAATTCACCCATCAGTGAACATGCCGCCTTTGCCTATGGCACCGCTCTCAATCAGTTGCTTGCCGATCGACGGCATACGCAGGTCATCGGAGACACGACCGTGGTCTACTGGTCTAAACATGCCGTTACCGCCGCGCAGGACGTGATCGCAGCTCGTTTGGGAAATGTCGGAGGAAGTGAGAACCATAGCTGGGATGAAATAGCACAGCAAATCAAAAAAGGATTAACGGTCAATATAGACGGAGAAACACTAAACCAGAACGAACCATTTTACATTCTGGGACTTGCACCCAACGCATCCAGAATTGCCGTCCGATTCTTTGAGAAAAACACATTTGGAGAAGTACTGAAAAAACTGGAAGCACACCAGAACCGAATGAAACTTCAGGGACCCGAATGGGAAAAAGGTGAAATTCCGCTTTGGAGGATTTTGAAAGAAACAGTGAACCCAAACAGCAAAGAAAACTGCAGCTCCCCCTTAATCGCAGGAAGTCTCCTTCGTTCCATTCTGACAGATTCGAAATACCCCGAAAGCATGTATCACCAGATGCTGCTGCGAGTATTTAAAGACCAGGACAAACCAGCAGAAGCCGGTAGTAAGGCAACATACAAAGTTAGTCACACAAAGGCTGCATTCATCAAAGCCTATTTATTAAAAAATGCCACAAAACATTGGGAGGGAAAATTACAAATGGCAGTCAACACAGAAACAACAGAAATTTCCTATGTATTAGGAAGACTTTTTTCCGTATTGGAAGACATCCAGCAAAATGCTATCCCGGAAATCAATGCAACCATCAAAAGACGCTATTTCAACAGCGCATGCACCACCCCGGCAGCAGTATTCCCGATTTTGCTGAAACTCACGAACAGTCATATCGGCAAATTCGAGAAACCGAAAGCCATTTACTTCAAGAAAAAATTAGGTGCATTGATGGATCAGATTGAAATGCCCAATAGCGGCATGCCGTTCCCGAAAAGACTGAATCTCGAAGAACAGGGAGCATTTGTGCTTGGATATTATCAGGAAACACAGGCAAAATATGTAAAAAAACAGGAGGAAAAATAAGATGAGCGAAGTTATTAAAAACAGATACGATTTCATGGTACTTTTCGATGTAGAGAATGGCAATCCTAATGGAGATCCGGATGCAGGGAATATGCCGCGCGTGGATCCGGAAACGGGTCTTGGCCTTGTGACCGATGTCTGCCTGAAACGTAAAATCAGAAACTATGTGGAAGCAGCCAAGGAAGATGAGCCTGGGTATCGGATCTATATCAAAGACGGAGTACCGCTCGAAAAAAGTGATAAAGAAGCCTTGGAATATGCAGGGATCGAAGATATTAAAGACATCAAGAAAAAAGACCCTGAAGCCGATAAGAAAATGAAAGACTTCATGTGTTCCAATTTCTTTGATATTCGTACCTTCGGAGCCGTCATGACCACCTTTGTAAAAGGCGCTTTGAACTGCGGACAGGTTCGCGGTCCTGTCCAGCTCGGATTTGCCAGAAGTATTGATCCAATTACCCCGCAGGATATTACATTGACACGAGTAGCTATTACCAGAGAAGAAGATGCTAAAGAAAAGAAAACAGAAATGGGGCACAAATTCATTGTTCCATATGGACTTTATCGCGTAGAAGGGTACATCTCGGCAAATCTCGCTAGAAGAGTTACTCACTTTACAGAAGAAGATCTGGCTCTGCTCTGGGAAGCCATCATCAATATGTTTGAGAACGATCATTCAGCAGCTAGAGGCAACATGGCTGTTAGAGAACTCATTGTGTTCAAACATGAAAGCGAACTTGGAAATACGCCCGCTTATAAACTGTTCGAAAGAGTACATGTAGAACAGAAAGATCCAAACAATACGCCAAGATCTTATAGCGATTATGAAGTAGCTATTGATACGGAAAATCTGCCGAAAGGAGTCACCATCGAAAGGAAAGTATAAGCAGCACCGGCGCGAACCATAAGCAACACAAAGGAAAAAGCCGAAAAAGCAAGGCAGAAAACAGGCTTTTTCTTGGTTCGCGGAAATGAACAAAAGAAGCAGGATAAAATCATAAGAAAATCCTACCACCATCGCTCCCCATGCGGGGAGCGAGAATTGAAAATGACCGAGTATATGAAGAAGGGCTTTGCCCTCAATCGCTCCCCATGCGGGGAGCGAGAATTGAAAATTTTTCAACACTTTCAACGTAGCAAGAATTAAAAGTCGCTCTCCATGCGGGGAGCGAGAATTGAAACCTTTATTGCGCCATTTTCGGGGAGCGCAGAAGATATCGCTCCCCATGCGGGGAGCGTGAATTGAAAAATAAAATGGAGCTTTACTAGTACATATTGATTTAGTCGCTCCCCATACGGGGAGCGAGAATTGAAAATACAGGGGCTCATGATGCTAAAGGAGCAGATTATGTCGCTCCCCACTCAGGGGGCGAGAATTGAAATTATTGCAGTGAGTTCAGGAAACACAGCACAGATTGCTCCCCACGCAGAGAGTGAGAATTGAAATATAGATTGGTATATCCTGATTGATAGCCTCAAAAATCGCTCCCCATGCAGGGAACGAGAATTGAAATCTTCAAATCAAAGAGGATTATATTATCTTCCTGATATCGCTCCCAGGCAGGGAGCGAGAATTGAAATAAACACGGCTGCTTATTATTTAAAGAAACGTGATATCGCTCCCCAGGTAAGGAGTGAGAATTGAAATCAACTGGAGCACCTGCAGCAGGAATTCCATGATATCGCTCCCCAAGCAGGGAGCGAGAATTGAAATTGATGTGAATCAAATCTTCGGTGCGATTGAGAATATCGCTTCCCACGCAGAAAGCGAGAATTGAAATTTGAGTACGGCCTTTGTTACATTAGTTAACCAAATCGCTCCCAATACGGGGAGCGAGAATTGAAATTCCGGCGTGTGCTAGTGTGTCGTATATGCACAAAGATCACTCCCCACGGAGGGAGCAAGAATTGAAATTACAATAATATCTTTATTGCTTTGCCCAGTGATGTATCGCTCCTCACGCAAGGAGCGAGAATTGAAATTGATCAGTATCGGAACCCTCTGTATAATCAGGGTCATCGCTCCCTACGCAGGGAGCGAGAATTGAAATTGTCTGATGAGAATAAAGACAAATTTATTGGCCAGATCGCTCCCCACGCAGGGAACGAGAATTGAAATTGTAGTGAGGCTGCACATAAGTACCATCGCTCCGTATCGCTCCCCACGCAGGGAGCGAGAATTGAAATCGAATTGAAAAAAGAGCTTTAGATGTCAATGATCCACATTGCTCCCCACGCAAGGGGAGAGAATTGAAATGGGAGACAAAATACAGTTTACGGTCAAAATAAAATCGCTCCCCAGACAGGGAGTGAGAATTGAAATTTGTGATTACCTATGATGTAAATACCACGATACCCATCGCTCCCCACACAGGGAACGAGAATTGAAATCAGCTGGAACACCTGCAGCAGGAACTCCGTGATATCGCTCCCCAAGCAGGGAGCGTGAATTGAAATAATGTCGGGTGTGTAAGCTAGACGCGCTCTACGACCGCTTCCCTGATGGGGAGCGAGAGTTGAAATACCATTTTTTCTCCATTGCCGAAGCTGCTACCCAATCGTTCCCCTTACGGGGAGCGAGAATTGAAATTTAGGAAAGAGAATCTGTGATCATCATAGTGTATCGCTCCCCTCGCAGGGGGCGAGAATTGAAACAGATTTTACTGAAGGTGTAATTGATAACATCGCTCCCACACAGGGAGCGAGAATTGAAATTTGTCCGCAGTGTGGATCGGAAAACATTCAAAAAAATCGCTCCTCACGCAGGGGCGAGAATTGAAATGGTTATTGACGCCGAACTGATACCGGCAGCCTTATCGCTCCCCAGGCAGGGAGCGAGAATTGAAATTCCAATGTTCGAAAAGATTAAGCTGATCAATCATATCGCTCCTCACGAAAGGAGCGAGAATTGAAATCAACTGGAGCACCTGCAGTAGGAATTCCGTGATATCGCTCCCCAGGCAGGGAGCAAGAATTGAAATACTACCTTGCTGAACCAGCTGGCATCGGCTATCGATCGCTCCCCACACAGGGAGCGAGAATTGAAATTATATAAACAATAGCTGATAGCATCGCTCCTCACGCAGGAACGAGAATTGAAATGTTGCTACATTCATTTTATATAGCAAAACGCCTGCCAAGGCAGGCGAGAATTGAAAAGAGCGATGGCATAGAGGTAGAATCATTCCCAAAAGGTGCAACAATTCGTTGCACCTTTTTTGCTGCAGCCACCCAAAATAACCAGCCCGCATGAATGCGGGCTTTTTTTCGTGCTTAATCATTTTCACTACGCAGAGAGGTGATGCGAATGGTTTCATCAGATAGTCATGGCAATCGAATCTTCTTTCAGAATCTGAAAGAAGAAAAAGTCATAGACTATGTAAAAAATTATTATGGCTATGATCACTATGTTTCCTATGAAGGATACGTAGTAAACACCGTAACAGGAGAAATATTGGCCCAAATAAAATACGAACGAGGGGTATATAATCTGCTGTCACGAGATGCATGCTGAAAAGGGAATCACATAAGGAGGAAAACATGGAAATTTTTACAATGAAAGACTGGAAAGAAGGCAAAAGGTGGAAGAAAGGAACCATCGTTGAAGAAGCTATATATGAAGAGTTGCGGGACTGTCTACCACCTGCCTGGGACGGGTATTGCAAAATAACAGGAAGACGCCTTTTCCAGCTGGGTGAGCCGTATGGGCACTTAGAATATAAAGGGAAATGCTATGCAACCTATGAATCCTTTGTAAGGAAAGAAAACGGATGGAAATACACAGGGGAACATCTTTTAGGAAGGAGCGAATAAGGAAAATGAAAACAACAGCGATTTATACAAACAAAAGAGGAACAACCCTTGTTAAATTGGAAAAAGACAACAAAGACATCGAATGGGTTGTGTGCAGCGAATATGATGAACATGCCCCGGAAGGGGAGAAATGGATCTGGGGACATTACTTCGATACCTTTGAAGAAGCATGCACATACATGAATCAGAAATCCATCTATGTAGTGACTGCACACGACATCGAAGAAATGGATGAATCATCCAAAACAAAACAGTTCTTCTTCTCCCAAAAAGAAGATGCGCTGGATGCTGCCAAAGAATATATTGAAAAACATTACCCGAAAAATGAAAAAGAAACAGCCAAAGAAGCCATCAGTACAAAAAATATCTATATGAAATACGATGAAAAAAGCAAAGATGACTGGATGACAGAAAATAATACCCATTTCATGAAAGTTGAGGGAATTGAATGGAATCAGAACATCTTGCCATTCAATCCAAGTTCAGCATTGTATGAAATGACTATTTAGTCCTATTAAGACTAAATAGGACTAAATCAGACCAAATAAGGAGGAAACATGCACAGCTACATTTATAACCTGCAGAGAACCAAAGAAAATCGAAATGCCAATGAAAAAATGGATGAAAATTATATGGCAGAAAAGGATGACATTTTGAATGATATGAATTCAGAAGGAGCAAGTGCCGATTATGTAGAAGAATGCAAAGGAAACGATCTGAAAGCAGGAGAAAAAGTATTGAAAGCCTATTGGGAAACAAAAGGACTCTTTACTAAAGAAAGCCCCGATGGCAATCTGCTTATAGAAAGAGATCAGATCAAAGCATATGTAGACAGGCAAATGGAACGTGCCCGAAAAACGATCAATCAGCTGTTTGAAGAAAAAGCAGACATTGAATATCTGCTTTTCAACATGAACCAGCTTCTCGATGATAAAGCAGGTTTTTGGTTTATGTCAGACTACGGAACGCCAAAAACAGAATATACTTTTTTGAGTGACTTGCTAAAATCCGGTAAAAAAACATTTGAAATGGAATTGCTGCAGGTTTTTGATTACCATATGTAAGGGGAAAACGAGAAACCTATGACAAAAGAACGAACTCACTTAAACATCCGGAAGAAGGTTGTCAAAAAGATCACCGTCAATCCGCGCTACTATGCAAAGATGTCAGAAATCCTTGATAAACTCACTGAAGAGCGTAAGCAGGGAATTCTTAACTGCGCTGAGATGCTTGAAAAATATATGAAGCTGATCAAGGATGTTGATTGCTCGAAGGACAACGATAAATATCCGAAGAGCATCCGTAAAAACAAAGCGCTCATGGCCATTTATGATAACACCGGCAAGGACAAGAAACTTGCTCTTCGCATTCACAAGGCCGTGAAAAAGCAGGCAATGTCTGGTTTCAGGGATAATCAGGTGGTTGTCATGAGAATAAAAAGGGCTCTCTTTGGGATTCTGGGTGATGACTCCGAGGTGGAACGCATCTATAAGATTATTGAGAAGAAAGAAAAACTGCAATATTCGAAATAATGGAATCAAAAGGGAAAATGAGCAAGCATGGGTAAAGAAAGGAAGAGAAAAAAATGAAAACATGGGAAGCACTGAAAGCGGCAGACGAAGGGAAAAAGATTCGGCGGAAGTGGTGGGCGAAGGGTATATACAGCGTCAAGACGGAGAGGCCATGCTTGGGCGGGATGGCTCTTGTAACGCACTTCGCTTCTAAATCTTCCAACCACACCAACTACATAAAGGTGGATGATGTAGACTGGGACGAGGTTTTCGCAACGGACTGGGAAATTTACGAGGAGGAAGAAAATGGAAGAGAATAATTTTGATTTTGGCTTTTGGAGCTTATATCCCAATGTATTAAACGCTGGAGAACGATGCTTCAACGACTTGGGTGATTACTTTCATATTTCAGAAGAAGAAAAAGAAGAAGCTGAACGAGAAGCAAAGGACGTAATCTTGGATGCATTGGTTAATGCAAGAGAGAAAGGATATAATCCTTTTGATGATAGTAAACCGTTTATGCTTGCTAATCTCATAAACCAGGCAAAAATCGATGCGCTGATAAATATTATCTGTGTAAAAAGAAATCTCAATGAAGAAGATTTCGAACATTTTGCTTATGAAGATGGCGCTTTATTGGATGTCAAATACAAAGAAGAAATTATTGCATAAGAAGGGAATTAGGGGCTGATGGTCGTGAAAAAGTGAGATATAAAGCTCAAAAATTCATGGCCATGAGGCTCACTTTTTCATAGCCGTTCACAAAGATAGTGCCTTGTGAAGCGCCGATGAAATCATCATTCAATAAAACCAAACCTTCCGGATAATTCATAAAGAAAGGAGAAAATCATGACCAAAGAGAGAACTCCCTTTGATACCTGCAATAAAAAAGATACCATCGAAAATCACTGCGAACTTATTGCAGCAGCGCCCATCAACGTACATGTGTCAATGGATATGAGTCTGGACGAAATCGCAGAAAGATACGAAAAGATTCTGAAATCAAACAGGAAAGACCAAATGCAGGTATTTTTTCAGGATCTGGTCACTTACTTCAAGAAAAAAGAAATTCCAGTATTAAAGAATCTGCCCACGCCTGTGATCGAAAGAGAGATCACCTTCACTAAAATTATGAGAGCCTATCGAGTAGCAGGAAGATGTTATACCTATCTCAAAAGAAATACGGCAGAAATAGAAATCAGCAAGCATATACTGCTGCCAGGAAACGGCAAAGCCATTATCGATGTGATTGCACATGAAGTGCTGCATGGTCTTTTGCCGCATAAAGAATGTCACAAGAACGGCTTCAAAATAGGAATGTTCAAAATCAACAAAGCATTAGGCACCCACATCCGGATCACAGGAGTCAACGGGAAGTTTGAAACACCCAAAAATTCCCCAACGCCTTGGCTTTATGAATTGTATTGCCCAAAATGCGGGAAGGTAATCACAAAATACAAAAGTTTGTGTAAATCTGTAAGAACAGCAAAAAACTACTACCACAATCCCTGCCGGGTCAGTCTAAAGGCAAGAAAAATCAAAAAATAAAAACCATCAAATTCACACTTTATAGAAATCCTATAGAGTGTGATATAATAAAAATAAGAAAAAATATGAATTTAAAGAAAGAAGGAATGCGTATGGCATGGTTTTCAGCAAACTTTACGGAAGAAGGCAGAAAAAAAGCAGAAGCCTACTTTGAAGACGCAGAAAACAAAGCAAGAAGAATTTTAAAATCAGAAGGTCTCGAAAGCGAATACGACCAGATCATCCCCAACATCCAATATGCAGAAATCGAAATCGGGCAGGAATGTGCAAAGAAAAATAATAATAAACTGTTGCCGGAATATACCAAAATCTGGGGCGTCTATCGTTACACTGAGCATGAAGGGAACGTACTCATCTGTTATGCAGATGAAGAACTGGTACTCAAAGCAGAAGAAGATTATGTAGGAAGAGTAGAAGAACAGCTTCCGTTTTAAAAAAATAAACCATCATAGATAAAGGAGCAGACAAGATCTGCTCCTTTATCTATTGGGGGAAACGGACTAAATAAGACTAAATAGGACTAAATAAGACAGAAAATAAAGGGAAAATCATGGGACAGACAAAAGAAATTTATCTGGTCATACGCGGGCAAAGATGGACAAATCAATGGAAAATTCTTGCGTTTTATAATCGAAAGAAAGCAATGAAATATGCCTGGAAAAAAGCAAAAAAAGAGCTGGAAGTCAATCAGCACGGAAGGAAATATTTCAAAGAAGCAAAAGAACAGCTGGAGACAAAAGGCATCATTTTCAATGGAGAAAAGTACATTCAGGTAAGCTCAATTATTCCGACTCTTTGATCAAGCAATACCACTAGCACGGCATCGATGCCGTGCTTTTTTTATTGTTATCATTTCATTTGAACAAAGAAAGGTGAATCAAATCATGCATGGAATCATAAATACTACGTTGCTCGCAAACATGGAAAAAATCTTCGTGCAGGAATACGAAAGACTGTATAAAAAGGGAGATCCAAGAGAAATGAAATGGATAAAGCAGTTCGATGAACACATAAAGGAACCGGCATTCAAAATTCTGATCACAATGTTTAATGACTACAGAATGGATATCATTACCAGTGACCGAGAATCAGCGGCCTTCATGAGCATGCTGGAAATCATCGATCAAAGAAACTTTCAGAAAATCTAAAAAGGAGGACTCGCCATGGAAGACATTTTGCTCACTGAATTTTTCAAAAAAGAACGCTGGGAAGCAGCTATAGAGACAGCTGTAGAAAAAGACATATCCCAGCAGCTCCTGCGAGAGATGAGTACACCGAACAATCGAATCCTGCTTTACCGTGCGCTCAAAGCAAATACGTATCGGATCAGACCACCGCATGAAGCCCAGATCCCCAAAGATAATGGAGAATATCGCACAGTCTACGTCAACGAAGACCAGGACCGTGTGATTTTATCCATCATCAATGATATGCTCTTCGAACTTTGCCCGGAAATGGTACACAAGCATTGCATGAGTTATCAGAGAGGAATTGGGTGCGGGAAGGTCGTACAGAAAGCAAGCCAGATTATCAAAACGATGAAGGGAAAAGAAATCGGTGTCAAAGTGGATTTGAGCAAATACTTCGACAGCGTACCTATCCGCTACATCGAAGACGTATTTCAGAAAATTGAAAAGAAGTTTGGGCCGTCCAAAATTCTGGATTTACTGAATGACTACTATCATGACAACACAGTTATCGACATGGAGAAGAAAACCATCGAAAAATACTCTTCTCTTCGCCAGGGATGCGCCGTCGCTGCCTTCCTTGCCGATGCTGTCCTCTATGACATGGACGCTGCCCTAAGCGAAATGAACGTGTTCTATGTGCGTTATTCGGATGACATCTTAGTTCTTGGAAAGAGCTGGAAAGAAGGGTATAAGCTTCTTCAGAAAAAACTGGCAGAGAAAGAACTGACACTCAATCCAAAGAAGGTGGAGTTTCTGGACAAAGACCACTGGTTTAAATTTTTGGGATTTACCATGAAAAATGACCAGATCAGCCTGTCCAAGAACCGGATTAAGAAATTTCAGAAGGAAATTGAACGAAGAACGATTCGCTCAAAAGATAAAAACCCAAAACAGATTCTCCATAATGTCAATACATTTCTGTATAAAGGCTTTCGGGGATACAGTTGGGCAACCGGAGTACTTTCAATTATCAACGTAGAAAAAGACATCCAGACCATGAACAGCTTCATCATGGATGCCATTCGAGGAGGCATCACGGGCAAAGGGAAAATCGGAGGACTGGGCGTTGTCACGGAGAAAAGCGACCATACCATTCTTCGAGGGAAAGGAAGAAACGTCAAAGCAAACAGAGAAAAAATCCAAAACATTGAAGGATATATGACTCTCTCCTGCATGAGAAACGCTCTTCTGACTTCCAGGGAAGCATATGAAACGCTCGTTATGAGTATGTAAAAGCAAAAATACAAAGTCGGTGCAGACAGCAAAGCGCGTGAAATCATTTAAGCTTTCCAGCTACGAGTCTCAGCGCCCGTTCTGTGCAGCAGATCTGCTGCACAGAACGGGCTAGACTCATAACTGGAATCTATCAACCCAGTATAACAATGCACGAGATTTCATCCGTAAGCATGAAACTAAAAAAACTCAGTACGGAGAGCCAGATGATAATTCATCACCATCAACTTGCGGTAAGAACATTCTGGAAGACAAGCACTCTCAGTATTTCATACTGAAGAGTCCTGTCATCCAGAACTCTTCAGGTTAAGACGACTTATCCGTCTTCTTAACCTGAAGTCTTACAGCCAGTATCAAACAGTTATATCCATGTACAAGATGAATTTGCATCAGCAGAAAGGGAACAACAAATGAAAATCATTGACCTTAAAACAAAAACAATGAAAGAAAACGGAAAGATCTTGATAAAAAACGGCATACCGCAAAACGGCTATGCATTAGATCAGATCAAAGTCACATGGGAAGAACTGGAAGAAGCCTATGAAGAATACAAACACTCCGTCCCCAATGGCGTAAAATATCACCACAAATACTTCAAGGCACTGGAAGAAAACGAACTCACTACAGAAGACCTTATCACCGGAGCCAATCGAGGGAAAGCCAAAGAAAATCTGGAATGGATGCTTTTAACAGGCATCTTGAACGGAAGCCTTGCATGGCCGGATGAAAAGAAATGGTTTTGGCAGTCAGCCAAAGACAAAGACTTCGTTTTGCTGAAAACTTGGTTTGCATAGATTCCGCCGACGCAAAGCGTCGGCTTTATAAAATACTTTATTCTTTAAGGGAAACGTAGGTTCAACTTTTTATTTGCAAGGAGGAATTCAAATGCCGGATTGGTGCGACACACGAATGACCATAGAAGGGCCAAAAAACCAAGTAGAAAACATCCGAAAACTGATTTTACAATGGACCAGTAAAAACTATGCAAAAAACGATTTCGGGCATGGCTGGCTCGGAAACATAGTACTAGGTGCGGGATTCTCGTATGAAGGCGAAAATGGATTAAGCTGCCGAGGGAAAATTACCGAAATTGAAGAAGTAGAAGAAAAAGACCCGGAAACATATTATTTCCAGCTGTATTACATCTCTGCGTGGGAAGATGTATCAGAAACATGGCAAATCATCTTAGAAAAATTTGCCCCGAACTGCAAGATGTACTATTGCGCGGAAGAACTTGATGGTGATTATTTTGTAACCAATGATAAGAGCAAAAAATATTACGAAGAAGAATGTATCATCGACAGTTATCTCAAAAAAACGAATCCCATGAAGAAGAAATGGGATTTTGATGGATGGGAATATATCGATCGAAAAACATTAAAAGAGAAGCTGTCTCAGATTTTTGGCTCAATGTCATTACCAAAGTTGATTGAAAAAGCGGAAAACCTTCCAGTGACAGATAAAGAATGGGTCAGAATCCATCTGATTGAATATGTTTAAATTATCCCAATGCTCAATCCATGGTTCGCTTGAAATTTCAGCCGACGCGAAAGCGTCGGCTATTTAAAATGTCTTTATATAAAATTGGGCAACTATGCCCTTACTAATGAAAAGGAGAACATCATGAAACTGAAGATTACCTGCCCAAACTGCAAAAAAGAATTTGAAGCCAATATCGAAGGAGCAAAAATCCCCAAAGGAACTTACTTTTTAGTTCCAATGGAAGAAATGGATACCAAAACAAAAGAGACAAACACGCACAAAGACCCTGTTGAAGAATCGATCAGAAACGACGGCTACATTGAAAACAATCATCTGTACAGAAGATGGGTCATGGCACAGATGCTTCGACATTTCCGAAATGAAAAGGATCCGGCAGCCTTCGATCATTACTTTGTCAGCGGGAAACCATACAAGTATGCATGGGAAACGACCTTAAACGAAATGAAAGCCATGAAACATCTGCAGGGAGAAGAACTCATCAAAAGAGAAAGATTCTTCAACCTGGAAGTGGTGAAAGAAATGGCAAATGAATATAATGAACAGGTAAAGAACTATATTGCAAAGCTCCCCAAAAAATGGACAGTGAAAAATGGAAAATGGGCATATTACAGCAAAATTCCATATGGAAAAGAAATTAAGAGATCTCCAAAGGACAAAGAATTTTGGGCAAGCATCACAGAAGCCGTAAACAAAATCAACGAAGCAAATACATACTGGCAGATGCAGAAAGCTGTTGAAAATTTCATGGCAACATGTCCTATGCATCTCAAAATGCCAAAACCGAATGCATGGAAAAATGCATTCAAGGGAGCAGGTGCCTACTACACCATGGACAATATGATTAAGTTCCATCATTGTCATTGGATGCTGAAAAGTCACTATCTGATGCTCCCGCTTAGTGCTTCTCTTACAGAACTGGAAAAAGCAGTCGAAGAAACCAAAGGAGAATATTATAGGCTGTATGCGATGATGTGTGATTTCGTGGCATACAACCACTTTGATTTTGATCAGCGTATGAAAGAAATCAAGGCAGCAAGAAAAACCTCAATCGAGTAAAACAAAAGATGATTCCGTGCGATATGGAAGTAGATTGAAATTGCACACTTCAAGGTAAATATCACTCTGAAGAAAGAATCCCGTTTAATCAACGGGATCTTTCTTCAGAATGACGTTACCCATCAGACAAATAGAGAACTATCGCAAAGCAAGAACAATCTACAACCCGAGTAATACGAGAAAACTATTGAAAAACGAAATAAGAACAGAATTCTCCATGCGATATGGAAATAGATTGAAACTGCATACTTCAAGGGAACATCCCTACCCAGGGGAAAGCTCCTTACTACGGACCTTGCCCTGGGAAGTAGATGTCCTCTATTAACCAAATAAAGAACTATCGCAAAGCAGGAACAATCTACAACCCGGGTCATACGGGTAGCCTATTGAAACTGGTCAGTTTAAATCACCCGCACCTCACGCGGCAAACGATTACCGTCTTATTGCCGCGTATCCTTGCAGGCGATTATCAAACAAATATAAAAATATGACAAAGTCAGGACCAATAGGTAAAACAGAGAGATACTGTAAAAAGCGAGCCCATCCATTCAACGTCGCCTCCATACACCCGGTTCCGGATCCTATCCGATCCTACACCTGGTGTTAGAGAGGCAACTTATCAATCCAATATAGAAATATCTCCGGGATGGGGAAGCAAAGAGTTTAGAATACCCCGCCCTTCATGCAGCAAAAGACCCTGTAAAAACGGAGAGATACCGTAAAAAGCGAGCCCCTCCATTCAAAGACTGCTCCATATACGGACCAGGATCCAAGATCCGGACCAGTATCTGGAAACGTCTTATCAACCTTATAAAATAATATCTCCAACGAGGGGAAAGCCCAAACAGCCCGCCAGCCATGGCGGGCTGTTTTTGACGAATCAATATAAAACCAAAGATAATGTACAGAAGAATCTCCATAGGGTAAAATAAAGAAGCAGCTAAAACAAGGGAGGTCATCATGAAAGAAATGCAAATGAATACAGATCCGTTTAAAGAATATCTCATAGAAAAAGACCCTACACAAAAAGAAAAAAGCTATGCCTGGGATACCGCTATCGGACTGCAAGCCGTAGACGGACTCAGCCCCTCCGGCTATTTAAAAGAAACCGCTGCCAAAAACATAAAAGGGGAAATTACACTTAAAGAAGCCTATCAGCTGATAGAGTCCTATTATCAAGAAAAACCATACCATACCGAAACAGAACGAACGGAAGAAGCCGACAAAGTCTCTGTTAGAATAGCATCATTGTTAACAGAAAAAGCCTTCAGCTTTACACCAAAAGAGTATGTGGCCATTCACAGAAAGCTGTTCACTGGGATTTATCCTCATGCTGGACAGTTGAGAGATTACAATATCACAAAAAAAGAATGGGTATTGGATGGAGACTCTGTCATTTATGGAAGCGCCACAGAATTAGAAGCAACACTGGATTATGATTTTTCCCAGGAAAGAGCATTTTCTTATCGAAATCTTCCCACAAACGCAATGATAAAACATCTGGCAGAATTCGTTGCAAGACTATGGCAAATTCATATTTTCTGCGAAGGAAATACCAGAACCACAGCAGTCTTTTTCATCAAATACCTACACACATTGGGCTTTGATGTGACTAATGATATCTTTGCTGAAAATGCTTGGTACTTCAGAAATGCCATGGTGAGAGCCAATTACAATAATTACAAAAAAGGTGTGTTTGCAACCACAGAATACCTGGAACTATTTTTAAGGAACTTGTTACTGGAAGAAACAAATCCATTAAAGAACAGAGACTTACATATCCAAGACAAAGGGAACTAAACGCAAAAAGAACACCCCTATGAGAATCTCCGGATTTTCATAGGGGTATTCTTTTTGCCAAAATAGCTTCATCACCTTTGCCGTTACTAATTATATCAAAAAATACATAGCAAAGGAATATTTTAACCCACCGTTTGAGCAGATTTAAGTGAATTTCTGTATTCTTCCTCCTGCAGAAGAAGATTCTTATACTCGGTGATTTTATTATAGAAAGTAGCCTTTTTCATCCCAGACCATTGCATAAAATCGCCAGAAGATACCTTACCGGATTTCCAGTTCTGATACATTTCATCCCAACCATCAGGGAATTCTACACCGGGGCGGCCAATGTTCCTGCGAAAGTGAATCATACGGCTTTCTGATGAATTGGCGCTAGAGAGCATTTCCATGATCGTAGCGAGAACAACACCATTGATTGTCTCGTCAATTCCTTTCGCATATGTGCTTTTTACAGCGCAGATAATAAGACAAATACGTTTATCCATGAAGCAGCGAAGTCGCCGGATAATTTCTTGGTCAGTCTGCCCCAGGTCACATAAAGAATCAATGATGAAAATATCCCCTGCTGACGCAGTATCCATAGCTTTAGTCAAAGCAGTTTCTTTCCGAGCATGATCGGATACGACATATATTTCATCCTCTTTATGAAATAAATTTTGAGCCATCTTTTTTACAGAGATGCCGTCTTCAGAAAATTTTTTGTACAAATACAGCTTCCGCATCATTTCTCCTACTAAAACCATCCAAAGAACTTCTTTTTGAATCGGATCCCGGACTTCTTTTCCAAAGCAGCACGGTTAAATACCACCGTCCAACCATCACGAGTCGAGATAGGAGCCTGTTTCATGATTTCAACCGGCATAACAGCCGCCCATGATTTCATGCGCTTGGCGCTGGACGGATCAAGACCGATTTTAATAGTCACCGTATCCTTGGTGATATCAAAAGCAGCCTTATTGGTATTATACAGGTTTTTTATTTCCTGAAAAGCATCTTCTGTAAGATAAGCAGCGTTTTCAGAAAAATCATCCTTCCAGGTCAGCTTACGAAAATAAGACGGACATGGGAATCCGTAATCATTCATGATTTCCATCAGAGTTATAGAAGACAAAGGCATCAAATCTGGGTACCAGTCATCCGGGAAATTTTTACCATCTGTATGCATTCGATCAATCAATTCCCAGATCTTCGGGATCATACGTCGCATATATTCGCGATAAAAAGCGCTCCCAATACGAGAAATAAGGCTTTGTCCAGCCGATTTCCATGCCGTCTGATCCGAATCCGAAGGAATCGCCCCATCAGGGTGAAGGAAGATCATACGCTTTCGCAGCTGCATTTCCGGATCCGTGGAATCATTGGACGCAAGAATCAGCATAGGCATCGTATCATTCTGCGCTATTTCACATGCCTGCCCGGTCGTTTTGATAAAGCCTTTTAAACGAGAAAGATACATATTGTCAATTTCATCCACGAAAAAAGGAGTTCCCTTTATACTGAGCTGCCGAACATTAGCTTCACCGGGTTTTGTGTCTTTTGCAGAAAAGCCGGATAAATCTCTATAACCAGTCATCATTTTCAAAACGGCTTCAATAAAGAAAGATTTTCCCGTACTAGAATTATTAGATGCAACCAGCAGATACAGAGGAAGACTTGTTGTACCCTTATTTATTAAAGTTGCTTCACAGCGAATTCTAGCAAAAAATGGGGAAGCAAACATAGAATTCAGGAGCTTGAAATAAATATCTTTCTGCTTGGAAGGGCTTGTTCCTACAAAGACATCATATTTTTGGAAAATAGTCAAAAGACTTTCAATATCGGCCTTCACTTCGTCTGTAGAAGGAAAGAGATTGACCGCTTTATCATTGATCAGCATGGAAGACGCATCATAATCAATGGTAATGCAGGGATAATGTTCAATCTTTTTTTCAACAGTCACACGACGAATTTTTGCTTTTTCCATATTAAGATTAAGAGTTTGAATTACTTTAGGAGCAATCTTGATCAGCCCGTCTTTGCCTCTGCGAAGCCCTGAATTTTTTAAGATTTCTATGTATTTTTCAGTCCCGGATTTTAAATCCATAGTGTACTGATAAAATTGAAGGGTGTTTTCAGTTTCTTCCTGATCAGGAGCCTGAAGAACAATCGCCTTGTTGGTTTCCTGCACCTTTTTGATGAAAGCATTGGCCTTCAAAGGATCGTCAGTCTCTTTTTGGCCAACAACTTCATATGGAATTTCTTCCGAAAGTTCCCATGCTGTTTTAAATGCCAAAACCCATTTATCATAGTCTTCTGGTGTATCATAACAGACATAATTTTCCAGTTGGTTAGAAGACCATGCTTTCCATGACGCATTGCCCGAACCCACAATCACACGAGTTTTCCCGTCATCCGCTTTTAGGAAATACATCTTTCGATGGTCAATGATATGGGGAGAAGAATGAATAACAAGATTTCCTGCCTGCATCATACGTACCAGATTTTCATATTTTCTGATACGCCTTGGCACGGATTCTCCCTGTTCCAGATAACAGGCAACGGCATTTGCAAGAGAAGTATCTTTCTTATAAAGGAAATCTGCACCAATGATCACTTCCGCATACTTAAACTTTTTCAAAAGCCAATCAAGCATTTTGAAATCATAGGAAAACGTAATCAGCCGGATTTCGTCATACCCTGTAAAGATTTCATCCCTTGTAAAATTCTCAATGGATACCAGCCTGCTCTTGTAACAGCAAATCGTGTCCGGCTCCTTGAGCTTCGCGGCACGAGACGGCTTTAGCTCAACGGTTTTTCCCGTTTCACCAAACAGGCTGCCTTCAGCAAACAAATTAGACTGAATATTATCGTTGGCCATATTGAACTCCTTTCTCGCAGTCTATAAATAAGCAAATGATTTATAGACTCATTATAGCATGGCGTCTAAATAGTATCAATACATATTTAGACACCGGATTTAAAAGTGCATACTAGCAAGCAAACAGCAGCCCGCCATCGATGGCGGGCTTTTTCGATTGTAATTTCTTTTATCATTCAAAAGGAGGAATCACCATGAATAGCGTAAAAAACAACGTGACACTGGAAGGAAGTAATGAACTTTTGAAAAAAGTCATCCGCTTTCTGACCAGAAACGGAAATGTAGGATTGGACTATAATGCCATCATACCAATGCCGGAAGAACTCAAACAGGCAGAAGCCAGAGAATATACGGTAGAAGATTTGCTTTGGGGCAGATATCTCACTGATGGAAGTGTAAAACCTGAAGCAGTTAGAAAAGCTATGAACTGGCTTACAGACAAAACAGGGAAACGACCGGAAGGCAGCGCACCAAACATCTTGAAGGAATGCAAAGAAGCCATGGAACAGGATCCGGAAGAGAAAGAATATTGCGAAATGTGTAAAACCTGGTGGCACAACAAACAGAAATACGGTTATGGCGACTGGATGACATGGGCAAAACAGAACTGGGGGACCGGATGGGGCTGCCAGGGAAGCACAACATTAAAAGAAGGAGCCGTAGCGAAGGGGCAGTACAGATTTACCTTTTGGAGCGCCGAACGCACACCGTGCATCTTAATGCAAAAGCTGAAAGAAACATTTCCGATGCTCAAAATTGAAGTGGACTATGCAGATCAAAAGAAAGGAGAAAATACGGGATGGTACCGCTTTGAGAAAGAAGGAACACCTCCCAAAGTAAAAGTGTACAAAGAATACAGCAAAGAAGCATGCATCCATGCCTGCAAAGTATGGGGAGAAAAGTGCCTGATTTCGCATATCAAGAGCGCTAGAGAGACTAGCCCAAATCCTACATACAAAATCAAAGACATTTATTATATTGACTATGACGAAGCCATTGCAGAAGGAGATTATTGATTATGTTTAAAATGACGATTGATACAGGGAACGGTGCTTTCAGAAATGAATTTGGGGAAACGGATGAAGAAATGGAACAGCTCGATCCGAGCTCATGGGAACTTCGCCGCATCCTGAAAGAAGTCGAAGACAGTCTGGAAAATGGAAAGACCCATGACAAAATCTTTGATGTCAATGGGAACCGGGTAGGAGAATGGAGCCTGACGGATGATTAGTAAAAAAGCCGCTTGGAAATCCCAGGCGGCTTTTTTTGTAAGGGGAAAATCTAATAAAAATAAAATAGATGAGGATCCGGAAATAAGGTAAAATAGAAAAGAAAATAAGAAAATCTACAAAAGGAATCAAAACATTATACAAATTAAATTAAGGAATGGTAGAAGAAAATGACAGAGAAAATGACAGCATCAGACTTAGGGCAGGCACTTTGGAATTGTGCAGATGAAATGCGAAGCATCATGGATGCAAATGAATACAAAGATTATCTGCTGGGACTTGTGTTCTACAAAACGCTTTCAGATAATCAGCTCCGCACGGTGATGGACCTTCTGGAAGGACGGGAACCAACATCATTGAATGAGGCCCAAACAGTATATGAGTCTGCACAGAAAGATCCAGACATCTGGCCGGATCTTGTGAAAGAGCTGGAAATGCGTTTCAATGTAGCAATCGAACCCAACCGAACCTTCAATGCCTTTTGCAAGGCCATCAATGAAAAGACCTTCCTTTTGACGGATCTGAAAGACGCATTCACCGCCATCGAACAAGCAAAGAATGGCTTCTATGCAGGACTTTTTGAGGGGTTTAATATCTATTCAGAAAAACTGGGAAGCACAGACAGAAAAAGAAACGCGCTCATTTCAAACTGTATGATGGCCATGGCTCCGCAGAACTTCTCCCTCTACGACAATGATATCCTGGGCGATGCCTATGAATATCTGATTGCAAAATTCGCAGAAAGCTCTGGCAAAAAGGCAGGCGAGTTCTATACCCCGAAGCAGGTATCAATCATTCTTAGCCAAATTGTCACGCATGGGCAAGAGCATGTGGACGGTTTCTCCATTTATGATGCATGCTGCGGCTCTGCGTCTCTGCTGCTTCATGCCAAAGACTATATCGATGCGGACAAAAGAAAACATATTTACTATTTCGGGCAAGAGAAGAATACAAGCACCTACCGTCTGGCTCGAATGAATTGTATGCTGCACCAGATTCCTTATCAGTACCAGCACTTCAGGAACGGGGATACTCTGGACGAAGACTGGCCGTCTGATGAACCGACAACTTTCCATGCTGTGGTCATGAATCCGCCATACTCTGCAACATGGTCAAACTCTGAAAAAATGCTCGCTGATTCACGCTTTTCTCCTTATGAAAAACTGGCACCCCAGAAAAAAGCGGACTATGCTTTTCTGCTGCACGGTTTCTATCATCTTCGTGAAGACGGCATGATGGGCATCGTTCTGCCTCTTGGCGTCCTCTTCCGTGGTGGCACAGAAGGCACCATCCGGGAGCACCTCATCGATAATGGTAGCATTTACGCCGTTGTGGGGCTTGCCGGTGGTCTCTTCTACTCTACGGGCATCCCTGTCTGTCTCGTTTTCCTGAGAAAGGATAATGTAAAGAGAGATGTACTCTTTGTGGACGCATCCAAGGAGTTTGAAAAGGGGAAGGCCCAGAACTATCTGACTGACGAAAATGTAAAAAAGATTGTGGATACCGTCATTGCTCGTAAGGACGTGGAGAAATTTTCCCACTTGGCTACCTATGAGGAAATTGTAAAGAATGACTACAATCTCAATATTCCTCGTTATGTTGATACATTCGAAGAAGAGGCACCAGTGGATATCAACGCAGAAACGGAAAAACTGATTGCACTGGATAAGGCGGCGAAAGAAGCACAGGAAAAGGTGAACGCCTACTTCCGTGAACTGGGCTTGAAAGAGGGTGAGTAGAATGGCTGAGCCGAAATTGAGATTCAAGGACGAACAAGGGCGGGAGTATCCGGAATGGAAAAGACAAAAACTAGGAAATATTTTTGTGCAAACAAATAATTATTCAACTTTGGACGATAAAAAAGAACTATATAGTTTAACGGTTGAAAATGGTATTACGCCTAAAACAGAACGATACGATAGAAGTTTTCTGGTAAAGAAAAATGATAAATTTAAGATTGTTCACAAAAATGAATTTGTCTATAATCCAATGAATATGACTATCGGGGCGGTTGGATACAATAATTTAAGAAAGGATATTATTGTTTCCGGGTATTATGTTGTCATGAAAAGTAACAATGTAAGTACTAATGAATATTGGTACAATTGGCTGAAATCCCCTAAAACGATTCGACTGTTCAAACAAAAGGCAACGGGTTCTTTAATTGAAAAACAACGTATCCAATTTTCTACATTTGAAAAAATCAAGGCAGATATTCCTTCTCTCCCCGAACAGCAGAAAATTGCGGATTTCCTGACCACAGTAGACCGACAGATCGATATCCAGTCACAGCGCGTGGAAGCGATGAAGGTTCGCAAAAAGGGACTGCTGCAGAAGATTTTCTCGCAGGAGATTCGTTTTAGGGACGATGAGGGACGGGAGTTTCCTAAGTGGAAAGAGAAGAAGCTAGGTGAAATAGCTCTCTGTTTAGATTCTCAAAGAGTACCCGTCGAGAAAAATAGACGAGAAGAAGGGAAAATTCCATATTACGGAGCTAATGGAATTCAAGGGTATGTAAAAGATTGGCTTTTTGATGGCGAATATGTGCTTTTGGCTGAAGATGGTGGGCATTATAATGAATATTCTAGTAAGCCAATCGCACAGTTTATACAAGGAAAAGCTTGGGTTAATAATCATGCTCATATTATAGAGGCTGACAATAAAAATAATACTAAATTTTTGTTTTACAATCTTGAACATAAGGATATACGAAAATATATCAATGGTTCTACTAGAGGAAAATTGACTCAAGGGGATATGTGGAAAATATTATTATGTATTCCCTTTCTCCCAGAACAACAGAAAATTGCGAATTTCTTGACGGCTGTTGACCACCAGATCGAAGTAGAAGAGAAACGATTAGAAACCATGAAGACGATCAAGAAGGGCCTGCTGCAGCAGATGTTTATTTGATAGAATCGAGGTTCATATGGCTGAATTAGAGAAGGATATGGAGGCAAAGCTCATCAAGCAGCTTTGCCAGGGAATCTCCCAGTGGAAGTATCGCCCGGATATCCGCACAGAGGACGATCTTTGGAATAACTTCCGTGATAAGCTGAACCGGATCAATACCGCGATACTAGATGGAAAGCCGATCACGGACAATGAATTCCGTCAGATCAAGGCATTCATCAACGAAAAAGCAGCCACACCATATACGGCTGGTTGCTGGCTGGCAGGAGAAAACGGCGTTGCTCAGATTCCCCTCATTCGTGATGATACAGCGATAGGCACCATTACCCTCAAAGTGATCAACAACAGGGAAGTTGCAGGAGGTAATTCTTCCTATGAGGTCATCAACCAGTACATGCAGAAGAAGGCCGACCCATTGGACAAGGACCGTCGCTTCGATGTCACACTTCTCATCAACGGGATGCCGATGATTCAAATCGAGCTGAAGAACCGCGCTCACCCATTCATGGATGCCTACCGCCAGCTCAAGAAGTACGACAAGAATGAAAATTTCCGCGGCTTGTTTGGCATGGTGCAAATGTTTGTGTGTACCAATGGCGTAGATACCCAGTACATTGCCGCAGACACCATTTCCAATCTGAATGAACGCTTCCTCACGAGCTGGATAGATAAGGACAATCATCCCGTGGATGACTACCTGGACTTTGCAAAAGAAGTCCTCTCCATCCCCGCTGCACACAACATGGTAGGGAAGTATAGTGTCATGGATAAGACGAAAGAGAAAGTCATCCTGCTGCGTCCGTACCAGATTCATGCCATCGAAGCTATCAGAAAAGCATCTTATATGGCGAAATCTGGATTCATTTGGCATACCACAGGCTCCGGAAAGACTCTGACCTCCTACAATGTCACAAAGAATCTGCTGGATATTCCCAGCATCGACAAAACTCTCTTCCTGATTGATCGCAAAGATCTGGATACCCAAACCACAACCGAATTCCAGTCATATGCAGAAACCGACTCCATTGATGTGGATGAAACCAAGAGCACACACGATTTGGAAAAGAAACTCCTGAATAACCAGAAGCAGGCCATCGTCACCACCATCCAGAAGTTACAAAACATCATGAAGCGATATTCAGATAAGAAAGCAGAAGAAAATCCAAAACTGACTGCCAAAAGGGACAAGCTGAAAAAACTCCGCATCGCTTTCATCGTGGACGAATGCCACCGCACCGTATCGGCAGAGACCAAGCGGTATTTGGAACGCTATTTTTCCGAATCGCTCTGGTATGGCTTCACAGGAACCCCGATCTTTGCCGAAAACCGGAAAGCCGTCAAAGGAGATCTTCCAACCACCACAGCGGGGCTCTATGGTGACTGTCTCCATAACTACACCATAAAGGAAGCCATCAAAAACAAAGCAGTCCTCGGCTTTAACGTCGAATTTATGGATAACTACACAGATGACGGACTTGCGAATCTTTTGACCGAGCTGAAACTCGCTACGGAAAAGAGCGCATACAACCTCTCCCGAGAAGAGATGGAACACAAAGTCCTTGCCTACTACGCAGGGAAGGGCGTCGATTTCTATGGCGAAGAAAAACACAAAAGGGAAGTCATCAAGTACATCCTCAATAAATGTGAAGGCAAATTCGGGCTAAACAAGGGCGAAGGCCATACCTATGACGCCATCCTCACCGTAAAGAGCATCGACGAAGCACAGAAATACTACCGCCTATTCAAAGAAATGATCAAAAAAGGCACGGTATCAGAAAAAATTCTTCGTAAACTTCCAGATTTTCCGAAAATTGCAATCACCTACACCGTAGGAGAGAACCAGGACGGTGCGCTTGCTAACCAGAATGAAATGAAGGAATCCCTGACCGACTATAATACCATGTTTGGCACCAGCTGGGGACTCGATGACAACCTCCGCGGATACAACGAAGACCTGCAGAAACGGCTGGCAAGAAAAGAGAGTAAGTACAAAACCAGAGACGAGCAGCTGGATCTCGTCATTGTAGTGGACAGACTGCTCACCGGCTTCGATGCACCCTGCCTATCCACCATATTCATAGATCGCCCGCCTATGCCTCCACAGAATATTATTCAGGCATTCTCCCGAACCAATCGCATCTTCGATAACACAAAGAAATATGGTCAAGTCGTGATATTCCGCACCAAGGGCATTTATAAGAAAGCCGTGGATGACGCCATCATCCTCTATTCCAATGGAGGCAGCCAGTCCGATATCATGGCTCCAACTTTTGAAGAAAGCCAGAAGCAACTGCAGAAGGCTATCCAAGCCATCAGGGAAATCGCCTCCAAGCCACAGGACGTAAGTCTCACCGAAGAAACCGATGAACTCACAACCTTCGCCAAAGCATACCAAGAACTGGACCACGCCATCGCCACTATTTCGGTGTACACAGAATGGAATCAGGACGCACTGGAAGATACCTACGGCCTTTCAGAAGCACTCCTTGATGCGTACAAGGGGAAATATACCAACGTCATTGAAGAACTCCGTATACGCAAAAATAGAGACTATGGCAAAGAAGAGGAGGTGGAAATCCCAGACGTCGATATTGAGTATGAACTCGAAGCCACCAGCTCTGCAACAATAAACTACCGATACATCATCGCTCTCGTGCAACGCTGCATCCCAGAGGAAAATACTTTGGTTCATGAACAAAACAAGAAAGAAGAAGCCCTTATCAAAGAAAGTCTCGAAAAACTGGCAAAAACCAACCCAAAGATCACCAGTATCATTCAGGATGTGTGGGAAGACATAATCAAATTCCCATGGAAATACACGGGAAAGAACGCCAACCAGCTTATTCAGGATAAAATAGACAGGATTGTAGAACGGAAAGCCTGCGACCTTGCAACAATATGGAAAGCCGATCCGGACGAAATCCTTTTCCACGCTCACCATTATAAGGTGGATGATGATTACGTAGACATCACCTTGAACTACGATGCCTATAAAGCCGATGGAGGAGAACTCTCTAAGCTGAAATACCTGAAAGCCGCCCGTCAGTCTATCAGGGAAGCCGTAGAAAAAGATATCGTACCGCTGATGAGCTTCTAATCATCCAATTTTGGAAAAGAAGATTCCCACAATAAAAATCCCCTCGGAACCGAACCGCCGAGGGGATTTTTTGTGAGAAATGAAACTACTCCTTGCTTTCTTCCTTTTTATCCATCGCATCTGGAACAGGGAGCAGCGTTCCCGCAAGCGCATCGGAAGAAAAGCTCACCGCCAGCTTTCGGTGGCAGCCCGAGCATTGCCAGATCTGCCTATGCTTGACCACCTTCACAAAAGAAAGCGGCTTTTTGCAGTAAGGACAGGTATACTGCCCATCCGCAGAAACCAGGGGGAAAGCAAGCCCACGGTTTAAGAGCGAGGTCCAGCAATCCCGGCAGGAAATCGCCGGATCACAAACACAGGGAACGGATAAAAGATGAGGGCAGGCACCGCTTTGAAGAATCATTTCCCAGACTTGCGGCATCGTGTCCCGAATCGTGCGAAGATCCTTCAGCACATCCAGATTGCGGGTATCATTGACAGTATCACTCATAAGAGCCCCCTCAGAATAAACAGAAGCAGAATGGAATTTACAAAAAGCAAAAAGGTAAGCGGATTAAAAATAAACCCCCAGAAATAATGCTTTCCAAAAGCACAAAGCCCATACACCTTGGCAAAATGCTGAAATGCACTTTTAAAATTTTGGGCAATATAGGTAGAAGCATTGTTCGTAATAGAAGCCACAGAACTGGACAGAGAAGCACTGAACGCATCGGCTTTGTTTTTGATCTCCTCGTTCAGAGAATCATCAAGAATTTTGACCAACTGATCATTAAAATGATCAAAGGACTTCGCCACTTCCTGGTTCTTCTTGATCGCCTCACGGAAAGAATCCAGCGTGGACCGTGTCTCTTCCAAAGATTTTTGGGAAGATTTCAACGTATCCGACAAAGGATCAAGCTGCCGGTTTACGGAATCAGAGAGCTTGCTCAACACATCCGGCATCAAGCGCTCATAGAGATCCTTTTCTACTTGTTGAAGAATCTGTTTGGATGCTTCATCGGAAAGAAGATGAAGCTGACGGGCAATATCAGCAACAACCACGGAAGCCACCTGTTTTCCCGCTTCTTCCGAAATGTTCTTTGACTGCATCAAAAGGATCTGATTTAACAAAGCTAGGATTTCAGAAGAAGAAGGCGCAGCAGGCGAAGCCCCCGGAGCCTTGCCAAGAGAAAGCGTATTCGCTGCCGAAACGGACGAATCGTCACTTACATCCACAGCCGGTTTTTCTTGTGATAAGGGTTCAGGCTTATTTTCTTCCGGGGAAGAGACCGGATCCTCACAAACTTCGGAAGAAACAGAAGAAGCATCCTGATGTTCTCCGTCAGAAGCAGATGCAGAAGGAGCATCTTTAACAGAGGGCTCACCCATAGACGCTTCCAAAGAAAGCTTTGGGAGCGGTAAAACTTCAGGAACAGCACCGGTCTCCGTATGATTTGGGGGCACAGGATCAGCTAAAGACAGAGCCTCCTTGTCCGTGCTCTCACCAAGAGAAGAAGCGGCGCTCTCTTCCTCCGATAACGAACCAGAAGAAAGATGATTTTCTGAAGGAGGCGCAGCCGGTTCTGCTGCAGGAATATGACTGGTTTCCTCAGTCATCGTCTCTTCAGGACGCTCTATTTCGCCTTCAGAGCCCTCTCCGCCCTCATCATAGGTACTTTCATCGCCGCCTTCAGGAAACGCATCAGAAGACGGATCAGCGCCATCAACGGCGTATTTTTCCTCGACCGGAGAAAAATTTTCCATAGCAGATGCTGCTGTTTCCATTTCATCAAATTCATCATCAAAATCATCCGGGCGGGGTCTCTGACTAAAACCCCCGACCATTGCATGTAATTTATCATCCATAGAAATACCTCCGGATCAATGCTTCGTCAACTGACGGCCACGACCTTTGGAAGACGAATTCCGGTGCGTCTGCGGCACCGGCTTGCCATTTTTATCATCAAAAAACTTATTTTCTTTGTTGCAAACAAACGACCACTGCTTGGTTCGGGAATTTTGGAAATGATAAAGCAGCTCACCGCAGGACGGGCAGGGGACCACAAAAGGTTTCCCATCCACACAAGGGATAGATTTTTTGGACGAGGAAGAATATTCACACCCGGAATCGGAACACTTGAAAAGTTCCTTGCCGGTCTTGGTCTTCACCTTAAACAAATACCCCTTATGACACATCGGACAATCAATGGAATCTGCATCCCGAGGAGGAACAGAGAAAGACCGCTGCGAAGGCACCAGCTTTCCATCCATCATATGGAACCAGACCTTTTCCTGCCCGTTATGCCCTTTGGCGTTCGTGCAAAGATACAGCTTTTCTCCCGGATTTTTCTTGCTGTCAAAGACAGAAAGCGGGCGGCCGCAATCCGGGCAGGGGAGGAAGGACAATTCCCCATCCACCACAGGGAACCAATGGTCACAGACATAACAAACATAGTATTCCTGACCCGTTTTTTTACTTTTTCGATGCTGCATCGGAGAATGACAGACCGGACAGGACTTCACAAACGGCTTTCCATCCCTGTCTTCAAAGGTCATACGCTCCCCATGAAAAGCACAGTGATAATCCGAACAGGAAAAATAAGGCGTACCCATTTTGGAAACATGCGGCACCAGGAATCCTTTGTGGCAGATCGGACAATCCACCGAATCCTCTTTCCGCTCCGGTTTAGGGGACATGGTAATTTCACGCCCAAGTTTGCCGCCATCATTTTCCCAGACTACATGCATCTTGGACGTACAGGACCGGCAAAGAAATACATTCTTTCCCGTTTGCGGATTAGGCTTGGAAAGAGAAAGCGGAAGCTGACAATGCGGGCAAAGAACAATGAGCGGTTTTTTATCGAATTCCGAATAAAAAACAGGCTTCCCATCAAACGGAGATACACAGTTTGGATCGCAGCAGCGATAATACGCGCCCTTGCCATCCTTCATGGTATGACGCGCGAGATAACTCTTGTGACAAACCGGGCAGGAGACCGCATCTTTAGGCGGCGGGAACGTAGAAGAATCAGCAAAAGCAATATTGTCTTTCACCATCTCAATCATGCGTTCCATCGTTTGATCGGAAAGCGACTCATTCTTTACGATTTCCGAAAGCTGGAATTCAATATCTGCCGTGAGATCCGGCTTGGTCAAAGATTCATGAATATGATCAATGGTAAAGAACCCGAAATCGGTCGGAATCAGGTCTTTTCCTTTCTTTGAGAGGAAGGGACGAACCGGATGCCCGCTCAAACGAATCGCAAGAAGCTCATCAATGATACGAGCTCTCGTAGCCGGAGTCCCGATCCCTTTAATATCCTTCAGCTTCATTCGATTGGGATTGTCCGGAGCCACATATTTCCAGATATTTGCCATGGCTGAAATCAGGGTGCCTTCCGTGAAACGTTTCGGCGGCATCGTTTTTTTGTCAGAAATGGCGCAGTTCGGAACGCCTAACACATCCCCTTTCATGAGCGGGGGAAGAACATTGGATTCATCTTCATCCAGGTTCTGCACATGGTCATCGAGCATCGGCTGGTACACTTTGCGGAACCCTTCTTCAATGACTTCCCGGCCGCTTCCTGTAAACGTATAGGAACCGCACTGAATGGTAAAATCTGTTTTCTTGAACCGATGAAGCGGATAAAACTGCAGCAGGTAATTGAAGGCAATCAAGAAGTAAATATCCCGCTCTTCCTGATTTAGATCCGAAGAAATAACCGGCTCCATGGTAGGGATGATCGCTGTATGGATGGTTACTTTTTTATCATTCCAGCACTTGGATTCTGCATAAGAAGGATCAGCGCCAGCTGCTTCATGGAAAAGCCCAGGGATCCCGCTCGCTGCGAGATTCTGAAGAATCACAGTACCATCAGCCTGCTGAGAAGAGGGGAGAAAATTGCAGTCCGAACGAGGATAAGAAACAAGTTTTCTTTCATACAATGACTGCACAATTTCAAGTGTCTTGTTTGGAGACATACCGAACCGCTTATTCGCCATGATCTGCAGCGTATCCAAAGAATGAGGCAGAGGCTGGGCCTGCTTTTTTTCTTCCGTCTTAACAGAAGTTACAACTCCTTTTTCCGCTTTGATCGCATTCACAAGATCCAGCAGCACTTTCTTGTCCAGCACGCGCCCTTCACTATCTGTCGAAGGGAAATCCTCTGGAAGAGAGAGATGGGTACGGATCAAAGCCCCATTCTTACGGAACACCGCTTTTAAGAGAAAATAGGGAACTGATTTGAAATTTTGGATATCCCGTTCACGCTTAACCACAAGCGCCAACGTTGGCATTTTGACCCGACCAATGCGGAAACGGAAATCCCCGAAAGTGGAATATCCGCTGCGCCGGGCTTCCGCATTGTAAGCGCGGGAAAGATTCATCCCGACCAGCCAGTCACAGCGCGCTCGAAGCACACCGGCCGTATATAGCGAATGATACTTTTCATCATCCGTAATAGAATCAAAAGCACGACGCATCGACGTATCGTCCTTTGCCGTGATGAAAATACGAAGCCGTTTTCCTTTGTAATGATAGAAATTCAAAATTTCATCCACGAGAAGCTGCCCTTCCCGATCGGCATCGCCCCCGTTGACCACCGTATCAAATTGGGGAAGAAGATCACGAATGGCCAAAAGCTGCTTTTTGGTATTTTCAAGCGGCACCAGTTTCCATTTGGACGGGAAAAGAGGATAAAAACTTCTGGGCTTATCCTTCCATTCTTCATACAGAGCCGGTTCCGCAAGCCCTAAAATGTGTCCGCTTGCCCAGGTCACGCAATCCCCGGACGCATCATGCTTTCCTTTGAAAAAATGGGGTGTCCGTTCGTAATCAGCGGACCAGAGATGGTCCGCCATTGCAATGGCTATATCTTTTTTTTCTGCAATGAAAAGTCTACTCATAAAAACACTTCCTTAACAAATCGTCGTGTGATAAACTATGATTAGGAAAAAGTAAAACCCCGAAAAATAGAGGGAAAATGGAGTAATCAAGAGGGGGGAATTGACTGTTGTTTAGAAAAATACAGAAAGTAAATCGTCCCGAAACAGAAAGGAGCATGAAGCCGGAAACAACCAAAAAAGAGCTGCAGGAAAGTATAGCCACGAGAATTCGTGTCATCAGGCGTGTGAAGCAGATGAGCCAGCGAGAATTCGCTGCCAAAATTGGTGTCAGTCAGGCGCTGATCTCAAGTTTTGAGCAGGGACGAAGCATTCCGAATGATATAGTCATCGAAAACATTTCCCAAATCACCGGATGTTCCAGCCACTGGTTAAAGACCGGGCAGCGAGAATGCGATCTGATACAAGATGGGGGAAAGCAGGAAGCGATGAAAAAGCACATTCAGGAGCTTCTGGATAAGATGTCCCCGGAAAGTCTCTATTTCATGTGCAAACAGGCAGATCTCGTGTACTGCATCCAGATGGAAAAAGAAAGCGTTAACCTGCTGGATGATTAAAGGAACTGCTTATATCATTGTCAGATTTAAATGACTGTTTCCGCAATAATAGCTGCAGGGAATCCAAGGATGACCTGCCTATTATTTTATCATAAAATTCCACTGCATATGGAAAAAGGAAACAGAATTAAATCAAAAGGAAAGGAGAATACTTATGATTATTTGCCTGAGTTACAGTAAAGGCGGTGTAGGGAAAACCACAATCAGCGCGAACCTGGTCCGCGTCAAAAACAAAAAAACAGGGAAACGCATGGATCTTTTTGATTTAGACAGTCCGCAGAACGGATCGTATGCCGTAACACTCCATGCCAAAGACATTGGACTTACGATCATTAAGACCTATAAAAAAAGCGACGGACTTTCCGAAGCGGAAGTCACGGCCCGGAATGGAGAGCTGATCGATCAGATCATCGAAAAATACAAAGGAAAACCAGATGAAAACATCTTAATTGACTGCGGCGGACATGACTCGAACAACATCCGAAAGGTGTTGCTCGAAGCAGACATGATCATCACGCCTCTTTCGGTCTCGGACGTAGAATTGAACGACTTCATGAACTGGAATGAATCCATCATCAAGAAAATTGTCGATTTGAACCCCGATGCCAAATTATACGTGCTGTTCAACAAGTACCATCGGTACGAGAAGAAAGATTTTGCAGAAATCAAAGACTATATTGAAAGCGAGTACCCGTATTACAAAGTCCTTTCTACATGTATCACAGACAGGAAAGACTACAGAACATCCTTTGGCAAGGGGAAAGGCGTGATCGATCTCTATGAGAAAAACCCAGCAAGAAAAGAGATCGAAGCCCTGTCTGATGAAATTTATCATCTGTTAGAAAAGAAGTGATAACATGATCAACCTTCCCAGAAAAAAAGACGAAGACGTACTCAAAAGAGAAGAGGAACTGAAAGAGAAAAGAGAAGCCTTCATCAGCCAAGCACCGCTGAAGGAGGGCACATCATTAGAAGAAAGAAAACCTGCTTTTCAGGACTTTAAAATCACCAAAGAAAAGAAGAAAGCACCATTCAAGCCAAGGAAAAAGCCGGAAGCCATGCAGAGCAAGAAAATAGCTACCTATCTCACAAGAGAAATGTATGAAGACCTGAAAGCAGAAGCAGAAGATCTTGGCATGACAGAAGCCTCCCTTTTTCGCATGATCCTTAAAGAGCATATCAACAGAAGAAAATGGAAATAAAAAACAGGCGGCTTTAAGCTGCCTGTTTTCCAATGAAAAAACAGCCGCGGGAGCCCCGCGGCAAATCCTTTTGTCTTTTGTCTTTTATCTGCCAGAAAAGAGCGTGAACGATGGATCTATACACGTACCTCAATTACACCAAGGATTACATCCCATTAGAAATCATCTACAAAGAGGATGAATACCGAATTTGGGATCAAGGGACTGCAGGAGAAATCAAGGAAAAAAGACGAAGAGAAGAACTCGTCCAATGGGAGATGCTTCATACCAAGAGCCATTATCACCATGGGAAGAATATACTGCAGATCTATGTAAGAGAAATGAATTCCCATCACGAATAAAGGAGCGAAACAAAATGAATCAGAAATACATGAATGAAGAATTAGACAACTTAGAAGAAGAAGAAGTCTGGGATCGATTCACCAGCCTCAAAGAAGAAGAAATGGCGGATATGGCAGAAAGAGCCATTTCGCATTTTTTTGTATTCAAAATCAAAGACTTTGATGAAAGTATCAAGAACGCCGCATGGGCGCTTTCGGAAGGATACAAAACCCTGGTCGAAATGGTAGAAGATGGAGTAAACCTGAACGAATTTACAATGGGAGACGAAGAAGCCTGGTGCGTACTCGACGCAGGGAGCGGCATCATCAAAACAGACAGCGATCTCCTCAGTATGCTTGAAGAATACGAAAACGAAATTGTCACCGGGATTTGTGAAGACGAAGATCTCCTGGCTCAGTTACTGGACGATTAACCCCAAACATCAAAAGGAACAGTCCTATTTAGTCCTATTTAGACTAAATAGGACTAAATAGGATTAAATTCCAAGGGAAGGAAATGAAATGAAGCACTGGACTTTTGAAATCAACGAATCCGACAGCGGAGAAATCCTTATTTCAGCCGACGGCAGCGACGGGAGCCGATGGCAGGAATGGATCAACAAAAAAGAAGGGAAGTTGTACGAAAGCAATCTCGAATCCATGGGCAGCCACAAAGTAACACCGGTAGAAGACTGGGCTATCAGGACGGAAATCAACCTCATGATGCATCTGCTTGCAACATACTTTCAGAAAGACATGCAAAACGTAGAATCCTACCAAATCTTTGAAGGAAATGTCCTCTATCAGAAACCGGATCCAGCAAAAACCTACTGGGCAAGAGAACCCGGATGCCACGTCTGGGCAGAAAATCATGGATTTACGATGGAAGAAATTCCGCCCATCAGCCATGAATGGAAAAACATATTGGACTACGGAGGGGATAACATCATCAATTACAAAGAAGCCGAACTACTGATGGATGATACCCTCCGAGAAGAAACGGCAAGAGAAATCGCGCCCTGCAGCCAGCAGATTTTCTACATCATCTACTGTATGGCTCATAAGGGCAAATTTGGATGCCTATTTTCCATTGGTTGATGAATTTATGCACCGTCCAATTTACAGCACTCAATAACAATAAAATAACCGCTGCCCATACAGCAGCACCACAGAGCATAATAAGAGCATAATATATATATAACAAAGGAAACAGGTAGTAAATAACAGGAGGAAACAAAATGAAACACTACTACGCAGTCGCAGTATACTTCCCTCATGAACTTATTTCGTTATATGATACATTTTACAGTGGCCCGATGCGGGATTATAAGTTTCACCGCTTCAACACCCGCGCGGAACGTGACAAATGGGTCCTAGATAATAAATACGACAGTTTCGGAAGAATCGTTGCAGACAAATGCACACGAGAAATTGTAGAAAAAAGGCTCGGGCGGAACTTCCTGGTATTTTCGGATGGTCGCTGCTTCGCCTCGTTCTGATAAGGCTTCTCGGGGACTGAGCCCATCAGTCCCACCCAACTTTCAAAATGTCGTTATCCCCCGCAAGGGGAAGGAGCAAGAAATGACAATTCAGGAAAAAAGAAATCAAATCGCGGCACGGACGGATGAAACCATTAGGGAAGAAACAGCAAGAGAAATCGCCCCCTGCGCCAGCAGATTTTCTACATCATCTACTGCATTGCTCATAAAAGCAAATTTGGAAAACTCTTCAGTATTGTGTAAATGAAAAAAACGAAAGACAGGTAAATGATGAAATTTCTAGCAGGATTTTTAATCGGTAATGCATTCTCCTTCGCCAAAACACAGTTGGATTTCCCAAACGAAACTGACGAAATCATATTCATAGCGGTGATTAGCATCATGTTTGGCATCATGCTGTATACTCTGCTCAAAAATTATCTTGATACAAAAGAAAGCGAAAGAAAAATGCATGAACTCATGAAAAAGTATGAGTCGGGAAAAGACCAAACAATAAAAGAGAAAGGTACTAGCCCCAAATAAAAAGGAGGAAAGGAAATATGAAAAAAGGGAAAGAATATACAGTTTTAGACTATAACATTGACGATTACCTGGAAGGTGTAGTCATAACATTTAAAGTAAAAGGAGATGACCGAACCCATGAATTGGCTTACCAGTGCTGCAGGGACAGCGAAGGAAATCTATTCAGAATTGACCATACATGGTCAGATTCCAAATATGGAACAGTTGGAGACTTTTCGTTTTGGGTAGACAGCGTAGAAAATGATGTGCCAGACGATTTCTTACCGGACTGGGATAGAAATGATGCATTAGATCTGATAGGCGAAATTGCAAAAGAAGTAATTCCAGATTCGGGTTATCCATCAGATGGAGAAACATGGTAAATCTTAACAAAAAAGGAGGAAAGTCTATATGCTAATCGTTATTGTTTCTTTGGTGCTTTTAATAGGCTGTCTTTTTATTCTACAAAGAGAAAAAAGAAAACAGGAACAAAAGCAAGGTTTTGATAGCGGCTGGGACGAACCAGAGTATGTCCCTAAAAATGAAGAGGAATATATAAAGACAATACAGAAAGGAAAGGACTTCATGATGAACAACAACGGAAATTTGCCTAAAATTGCAAAGATCGTAAGCGGCGTATTCATCGCCTTTATTGCTATCATGAGCAGCTTCAGCATCATTGAAACGGGCGAGCGAGGCGTTGTGCTGCGCCTCGGCGAATACAAATACACCATGAATGAAGGACTGAATTTCAAAGCGCCGTTCATTGACAGCGTGTATAAGATGCAGATTCGCGACAGAAGCTATAACTCGGATGTCGAAGTATCGAGCAAAGATATGCAGACCATCAAAATTTCTTCTTCGCTCGTCTACTCGCTGGATTCCCAGAAGGTCGGAGATATTTATCGCCGGTACGGCAATAACATTGAAAGCACCATCATCAAGCCAACCGTTGCAGAAGTCATCAATGCGACGATTGCCCAGTACCCGATTGAAGAATTCGTTAGCAAGAGGGACGAAATCAGCAAAAGAATCATGGGAACCATTCAGACAAGACTTTCTGACATCGGTATTGATATCAAATCCTTCCTGATTACCAATCATGACTTCTCTGATGACTACAACAAAGCCATTGAGCAGAAAAAGATTGCCGAACAGGCAGCCATTACGGCAGAATACAACAAACAGAAAGCCCAGCTGGATTCAGAAGCCAACAAGTACAGAAATGAAGGCCTGTCCAAATACGTTCTGATGGAAAAATTCCTGGATAAATGGGATGGTCATATGCCGAAGGTCTTAACCGGAAATGACGGCAACATGTCCATGATTTTGAATACTGAAGACACGAAATAAGTCGGAACCATGGAAATAGAACGGGCCCTGAATATGAAAAGGAATTGGAGGCAAGAAAAAGAAAAAATAAAAAAAGAATGTGATATAATAATTCCGTAGAATCAACTCTACATACCCCGAGAAAGCCCCTCCTAACAAGCAGGAGGGGCTTTCCCATTTATTAAATGAAGAAGGTATCTCAAAAACAAACGAATACCCTTTTATACACAAACAGCCCAATGAGAAGATACACTTGTATCACCGGAAAAACTAGCAGGAGGAACGAATGCAGACAGAAATCAAAGAACAACCGCCATATGACGTAGTAACCATCGGGAATGTCATCATTCGCTATGGAATGCAAGAAGGAAGACGTTTAACAAATGTAGAACTGCAGAAACTTCTCTATATGACACAGCTCATCCACGTAGGATTAACAGGGAACCCCCTCTTTCAGAATAAAATGGAAGCCTGGGACAGCGGTCCGACCATTCCGGATGCGTATGCTGCATACAGAAAATTTGGAGAAAAATACATTACACCGGTAGGCACATGGGAATTAGAATTATTGAATCCCATGAGCGAAATCATCGTAAAAAATGTAATGAAACAGACAGAAGGCATGACCACCAAAGACCTTTGCCAGATCACCAAACACCAGGATCCATGGATGAACTGCTATAAACGATCTGAAACGCGAATCATCCCGCTGAAAGAAATCGAGAATTTGGCAGAAAAACTCTTTCATAAGATGCCGGATAAGATCAGAAAAGAAGTGGCAAAAAATCAGTAAAATGGTGCCCCCTTGGAGAAGGGGGAGAACCCGCAACACGGGAGAGGATAGATTTTAATACTTTCCCAGATCACATTGTCCTATTCAGTCTTACTTAGTCTTACTTAGACTAAATAGGACTAAATAAGATAGGACTAAACAAGTACCCCCCGGGGAGAAGGAGGAGGACCCGCAACGCGGGAGAAGATAGAATTGAATACTTTCCCAAATAAACGGGGAAAAGAATATATGAGCAAGCACGAATGAAAAAGAAAGGATAAGAAGGAAAATGAATGAACGGGCCAGGGGAATGAATATGGTGTAAATAAAACAAGCGCATGAAAGAATATCTTCCGGTATTCATCCATGCGCTTATGTTTTAAAGAAGTACATAAAAATAAAACGGGACGCCCCAACAGTCTAAGCTGCCTACGCGGCAGTAAAACAGGGCGCCCTGTAACCATATTATACTTTATATGAAATTTACCCGCAATAGATTTTGCCATAAAATGTTTTATGTGCATGACTCTTAACGAATTTGGCATGTCACAGGCGTTTGCGCTGCTCTTTCGATAAATATATCACGAAATGCGCTGCAAACGCCTATAAAGTCAAATAAAAACATCGCAAATTCTCGATTTACTGTTCATTGAGCATATTCAGCTGCGATTGATAAAAAATAACTTCGGAAAGCGCATCTTCTCAGCTCATCCGCTGCAGAAGGAACGACAAAATATCACCGCTCGCAGAAAAAATTTTGAAAAATTTCAAAAAATGATTTCCCCTTGCTTTTATATCCGTATCGCACATAATATAAGTATCAAAGGAAGTAAAAAAATAAAAAAGGATGAATACCATGAACGAAATCAAATTTGTAAAATTCGGTAGCTTAGAAGGAAAGAAATGCATTGAAAAGAAATTCCCGGGCATCAAAGAAAGCGACCTCGTCTATATCGAAGATAGAGAAGGTTTCGGCGATACATGCATCGTTGAAATAATCGAAGATAAAGAAATCGGAATTGTATCTATTTTTGACGATATCAAATATTACCGCGAAATTGGTGAAGAAATGCTGAATGCATTTGATAGCATTTCAGGCTTCACTATTTATTCCCCTGTCGCTGTTAAAAAGGAAACGGCGGAAGAAAAGGTGGAAGAGAACGAGGTGGTAGATGATGACTTCGAAGAAGTAGAAATCACTCGCAAATGCGGGCACAAAGAAATCGTGAAAATTAAGAAGACAGACGATATCCTCGAGCACTTGTGGCTCATCCACGCCGAATCGATAAAACTCTGCCCCAGCTGCTGGGAAGAAAAGGTAAAAGAAAAAGCAAAAGAAGCAAAGAAAGCTGGGCTTCCAGCACTCAAAGGGTCTGCAAAACAAAAAGAGTGGGCAGAAATAATTCGCGCTGAAAAGCTCGACATGCTTAGAAGCGACCCGGAGGCGGGTGCAGTCGCGGCGTGGTATGCAAAGAATTATACAAAAGCATCGGAATGGATCGACGTTAAATCTATGAACGAGTTTGAATTAAAGAGAAACATGAAACAGTCTATGAGCGAGTTTGAAATAAAGAAAAACTTGAAACAGTTAAAGAAGAATATGGAAATGAAGCTCCGCGGTAAAAGATAAAGGGGCGAAAGGAGACACAGATGAAACCGAAACAAATTATCCCATTACAAGCATTAAAACGGATATCCTGGGACTTCCCCGACCTTTTCCCTATGATCGATGACGTTGTAGAGAGCAGCGATCTTGAAATGGCTAACCGGTGGGACCACAAGCTGGTTTATGCACCAGTCGGCTTGGCACATGCGGCTATGCTTGAAATTGGAGGACCAGCGGCTGCCCTTCTCTACTCGCTCGACCTAGCTTTAGTTACAGCTTTAGCTGGCTGGAGAAAAGCCAAAACGATATATGACTTTTCGCCTGTCCTTGCAGAGGAATTAGTTAAATCGGCACGGTCAGAAGAGATGACGATGCCGCTATCCACGCTGGCATTACCATACTGGTCCATTTATATAAAGCCCAACATCAAAGAATGGGATATTGACGGTTTCTTCGTCTATTATGACGATGACTTGAACAGCAAAACAGGGAAACATATAAAAGAATTACGGTTTACACCGCTTTCTAAAAACGGAGACGCCCTGCCAACCATCTATCTTATGCAGAATGAGGCAGAAGAGATCTGCATCAAGGATGCTATCGATGCGATTCTCAATGAAGCAAATAGGGCAGATATTAGGGCAGATATTCCACGGTCGCTTCGTGTCTTAAAAATGAATACAGTTCTTACCCCAGATTCAACAGATCAAGCGGCAGAGGAATTAGGTAAGCTCGCTGCGCAAATGATTTCGTTTGTTCTCTACTTGTCGGCAGTCAACGCAGATATGAAGCGAGATGCCACGCTGCCGTTTAAGCGAACAAAACAGGTACGAGACATCGCCCGTGAAGTCGAACATATCCATGTTGGTGATGAAGTGGCTGTCCGTATCAGGACAATGAATAATCATCCCACAGCCCGTACTGACAGCGAACCCTTGGGCGGTCATCACCGCTCGCCTGTTACCCATGTAAGAAGAGCGCACTGGCATACCTTCCGCGTCGGCGAAGGTCGAAAGAAAATACAGGTAAAATGGCTCGCTCCCGTAGTCGTTAATGCGGATGGGGAACAGAAAAATATAGTCACAATCAATAAAGTGGAAGAATAAAAGAGGCAATCATGACGAATTTGAATAAAGTATTCACAATTCAAGAAGCCTCCGCCCGATTCAACATCCCGGCTTCGACCCTAAAAAGCTACTGTGCGGGGCAAGCCGTTATGCAGAAAGGCGGTAAATCATATCATTACCCGCCAAAGTTTCTTTCGACGGATTGCCGCTTGGCAGGGAAAACATGGCTCATAACGCTCGAAGCGTTGGAGCGCATGTTCGGAGATTCTGCGAAAAAAGAAAGGGAAAAAACGAAAAAATGTAATAATATATAGCGAAAGGAGTAATCCTATGGAGATCAAATTTTACGAAGATAGGGCTGGACGTGTTCCGGTCATAGAGTTCTTGGATAGCCTTGATCTAAAAATGCGACAGAAAATGCTTCGTGCTATTCAGGCTTTGCAGGATATCGGTATGCCCTTCGAATTCCGTTATCAGAGTCATTGGACGATGGCTTATTTTGAGCATCGCGACAAGGCGGAAACAAATATCAGCCACATGATATATTTCTTTTTCATTGGTGACAGAGCGGTTCTGACTCATGGGTTTATCAAGAAAACGCAGAAAACGCCGCCGCGGGAAATAAAACGCGCCAAGAAAATACGCGATGATTACATAGAGAGATTCGGGCAAAGGTGAGCCAAATGGATGATTTCGATAAATACCTTAAAAAACAGATGGATGATCCAGAATTCAAAAAAGCATGGGATAACAGCGAATTGAAATATCAACTCATGATAATGGTGCTGAAGGCTCGAAATGAGCAAAACTTAACACAATCTGACTTGGCAGAACGTACAGGACTTCGGCAGTCAAACATCAGCCGGATTGAAAACGGGCAGGCGATGCCATCAATTACGACACTGTCTAAGATAGCTCATGGGCTTGGAAAATCGCTTCAAATCAAATTTGTGTGATAAAAATAGGGACTTTCTTGCAACAAGAAGGTCCCTATTTTATTGCACAAATAGCAAAAATATCTTTCTTTTAGCTCGAGTATTTCCCCAAACCATTTAGTCCTATTTAGTCTTACTTGGTCTAAATAGGACTAAACAAGCGCCCCCTTGGAGAAGGGGGCGGACCCGCAACGCGGGAGAGGATAGATTTTATTACTTTCCCAGATCACAATGTCCTACTTAGCCCTACTTAGTCTAAATAGGGCTAAATAAGACTAAATAGGACAGTAAAAAAGCCCCTGCTAAAAGCAGAGGCTTTTTTTATGCTTCCTGATCCATACCGGATACATGAATCAGCACATCCGGCATCAGCTTGTATAACCATTGATTGATCGTCTCAAAGCTCACCAAAAGCGATACCCGGCTCTTCACATTGGCTGCAGGGACAGGGCCAAAGTATCTGCTATCCAATGAATAAGGGTAGTCATTCAAAAGAAGGACTTCACCCTCGTGGATCGAATATAAGCCCTCCTTCTGGTGAGGAAGATAAGAGAGCGTATGATTGATGGGATAGGAAACGCCATCCATCAAAAGGTCCGTATCGGTCACGCGATACGTATCCCCGCAAAGACCGCGCACCTGTTTCAGGAAAAGCGCCCCTTTATGGATCCCGATTTCCGGGAAATCATAAGGATCAGAGGCCACCACAAAATCTCCTTTGTGATAACTGACATTCCTTTCCAAAGCAGCCACATAAATTCCCGGTACGGCAGAGGGCGAGTGATTCACAAAGAACAAATGCCCCAAAGAAAAACGCAGGCAAAGAAGCCCCAATATCAAAAAGAGAACGCCCAGCATGAGCACACGGAAAAACCTTTGCAAAGCAGAAAGAGGGCGCTTCTCCTTTTTAGGAAGATGCGAGAACGAAAAAGCAGAAAAAGCCACCACGATCACGACCCTTTCTTAGAGCGTTTCTTTCCGTCAAAAGACATGTCAATATCACACTTATTGGCTTTATTCCATGTTTCCTGCTGCTCGGGAGTCAGATGATACGGATCCAGACATCCATCGAAATTCGCGATAGAACCATGAATTCGATCAGCACTTTCTTCCATCTTCTTCAGACGGTCCATTTCAAGCTTATGCGTTTTCATCGTGATTTCAGACTGCATCTGATCCACATCATAAAGACCGGACATGCCTTCAAGCATATTGTTTTGCTGCACAAGAGCTACATCCGAACCACTTTCAATCTGCTTGCCATCGCTCATAGTCTGGGTAGAGGAAGTTTTCATCTTCATAATCTGATCCATGACATTCTGCTTCGCCTGGGCATTCGCATTATTCGCCTGCAGAAGGTACAATGCCTCTTCGTTAATCAGCTTCTTCTCCTGGGCAATATGAAGGCCGAAATCTTTCAGTCCCTGGAACGTGCGCAGATCGTACTGTCCCATTTCCTGCAGGAGCTCCAGATGAGATTTCGGAACGACATCCAGATCCATAGACGTTTTCCCGACAAAAGACTGAAACGCATTGGAATATTTTTCAATTCCTTTCATCAGTCCGGAATTATTGAGCTTTTTATCGAGCCCGAAAAGAGACATGAGCTTTGCGGCAAGCAGAAGGCGGCTGTCAATCGCATAGGCAGCAACGCGGTCTGTATTGGCATGAATCTCTTTCACCTGATCTAAAATCTTTTTCTCCAAGTCTATGTTTTCTGCATCATGCACGGGTCCGCCATGAAAATGCCACGCATAAGCCGGGGAAGCAGAAAAAAGAAACAACGACAGCATAAGAGCCGCACCGAGGCGAGGAAGTCGATGAAGCATGGAAAACGCTCCCTTCGTAAAACTAATAAAAATAAAATTGTCAAAACAAACGACAAGGCATATAATTGAATCAAGGAAATCAAAAAAGTAGGAACAAAGGAAGGAGGAATTCTCCTAAAAAATAATAAATAATCATTTTACTAATTATAGCATATTTTGATTAAAGCGAAAAAGTATAATGAGGAGAACGTGTATGAGAAAGATTGTAAAAGCCATGACTGCTGCATTGCTCATTGGAGCCGGATGTCTCCTGCTTCCGGGATGCGGATCCACGCCAAGTGCTTCCGGAACAGCAGCTACGCAGCAGGTACCCAAAGGGGAAAAAGAACAGGCAACCTATTATATGAACCAGATGGATCAGTGCATTGAAAAAGCAAAAATGATCCGTAAACAGTTTGAGGAAGATAATAAAGCAAAAGCGGCAGATAACCTGATCATCAAAGACATGGTTGAGAACAACGGGGGAAAAATAATTTATGATGTACAAAAGGTTCCGTTAGATCAGGTCTTAGAGGCTTGGACCGTTTTGCACAACTATTACACAAACAAAGATATTAAAGAAAATGATGACAAATTCAATGAAGCCAACCAGAAACTAGGAGATTTGGTTAACCATGGCAAGAATGGCCCTGCTATTGATCAAATGACAAGAGACTGGAGACACAAAAAATATAACGATGATATCATCAGCTGGTATAAGAGAATCCTTCATCCAACAAATATGAGTTATATAACAAAAGAAATAAAAAACTACGCCGAACTTGAAGACATGGATTTTGAAAGAGGAAGCACAAGCAAGACAAAAGAGCAGAGAGCCCAGGCACAAGCCTTTGCCAAAGAGCACAAAATCAAATATACAGAACCAACCTAAAGCCAAGAAATCCCCTCCCAAATCGGGAGGGGATTTTCTTGTGAGATTTTCTTCCTGCAGCGGCATAAGGGAGTGAAAAGAATATAAATCATGCGGCCGCGCCAAAAGAAAACCACCATCTATATAAAATAGCTATGGAAGACCAATAGCTATGAACCGTTATTTTTTGCGGTTTTTCTCATGGATCTGTTTGAGCTCCGGGTCAAATTCTTTGAGATAGGAGCTGTCCACCTTCTGTCCTTTGAGAAGCATATTGTAAATGATCTGTGCATATTCATAGCGGGTGAGGCGACGGTTTCCATGGAACTTGCCATCCGGATACCCATCGATCGTGCCATTGCCATGAAGCACATCCACGGCTTCTTTTGCCCAATGGTCATCAGAAACGTCCTCAAAAGATTTCTTCAGGAGCGGATTCAGGCGAAGAGAAGAAAGCGCCTTGCGAATCATGTGAAGCTGGTCCTGAACAAAGCCCATTTCTTCTTCCAGATCTTTGATCTTGGCGGTCTTTTCCTTCAGATCCTTCGCCATGGCTGCGCGAGATTTCACCATGCCGCTGCCTTTGCCGAGCTTTAAGGATACACCGGCCGTAATGAGCGGATCGCCGCCGCCCATGGAAGTCCCGATATTCACCGTCGTATTTTCATTCGGGGAATAGAACGCACCGAGAGCTGCAGCATTGGAAGAATGGTAATGCCCAAAGCCAGCGGCAAAATTCCACTTATCTTCAGGGTCGTATTCTCCCGGATGCAAAGAAGCAATCGCGCCCGCCTTGGCGGCAGAATCATAAATTTCCGTCTGCAACTGAGATTTCATCATATCCATATGGTGATAAAGCCCATCTGCCGATTGATTGACATAGCCGACATTGGCCGCTGACGAAAGATCCGCGGGATCCGTGGCAACGCCTGTAATCACGCGATTGCCGGAAGCACCTGCAACGTTGATTTTAGCAGCGTTATCTTTCGCAGCAATAGAAACGACCTTCCCATCAGATTTAACCAGTGCCTTGTCATCAATCATCTGGTTCACGTTGTGATATACCGTATCCCCAGTCACCAGATTGTGATTGCCGCTTTCCACCTTGCCGATGCCAAGTTTTCCAGCCCAGCGGTCTTCATAGCCGGAGAGATTGGACGCATCAAGATTGACTTTAGCGTCCATCACCTTTTTGACCGTATCGCCGGATACGGCATTTTCGTTTCCTTTTTCAATCTTGCCATTGGCCAGAGCATGCACGGAATAGGTAGTAGAACCATCGGCTGCGGTGCCTTTAGTCACCGTGGTGTTATCGCCATCGATCACTTTCACGGAATCTTTGGCGATGTCATGGATGACCTGTTTCCCCGCATCGGAAATGTTGCCTAAGTCCTTGTCTGCTTTTTGCTGAAAACTCGCATCGGTAGGAATATCCTTGATCGCTTCATAAAGGGTATCCCCATTCACAAGACCTTGGTTGCCTTTTTCGGCTTTTCCATCGGTTTTGACTCCGATAGAAACGGTGGTATTACCGTTTTCGTCCGTTTTTTTTTCAGAAGTCAGGTGAGAGTCCGTCTTAACAGTCAGAGAGCTTCCCGCAATTTCTTTGATCTTATCCTTTGCGTCATCAGAAATATTGGATAAATCCTTGTTGGCGGTATTTTCTTTGACATAGGAATGAACCGTATCCCCAGTCACAATGCCCTGGTTCCCGGCAGCAATTTCACCATCCGTAGAAACGGAGACCTTGTACGTCACATTGCCATCCTTATCCATGACCGGCGTGACAACGGTGTGCGTACCTTCTTCGACCTTGACGGTTTCTTTTACGGTGTCTTTGAGCGCAGCTTTGTTTTCCTCACTCATATTCTTAATAGACGTGCCTTTGAAAATTTCTTCCTTCATCTGGCCAAGATTGACGGCGTCGGAATCCTTAACCGCATCCGCAACCTGCGTCACGCGGCGATGCCCGACAGCCACCACACCGCTTTCCGTGGTCGTTGTACCTTCGCCAAGAGCTACGGAATTTTCGCCGCTGGCAGAAGAACCATCGCCAATAGCAACGGAATGATCTCCCCGCGCCTGCGCGCCGCTCCCAAGAGCGACAGAATGCTTGCCGGAAGCCAGTGTCGGCACCTGATGGTCCTGATCGGTGCTTTCACCGCCAATGGCAACAGAACCGTTAGAAGCAGAAGAATTGGTGCCCAAAGCCACATCCTGCTGATGGAGGTAATCATAGACCTTGCCCCCGGAGACCAGATGCTTTTCGTCCTTCGCTACTTCGCCGCTCTTGGCTTCAGCCGTACCCGTAACAACAAGATCCCCCTCGACATGAGTATCTTTCAAGTAAGACGAACCAGAAACGGTTAAGTCTTTATCCACCGTTGCATTGCCTTTGACGGAGAGATCCTTGCCGACAGAGGCATTGCCATCCATGGTGGTGTCTCCGATAAGATGAGACGTACCCTTCACTGTCTGATTTCCTTCGATTGCAGCATTGCCTTTAACCGTAAGATCCTTATCTACCGTCGCGTTGCCTTTAACGGAAAGATCCTTGCCGACAGAGGCATTGCCATCCATGGTGGTGTCCCCGATAAGATGAGACGTGCCGTTCACCGTCTGATTTCCTTCGGTTGTGGCATTGCCTTTAACAGTAAGAGCCTTATCTATCGTTGCATTGCCTTTAACGGAGAGATCCTTTCCAACAGAAGCATTGCCATCCATGGTGGTGTCCCCGATAAGATGAGACGTACCGTTCACCGTCTGATTCCCTTCGGTTGTGGCATTGCCTTTAACAGTAAGAGCCTTATCTACCGTCGCGTTGCCTTTGACGGAGAGATCCTTACCGACAGAAGCATTACCATCCATGGTGGTGTCCCCGATAAGATGAGACGTGCCGTTCACCGTCTGATTTCCTTCGGTTGTGGCATTGCCTTTAACAGTAAGAGCCTTATCTACCGTCGCGTTGCCTTTGACGGAGAGATCCTTACCGACAGAAGCATTACCATCCATGGTGGTGTCCCCGATAAGATGGGACGTACCATTCACCGTCTGATTTCCATTCACCGTGGAATTTCCGGCAACGACCGCATCTTTCTTAATAGTGATGGTTCCTGTAGTCTCATCTTCTTCCAGGTTGGAGAAGCCGCTGCCCAAGCCAAAGAGCTTGGCCTGATCCGCCGTCAGTTTCTGGGATTCAGCCCATTCGTTGGCATTGTTGATGCCTACAGTGGAAGGAATAAGATTCGTCCCTCCATTGGCGTTCAAAAGCCCGTCATTATTGTAAATCTTTGCGACAATAACCTTGTACTGCTTATCCGCTTTGTCAAAGCCGAGGTAATAGCAGCGAGCCACATCCGAAGCGCCGCCATCACGATCACAATAGTCAGAGCCAAGATAAATGCCGTTCTGCGCCGCTTCCTTCAGACTGGCAGTATCTGCAGAAGCAGATAAAGGGAAAAGCAAAGCGGAGAAAATCGCGAAACCGAGAGCCTTTTTTGAAAGTTTCATAGAATCACCTCATTATGAATTTTCATGAGACTCGATGTAAGAGAGTTCATCCTGATACTCTTCCAAAAGATTCGGGTCTACGTGATCTCCAAGACTAAGTCGATAATGAATAAGTTTTGCCATACGGAAGCGGCGGGGGAGGGTACGCTCCTTGTCTCCATAATAAGCCGCTTCTGCAGAAAGCCACTGGTTCTTGTCTTTGGCATCCTGTAAGGCCTTCTGGGAAAGTGCCACCGCCTTTTGCATTTTCATACGGCGCAAGGCGCGGGCTTCTCCGCCGCCCTGCCCGAGTTTGATAGAAACACCACCAGAGACCATGTTCTGATGACTGCCAACCGAAGCGCCAAGATTCACGGATGCATCCTGATTGAACCAATACTGCCCGCCGACAGCCGCTGCTGTTTCACCGCCATAATGCCCAATGGCAGCTCCTACATTCACGCGCTGATTATCTTCGTAGGGAAGATAGGAAAGCCCTGCTAAAGCCGCCGCGGCAGCACCCGTTTCCGATGTGGTCTGATGCAAGGCATCAATAGAACCGGCAATATCGCGGGAAAGGTCATTCACGTCCTTCTTGCGAAGCTCTGTTTCGCGCTCGATGGCATCCGCATTTTCTTTGACCGCCTGGTCCAAAGAAACGAGATTGCCGGAAACGGAACGATCGGGCGATACATAACGGGTAAAATCTTCATTGGTGATCGTACCGATACGATCCGTCAACGCCTTGTCGGCATCCATGCGCTCCTTTTTCTCGGTATCTGCCAGCGAATCGAGCGCATTCTTCGTATCATCATACGAATGAGAAAGATGCTGTGTTTCCCTGTCAAGAATCACAAGATTACTGCTGACAGAGCCATCCGGGGAAAGATACGTGGAAGGAAGCCCGCTAAGGCTGCCGATCCGGTCAGAAAGCGCCTGATCTGTCTCGCCCCGAAGGAGAGCTTCTTCCGAAAGCCGTTCCTGATTGGCTTTCTTCATCGCCGCGATCTCCTGCTTTTCGTGATAAACTTCGGAATCAAGTGCTAGGAGATTATCTGCGACCGACGCATCTTTAGCAATATACACCGCAGAAGTCATCTCATCCGGGATGCCAATGCGCTGGCTCAATAAATCATCAGCCTGCTTTCGCCGATCACTTTCAGAAGAAAGAGCCTGTTTCCGATCCGAAATTTCCTGGTCCAGCTTTGCCTGTTCCGCTAATACCTGCCCGGCCGTCACAGCATCGGTAGAACCAACGGCCATCACACCGTCTTTCAGATGCGTGATGGTCGTGCCATTGGTTCCGGAAAAGGTAACAGACGACTGATCCGCCCCATCATAATGGACAATAGACCCGTCAGAAAGAGCATCCGCGGCTGCATTGAGCTTTGTATCTGCCTCAATGCGGGAAGAAGAAAGCGAGGTCATGGCGGATGCCACATCTTCTTTTTCTTGCGTGATAGCCGCATTATTTTTGGTAATCATAGGGTCAAACCAGTCTGCCGCATCCACCACGGAATCGAGATGCCCATCAAAATAGGATTCAAACCGATCCAATTCCGGATTATACTTGATGGCAATCGTAACATGGCGTCCGGCATCATTGGTCCGAAGAATGGCATGTCCATTGGCATCCACGTAAGTGGATTTGGCAAAAGTGGGGGACACCGAAAGAAACGAAGCCCCGAGTGCCAAAGAAAGGACAATGCCCTTTGCAATATGGCAATTTTTCATGTTATCGCTCCTTTCCCTGCTTGACATCTTCCAATGCCTGCTCCATCGCTTGCGCATCCTCTCTGGCGATACGATCAAGTCGGTCGATATCATAGAGAAGAGCCATTTCCGGGGTCAAATCCGCGGAAGAAGCAGGGGAGCCCGGGCGGACAGAAAGTCCCAAGCCCCACATCGTGTCCGAAGAACCAATGGTAAATGCCCCATTTACGCTGACATTTTCATTTGCGTGATAAGAAAGACCGAGCGCCGAACTGTTAGCGGACCCATGACTTCCCATCCCTGCGCCAAGAGACCATTTAGACTCACCCTCGCGGTAAGCATCGAACTGAACACCGGCAAGCGCTGCGCCGCCTGCGCCCATTTCATGGGCTTTTTTAGAAAGCGCATCGATGCGACCGGATGCACGTTCCCTGATCCCTGCCATCTGCTCTCTGCGATCTCTCCGTTCCTGCATAATAGCGTCTGCAAGAGCTGCATTCTCATGGTCAAGCAGCACCAGATTGCGGGAAATGTCTTTGGAAGGATCCAGATAAAAGGTTTCCCTTGCCGCATCAAACGCACCCAGACGATCAGAAAACGCTGCATCTGCATCTTTTCGCGCTTGTGTTTCCGCATCAAAAGCATGGGCATTTTTCTTGGCTTCTTCTTCCATCTTCTCCTTCAGCGGATCGATCTTTTGGTCCAGCGTGGAAAGCTTTCCATAGAGCGAATCATTCTTTTTGAGATAATTCGCCTGAGAAGAAGCATTCCCGATCGCACCGGCAATTTTGGCATCTTCTTCCTGCCGCTTGGATGTTTCCGCATCGATCGCTTCCTTAGACGCGGCTTTTTCTGCTGCCACATCTTTGGCAAGCGTATCGCAAGCCGCATCTAAAGAAGAAAGATTTCCTGTCAAAGACGCATCCGGAGACAGATAGACCGTCTCTTTTCCCGAAAGCGTCCCTATGCGATTTGAGAGTGCATCGTCTTCCTTTTGCCGCACCGTTTCTTCTAAAGAAACAGCGGCTTTGCGGTCTTCCGTTTCCTTGGAAATCGCCTGATCAGAAGAAGCCAGCTGGCTTCCTGTAATCGCTTCCATGGAACCAGCTGCTACGGTTCCGTCCTTCAAATGAGAAAGGAGGGTACCGGAGTCTCGAAGCGAGATCGAAGAATGAGTGTCATCTGTATAGCGGATGGCATTCTGGGAGATCTCATCAATGGACTTTTGCAAAGAAGCATCAGCCGCCTTCTGCAAGGAGGATTCCGAAGAAACAGATGCCAGGCGGTCTTTTGTTTCTTGGGCAATGCCCGTTGTCACTTTGTCCACTGCCACATTGCGGAAAACATCACCGGAGACCCATTCATGAATGGAACCATTCGTATTTTCATAATACCAGCGATCTGTCTTGGCATCATAAGAAATACCCGAAGAATCATAGGTATGCGTTTCAAGCCCCTTCGTAGCATTATTAGCCCATACGGACGTACTAGAAGTCAAAGAAAGGAAAAGCAATGCCGCAAGTACCTTTTGAGATGGTTTTCTCATGCGGGGTCATCTCCTTTCTCTTTAAGCTTTAGAATTTCTTCCTGCAGTTTTTCATTGTCATCATAAAGCGTCAGCATTTCTTCTTTGATGGATTGCAAAGCCAAAAATTCCGGAGTATCCATGCGGATACGGAAAGACACACCCAAATTGGACATTTTTTTATTTCCCAGCGTAGTACCAGCGTTCATCGCACTGTCCCGATTGAAGTAATACTTGCCACCGATGGCTGCCGCGCGTTCTCCCTGATACCCGCCAAGGGAAAGGGCAAACGAAGATTTCTGCCCCTTACGGTAATCCCCGAAACGAAGAGAGGAAAGTGCAGCGACCCTAGCCCCTGTATCGGTGATATATGTCGCTTCACGGTCCAGCCGCTCATTGGCATCCTTTTCAAGTGCTTCTAAAGCGGATTTGCGCTCCGCTGTTTCTTTAGCAAGCGATTCACGGTTCTCATGGCTCGCAGCATCCAGCGTATAAAGATTATCTGTCACTGCAAAAGAAGGAGAGATGTATGAAACTTTTTCATTCGGTCCAATATGCCCAATGCGATCATCGATCTTTGCATCTGCTTCTTCCCGCTCTTTCCTTTCGGCAGAAACCTTTTCTTTACGATATGCATCAAAGGCATCGGCTTTGGCATTGAGTTCTCCCAACATAGCATCAAGAGAAGTCAGATTGTCTTCTGCAGAAGCCTCTTTCCGAATCACAAATCCATCTTCCGAAAGCGTACCGAGCTTCTTCCAAAGAGCCGCATCCCCGGCGGCTCGATCTGCGCGTTCCTGTGTGAGCCGGACTTCCCGATCAGAAATCGCATCATTCAAATCCCTGCGATTAGAAGACAGCTCCGAATCCAAAGAAAGAAGATTGTCACTCATGGATGCTTCACCGGACGCTTTCACATAGTGATACGCCCCATTTTCAGAGAGCGTCCCCAAACGAGCGGAAAGCGCCGCATCCGCATCACTGCGGATCCCCGCCTCTTGCGTAACCGCGTCCTCCCGAGCAGAAACTTCCCCGGAAATGGCAGTATTGAGATCGAAAAGCTGCCCGCCATTGGCAAGAGAAGACGCATCGCTTGCATTCGCTTTCACATTAGATAAAAGCGTGCCACCTTCACCGCCCAGCGTGATGGTATCATGGGCATCGGAATCATAAGTAAGAACGAGCGACCCGTCGATTTTTGCCCGGATCTCGTCATCTGAAGCGGTGCGCTGATCCGTTTCAGCAGACAGCTTTTCTTTTCTGGAAGAAATGGCATCTGCCAGATTTTTAGTACTGTCTTTCATGCCCTGCGTTTCAAAAGCTGTGCCGGAGACTTTGTTCATAATGCCATAACTCTGCCGCGTCACATAATACACATTATTGACCTTGTCATACTTCAGCACATGAGAGACACCATGCGTAGAAGAACCACCGCCATAATCCCCATGAAAGATCAGCAGGGAATTCTCTGCCGAAGCCGCCAAAGGCAGCGAGAACAAAGGAATGGCACAAAGACACATCAGGCGAAATATCTTTTTTCGAGTTGCCAAAGAAAACACCCCCAAAAGTTACTCTTTCTAAACATTTCCTCTGCCCGTTCCCCAAAGGAAGGGGAACGGGGGAGGATAGGTGGGATCTTCCAGATCCCAAGCTCTGATGAAAAGACTCGCTAGATCTCGCTAGATCTTGATCGGTCCTTTGAAGTACCCGACCACGCCTTCCACCGTGAGACAAGAAATAATCACAATAACCACCAGATTGGTCGAAACATGAACATACGTCTCAAGCTGCTCTGCAGTAATCGCCATATGGCGGTTGATCGGCAGGCTGTGACCCGTCAGAATAATGTACCAACGATTCACATGTTCAAGGTAATGCGGATCGCCAACGCTGGGATCCAGCGAATTGTAAGCCTTGATCCCCATAATGAGATTGCCATTCTGTCCGGCAATTTTGTCATAGAAAATAGCCATAGCCGCACGGCAGTTTTCATCCGGGTCTGTATCATGTTCAGGGAAAATCTGATCGATCTTCCAACGTGGACCGGGTCCCCATTCTTTACGATCGGAATACGCTGGCGGAAGGACCGCCACATCGTTGCCAGGATCCACTCGCATGATATTAGCGCCCACATCTGCAGTGCCGCCGCTGGATTCCTGCAGGAACATAGCGAGTGCCACAGAGGGAGAGATCCCGCAATCCTCAGCTGCGCGGATCACATGCACAGCTTTAGGCCATTGAGCAATCACCTTGCTGTAATCAATGTTCCCGTCTTTATCCGTCTGAATCATGGCTTCCCGTCCATAGTCCGGAAGATCAATATCTATGGTGCCGCCTGTAAAACTTTCCACCGGTTTCACGTTATTGATCACCGATACACAAAGAAACAGGAAGAACGCCACGAAAAAGTACTTGATGGCGGAAGAAACAAGATGCCCGATCGCGCCTTCGGTCGTGAACTTTGTAAGCCCTAAAGAACCAAAAGGCACGGTCGCGATACAAAGACCCGCAGAAATATAAAATTCAAGGAGCGTCAGCATGACGTAAAAAGAGAAGAAGCAGAACGCAATCAAAACTGCAAAAGCACAGACATAAATGAAGAAAATGGTGCCGAGCTGGGAGATAATATCATACACACCGAAATGCTCTACACGAGAAAGAAGCGGGGTGATCAGGAACGCTGCTTTCTGCAGGAGAAGCTGCGGGGTTTCAAAGTTTGCCAAAAGCAAAGTGGAATCGCCCGCGGCCGTCTGCGCTGCCGAAGTAGCAAACCCAAGAAGGAAAGTATCCACAAATTTGGGGAATACATAGGCAAACCCCATAATGCCTGAATACTTCAAGATCTTGCGAACAAGAACCGGAGGCGAAACCACCATGCCGGAAAGAATAATCGGAAGAACGAGATCCACCAGACAAAGAATCAAGAGCAGTCCAAACGCTACATCAAAGAGGTTGGGGTAGGCTTCATTCGACTTATCTATGAAATACTTCAAGAGCCTGCTGAAGAACGTCCCCAGCGAATCGGCCATGTTGGCAAAGGTAATTCCCGTTTCCGGCTTGGACTGATCGCTGAACATGTAATTCCCGATATCCATACCAAGCCACATCAGGAGCTGCACAGGATCCGTACAAGACCCACCACCGACAGAACCATTTTTCCAGCCATTCACCCAATATTCCAGATGAAGATGATCGCCACTCGCATACTCCTGCGGAAAGCCTCGAATGTAAGCCATCGGCTCGCCGGCTTTAAAAGTTTTAGAGGTGAGGAATTGAGAATTGTCGCCATAAAGGAGGGAAGATCCATCATAATCCGCGACCTGATCGTCAACATCAAATCCGCCTACCTCATTGGTCATATAACCGTTGATATCCCCGAAAATGATGGCACATTGCCCATCAGAATCGACAGATTTTGCAGGCGTAAATTTAATGTAGTAGCCAAAACTACCGCCGCCATAAAATTCCGCGGTTCCATCCGTCGGAGCATAAAGGGTGGCATTGGTCATCCCCATGTCCACGCCTTCATGCTGATGCCCCCAATGATTCAAAGCCCCATACTGCCCGCCTTCAGAAACAGAAAAAGGCGAATCAGAAATCGGTCTGTGCGGCGCATTGGTTTGGGTGATATCCGAAGCCAGCGCCTCGCTTCCTGTAAAAAGCAGGAAAAACGAAGCAAGAAGAGCGAAACAAAAGCGGAAGAACGTATGAAGTTTTAAATTCAATACATCCACCACCTTTATTTGAACGGAGTGTCCTCATCCACATTTCTGTACCCGACAGAATTCGTAACATACTGGCTATAGTTATGGCGGAGCCCGTCATAATCTCTCGCATGCTGCGCCGAACGACGGGATCCATTGAGGAAATTCTGTACAATGGCAGAACCCCCAATCCCCTGCGTCAGCATGGCAGAAGCAAAACGGACGATATGCGGGCGGTAAGACGTTGTGCCGTGATCCACGAACTTATGGTCATTATTCATATCAAACTCACCATTCGCTTTATAGGCCACATTGTAACCGGCATCGCGCGCAGGACGGAACGGTTTACCGGAAGGCATCTCACCAGATTTCTGCGTAGAAGCAGCCTTATCTGCTGCCTGATCAGCCATAGCCGAAGGCGAAGGAGCACCGGTGCTTTGCGAAGGAGAAGAAGTTTCCCCAGAAGACGACCCTTCCCCTGCAGAAGCCGGAGCTTCGCCGCCACCGGCAGAAACCGGAGCAGAGGCTGCATTTTCAGCAGGAACCGAAGTGCTTCCCTGCATCGCGTTTCTAGCTTCGTCTCCCAGCTGCGAATTGTCTTTCCCGCCACCGGAAGAAACAGCCGCGACGGAAGAACTTCCGCTGCTTCCGGGCATCTGCGTGGCATGGGCAAGGGCGTTCGATGCAGCACCGCCGCCTTTATCCACAGCCGCAGAAACACCTTCTCCGGCTTTAGCCGAAGTCGCTGCCCAAGTGCCCGCGACATTACCGGCAAGATGGGAACTGCCAAGAACAGCACCTGCAGCAAACCCCATGGCGGTCCCTGCAACGGCTCCCGCTTCCATCTGCGGCGAGCCGGAAATCATGCCAGCCACCAAAGACGGGATCTTCCACACCAGATACCCCATGATAATGAACAGGAGCATGAAATTCAGGACATGACCGAAGTTCACAGAATTGGCACTGATTCCGGTTCCAGTAATCATACCGGCCATCTCGGGCGTAATGAGCCCCTCAATGTCTCGATTACCAGCCTCCATAACTCTTGCAGCAGTATCTGAAGCATTATTTTCAGATACTGCGGTTCCTAAATCAATAAGAACTTTGCCTCCAAGCCCCGCGATAAAATAGACCACCATGAGCTTGATGCCAAAAGTAAAAATCCCCTGAATGAGCTTGTTGTACAAAAAATGCGTATAACGAAGCAGCCCAAACGGCAGAAGAATGACGCCAAGGCAAGTCACCATGTAGTATTCGAGAAGCGTAATCGTGACCTGCAGAGCAATGAACACGACGCCAATATAAGCGACAATCCCGCATACAAGAATCAAAAGAGAATTGATCGGATGAACCACAGACGTGCCTTTGGCAAACACCTGGGAAATACAAACCCAACCCATATCAACAAGGCGAGATGGATCATAATAAGGAGCTTGTGCAATCGCTTTAGCATCTGAAGCATACGTAAAAATGCCGGAAGCGATACCGCCAAAGTACATCCACCCTTCGATAAATGTATCGGCAAGATATTTAAAGTTATAGATCAAAAACAGAATGAAAGAAAAGCGAATGACCTCTTTGATCAGCTCAAACATACGAAGCTGTCCTTCATAAAGCGTCCAGGTGGTAGCAATCTGAATGGTCATCAGCAGAAGAGAAAGCGAAATCGCAATCGGCATTAAATTTTTGCCGCCAGCCACCAAATGATTTTTGAAATAAGTCAATATGCTAGAGAAAAAACCGGCATTTTGGACCTGATCGGTCACGCTCTCTACGCCGTCTGCTGCCAAAGAGGTCATAGTAAAAAGAAAACAGAAAAAAGCAGCTAACAAGAATATTCCGAGAAATCGAACCCAATACTCTCGAAATAAAACGTTTGCTCTCATCGAAAAAGAACCATTCATAAGATAAGTCTCACCCCCTGTAAAGGACAGAATCATTGGGCAAGGGCACTGCCGTATTTGGCTTTGTAAGCCGCCATGGCAGCTCTCCCGCGTTCTGCCGCAGCGTACTGCGACTGGGTCGTTGCCTCTTCCTGCCCGCGGCGAACAAGGTCATCATTCACCTGTTTCTGTGCTTCGATCTGCTGGTTCAGAATGGTCTGCTGTCCATCCAGTGCATTCATCGCAGCGCGGATATGTTCCATCTTGCCGCGGACATAGGCAATATCGTTAGCGACCTGCTGGGCAGCGACCGACCCGGACATGCCCTGTTTCCCGATGGCGGCATTCATTTCAAGAAGCTTGTCGAGCTGCTTTTCATAGCCTAAGAGGTAGCCGTTCAGCTTGTTGTAAATATTCAAAGTATGTTCATTCTGCTTCATGAGATACCCGACAGCGGATAAAATCGCTGCCTGACGGGCGGACAGAGAAAAGTCTGCGCTGCCATCCGCCTTGGTACGGAACGGAATCGGCTTGCCGTCAGCCCCGATTTCTCCCAATGGGGGAATGCAGGAGGTTAAGATATCATGGGTCTGCTCCGGCGTAGAAATGACGATTTCCTGACCGCCCGTACCCCAGCAGTTGGGTGTCTTGATCACCATACCGCCGCCGACTGGTTTGCCATCGGCATCCTTGGCTCCCTGACCAAAGACGATAGAGCCGAGCCCGTCATTGACGGTCCAGAGGATATCGTCCACCCCTTTGGAGAAATTCTCATAAGAGTTTTTGAAATCCTTCAGCGTGTCCTGCACCTGCTGAATGATCTTATCGATTTTGCCAAGCGTAGAAGTTCCCCAGGCAGCCACATCCTTTTCCTGGGCATTCTTGCTCTTCTCGGTGTTATCAGCGATCTTCTGCGATTCCTTGTTGATATCTTCCGTTTCCTTCAGAATTTTCTGTAAGGTTTCATTGGCTTGGGAATCGTGCACAGGATATTCTGCATAGGTCACAGGAGCAAGCAGCAAAGAAGCAGAAAGCATCGCTGCCATAAGAGCCGGTACTTTTTTTGAACAATGAATCATAGCGCATCCTCCTTTCAAGTAAGATGCATGGGAACGCCTTCCGAAAGTTTTTTAGCAATCGACGGCCATTCAAAGTCATAGCCCTTGTAATGGAGCCACTGGTGAACGAAATCATCAGCATACTTGGTAGCCAAGAGCGCATTCATCGCCTGCTGATCCGTCTTAGACGTGGAAGTGACAAACGCCAGCTCCGAAGGCTGCAGCGCCAGCGAGAACACGCGATTGCCCTTTTCTGCGCAGGCATAATAATAATCATGCTGCGGCTTGATTTGCGAAATGATATTGATCTGCGAATCATTCAAACCGAAGGCCCGATACATTTCCGCATTTAAAGCATTGGCCGCATTCGGGTTCGGCAGATAGATCCGGGAAGGGCAGTTTTCAGAAACCGTGGTAAAGAGGGGACCCTTGTTAGCCACCACATCGGCAAGGTTCTGCGTTGCAAAGATGATGGACGTATTTTTCTTACGCATATCTTTAAAGTATTCGCGGAGCTTGTCGCGGAAAGCGGGGTTATCGAAAAAGAGCCAGCACTCATCCAGAACGATGATCGAAGGGCCGGTTGCCTTGGAAAGCTGGGTCTCAATGCGATGAAAGAGATAGTCAAGGGTAGGAGGCACGATTTCCGGAGTGGCCATGAGCTTTTCCATCTCGAAGACCTGCCAGCGTCCTTCGCCGGAAAAGTCTTTCGAGTTGTCGAAAAGACCGCCATACGCGCCTTCCTTGGTGAGAGGCTTGATCCCGATACGAACATCCACGTCCTGCACCATGTCAGAAAAGAGCGACATCGTAAGTTCAGATTCCGGCATCTGGCACATGGATTCCAGCGCATTCCAGATCTTATCCTTCGTGCGTCCGTCCACATGCATCTTTTGGGATTCAAGGTAGGAAATGATCCATGCCGAAGCCCACTGCCGTTCCGACATCTCTTTGATATGCGCCAGCGGCTGGAAGGAAAGTTCAGACTGCCCTTGGGACACCAGATTGTAAAAATTCCCGCCGACCGCCAGTGTCAAAGCGCGAGAGGAAGCCGCTTTATCAAAAACAAAGACATTGGAATTTGGATATTTTAAGAAATGCGCTTCAATCGTATTCAGAAGAACCGATTTACCGGAGCCGGAAGGACCCACGATCATCGTGTGCCCGACCTGCCCCACATGCAAAGAAAGGCGGAACGGGGTATTGCCCGTAGAATCCGTATAAAGAAGCACAGGCCCCTTCAGGCACTCATTTCTTTTATCACCGGACCACGCTGCTGTGGCCGGGGCTAGGTGACAAAAATTTATGGACTCGATGAGCGCGCTGCGAAGATTACAGCGGTAATTGCCGGGGAGCGAACCTCTCCATGCATCGATCGCATTATCTGTTTCCAGGGAAGCAGCAAAGCCCATCGTATTGATGGCTTCCAGCACTTTTCTGGCAAGCGAATCCGCTTCCTCTTTGGAACGACCATACACCATCATGGTCAGCGTAAAATAGCCGACCGATACGGAGCTTTCCCCGACCTCCACGAGCGCCTGCGAAGCATCCTGATAATTGGCAGCGGCAGTATCATCGACCGCCGTTTCAGAAACCGGCGTATTGGTGATGGCCATCTTAACCTGCGATACCAGCGGGATGATCTGCTGATGCCATTCCTGCTTGTATTTTTTGATCGCATCCATGCCGTCGAGCTTGGACAGGCAGTTAAACCGGGACACCCAGCGATATTCAAAGTTCATAAAGTTGAACGCATTGAAGATCCCCGGCGTGGTCACGGTCGGAAAATCCTTGATGGTGATCACACGCATGTGGCGGTTCCCGATCTTCGGCTTGCGCCCGCAGAGAAGGGAAGAATCCACAATATACTGTTTGATCGGTCTTGTAGGATTGGGACGAATAGAGACGCGATGATCGGAAATAATGTCATGCAGATAAGAGATCGTTTCTTCTTCATTGAGACAACGAAGTTCCTTGAATACCTTGCCGAGCATATCTTCCAAAAGCTGCACATTGTCCACGAATTCAGCGGAAACTTTTTTATACAGCTTCAAATTCTTTTCCGCTTCCGACTGCTTGCCTTCGGCACGCGCCGTGGATTCCTGAATAAAGAAATTCGTCAGCTTTTCACGCACCATGACAGGCGGGATGTGATAGACCACAAAGTAAAATTCGGACTCAAAGTGCTGGTTTCCGGAATAGTACGATTCGCGCTCCTCTTCCATGCGTGCCGTCAAGGCGGTCGGCATATCCGATTTGTCATACTTCTTCGACTTCACGCGCTGCACATCGAAATAAAGCACAAAGCCTGTCTCAAACTTCTTGATGACGTTGTTGATATTGCACATATACTGAATGAGCTCTTCCGGAGTGGAAGAGTCCATGTCAGGACCGCGGAATTTCAAAATGGTGAACATCCCATTGTCCGTGCAATGAACCACGCAATACTTGCCGAAGAAATCACAATAAGACCAGTTCAGAAGATTTTCCATGGACGGCTGTTCATGAAAAATGTCAAAACGCTGGGAATAGTCAATGAGAGGGATTTTCTGCTTTTTCTCTGGCTTTTCCTGTGAAACGGACTGGCTTCTTTTCTTAAAAAGAGAATCGAAAAACAAAGAAATCACCTCTCTTAGGACCTGTAAAAGGTTTTGTAATTCTTGTTAGCCCAATAAATATCTATAAAGAAGGGATCTTTCTGCCCAAAGTAACGGCAGATAAAATGAATAATGACGAAAAGGGCGATCATCATAAAGGATTTGAAAATGATCCCCCCGATGACGCCGCCAAAAAATTCACACAAAAGGACGTTACGCGGAACACCGCCCCAGTAAATTTTCTGCGTCAAGCTGCGATGCACGGGGACGATGTATCCGGGCGGCAGCTCCTGTTTGACTTCTGCCATAATAGCGTCCTTTCAAAAAATTACATGCCGAAAATCGTAGCACCGCCAACACCGTCTTTGAGGTAGGTTACAAAGGACGGAGCAAAGAGGCAGATAGAAACGGCAAAGATCAAAACGAGCATCTTTTGCATGCCTGCGCCATGGTTGCCCATGAACATACCGATCGCAGCCGCGGCGATCCCGAGCGCTCCCAGGATCAGCGGGAGCGGTCCGGTGAGCTGATCCGCCAGCGCATACAGGAAGGATTCCCATGGCCATTTAATATTTAAAGCTTTTGTGTTCGATCCCTTAATATCCCCGATCCCGGAAGCAAAGGAAGTCATGGTAGAAAGGAAGGGGAGGGACACCAGAACAGCGGACGCCGCAGCGCATTTATTCATGTAGAAATGATCGGCGCGGCGGGAAATGGTTTTGAATTTGTTCAGCATAAGAAAAACCTCTTTTCTTTATCATTGGCCATCACGAGGGATGACAGAATAAATAAAACGATGACGAGCCTCATCATAAGAATCGACTGCAATGACTTCTTGGATGATGCGCCCGCGCCTGCCATTGCCTAGATCGGTATGGCTAATGCAGACGACCACATCAATGGCTTCCCCAATCAGATTGTTGATCCCGCCCGCGGCATCTTTGTTCTCTTCCGCAAGCGATTTGATACGGGTAAGACCCTGGAGCGCACTGTTCGCATGCACGGTGCAGCACCCGCCGGGATGACCGGTGTTCCATGCTTTCAGCATGGAGAAGGCCGCGCCGTTTCGGACTTCGCCCAAGACGATACGGTCGGGAGAACGTCGCATGCAATCTTCCACGAGTTTGGTCATGTTGTATCGAATGCCGTCCTTTCCCGTGTCCTGCTTGGTAAACATCGGGGAATAGTCCTCGGCAGAACATTGAAGCTCCGGCAGATCTTCAATCGAAATGATGCGATGATACGGCGTGATCTTGGCGATGGAATCCAAAAGCGCATTGAGGAACGTGGTCTTGCCGGTTCCCGTACCCCCGACAATGAGGATATTTTTCCGCTCTTTGATCGCTTCGCAAAGATACGCCTTGTGATACGGAGAAAGCACGCCCTGATGAACATAATCATCCAGCGTAAAAATCTGAAGGGCTTTTTTACGAATATTAAACTGCGGATGCCGGACGATCGGAGGAAGTTCCCCCTGAAAGCGGGAGCCATACCCGGCAATTTCTGCCGAGAGCGAAGGGATATCGTCATTGACAATTTTTCCCTGCCTGCCCGCGATAAACTCAATGATGGAGCGAATACGCTTAGGCGACAGATACTCTTTGGTCTTGACCTTTCCCTCTTTGTAAGAGTCATACCAAATAAAACCATCATCATTGACGTAGATTTCGTTGATATCCTCTCGGTTCATAAGCCCGGTGACAAAAGGACCAAAGAGCAGATCCATCTGCTGATTGCCTCGGACATAATCAGAAGGGGGAGCCCCCAAATCCTCCTCGCTTTCGGTTTCTTCAAGAGAAGAAGCGGGGGAGGAAAGCGTGTTCTTTTTCGCCTGAATGAGATCATCCTGCCGGTCAGCCGGTAGGTCGAAGAAGAACGAAGATTGACCGGTCATTCAGAAGCCTCCTCTCTCGGAGGTTCCATGTCCTCTGCGCTCTCATCCGCTTCTTCGGCGTCGCCGCCTTCCTCCGTAAAGTACGGATTTTCGAAGGAAGCATGGATCTTCTGGTTTTCAAGATAATCGCGGCCCACCATGGCAAGCTCCTGAAAAGCAGGAGGAAGGATGGAGAGGTCATCTGCCGCATCTTCGACTTTGACCGCCATCCCCATGACGAAAGCAAACGCCGCATCGGAATGCACCTTTGTTAAAATACAGTTCCCGATATACGAGACCATATTTTCACGGCGAAGCGCTTCCGCTTCGTCCTGCTTCTTTTTGAGATCCGCAAGACGTGCCTGCAGCTTCTCGATCTGGGAAGAAAGAGTGACCGATTTATCCGAAGCCTGCGAAAGAGCCGACATATTTTTTCGGATGATGGTATTCGTGTTTTTTGCCATAACATTCACCTCCTTAAACGCTAACTGACTTTGGATGATTTCTTTGCATCCGGAGAACGGCTTTCCGTTTTGCCAGCTTTCGCAGGATCAAACAGAGAATCCGAAGAGACCGGATGAAGGAAAGAATACGATTTTTCGGCAAGATCGACCTTGGGCATCGGCGTATCCGGCTTCTTCGAAAGATCGCTCTTTGATACCGTAGAGAGATAGCTGTACCGATCCTTCTTTTGTTTTTTCTGCCACCTGGCGGTCTGGGTCTTTTCGATCAAAGCAAAGCGGCTTGGATAATTTTCTTTGGTGACTTGCGATTCACGAATCACATCGGAAACGACCGGTGCATCACAAAGCTTATCCAGGAAGAAATTGGACTGGTAGTACTTGATCTTTGTCGTAAAAATAGGCGGAAATCCCGTTGCCTGAATGACTTCATGATCGCCCATGCGCATGAGTTCATCCGAAGTCATAAGCGCTCTTGCCTGCTCTGACCAGGAATAGGAAGTACGAGAGAAGAAGCCGCCCGTTGAATTTTCGGATTTGGATTTAACGAGAATGGTCTTATTCCCCAGCTTCTGTTCCGCATACTTGCCCGTATCATTGTCGTTCGGCGCGTAGTAAATCGTCAGATGACAGTTCATGAGGATCTGATTGTCTTTCCCGTAGATGCCGGTGATCTGGGGAAGCCCCTGGTTAATGAGGAAGGCTTTCATGCCGTAACCGGCGATGTAGGAGAGGGTAGAAGCAAAGGATTTCAGATTGCCAAGCGACGAGAATTCGTCCATCAGGAACAAGCACTTATGCTTGTAAACAGATTTCACTCGCCCATTGTGATACGTACCAATGACTTTCGCATGGCAGCGCACCATCATTTCGAAGAACAAGCGGAAGATCGGGGCAAGACGAAGCAGGTCCGAAGGCGGCGTAACGAGGTAAAGCGTGACCGGCAAGCGGTAATTCATCAGATCATTGATGCAGAAATCCGAACAGGAAGTGTTCTTGGCAAGCACCGGATCCAGATATTCTTTCAGGGCTGTATTCGCCGTAGAAATGATGGATCCCAGTTCGTTTTCCGGTTTTGAGGCAATTTCCTTAAACGCCTGCATGATGATCGGATGGGTATACATGTAATTCGGATTGTTTAGAGAAATAGCGTCAGGATAGAGCTTTCTCAAATCTTCCGGCTTCATGACTTCGGTTTTATAAGAACCGGACGCCGAATCCCAGCGAGGGATCTCTATGCCTTTTTCAGGCACATGCGGAAAAGTCCCCAGCTCCTTGATCGTCTGAATAAAGCCTTTGGCATCATCCTCTAAGCCAGTCTTTTCTTTGCGATAGGCATCGAGCTTTTCATTGTAAATGACAAAGAATTCTCGCCGGTAATCATTTTCCTGCAAAAAGTGATCCACCGGATTTTCAGAAGCAGCAGCCAGGAGATCCTCGTTAGAAGAAGGCGGCGTCACAGACAGTTCATCCAATTCCGAAAGAACCGCATCCGCCCGTTTCTGGTCTTCTTCGGAAAGATTTTCCGATTTCTGGCTTTCACTGTGAGCGGCTTCCCGCTTAACAGGCGCGTTGGTGCCTTTAAGGTCCACGCTGACCTTCAGGAAAGCAGCCACCGTATAGAGGTTTGGAGCATCCGGATAGTTCTTGGGATCAGAAAGATGAGCATATTTCAAATGCAGGATGACCGCCATGATGACGTTCGCCGCATTGGCCACCCAGTGATCGCCGTTGCCTCCTTTGCCTTCAAAGTCAGCAATGATGGCAGCGAGATTTTGCGCCTGCGAAACTTCAGAAGCCTTTCCGATCTCAATTTCATCCAGCGGGTTCCAGCGGGCGGTCGAACCGTCATCCGACGTAGGTTCAAACTTGATGACCTTTTGTCCCATCTTCTTCCGGTATCCTGCCGTGATCCCCCAGTTTTCGGATTTGATATCGTTGACGATGCAGGACTCGGTCCAGCCGCCCAAAAGCGTGGGGATGATAAGCCCGACGCCCTTACCGCTTCGCGTAGGAGCGACAACGGCAAGATGTTTGTTGGAATCGTCACGAAGGTAATCATGGGGAAGATGCTTGTAGAACCAAAGGAAGTCATCATAGATGATGCAAGAAAGTTTCAGAAAGAAGGTGCTAAACCCCCATTGAGGCTTGAATTCGGATCGTTTTTCGATCACCTTCTCGCAGCGGGCAATGGCACTTTCATTGACGGCAAGTTCTCGCTTTTTGGCTTCGCACTGTTTGGAAAGCAGATTTCTGGAATAGGCATCATTTTCTGTCAGCTGACTCAATTCATGCTGCAGGGAATCCAGCTCGGCGCGAAGCGTATCATTTCGCGAACGGATCTTGGCAAGATTGTTGATGATCTCATTCACGACCTTCATGCGGGAATCGTCATGAGATTTTTCCGCTGCTGCCATTTCCTTGTTCTTCCAGTCTTCCAATTTGGCAAGGATCTCGTTCATGGATGTCATGAACGGACCGTCATTGAGACCGATCACAACGCCATGGGCAGATTTCAAGTCCATTTTGGAAAGCTCAGAAGGCCTGGCCCAGCGCGCCGAACCGTGACTTGACAGTTCCGCTTCCGGGCGGCAGAACACAAAGATACAAATGGTAAGCAGGAGTCCCAGGATACAAGGAATGCAGGTATCCCAGAACAGATCCGGAGCTTCCTTGTAATAGGCAACAAACCAGGAGAGATAGCGAAAAGGGGAATAGAAAGGCGTAGCGAGATCTAAGAGAGGCGAACCTAAAAAACGGGCATCATAATGAACCAGCTTCGCAAAGTTTTGCGTAGAAAGGGCAAGTCCCCCAAAAAGAGGGAAGAGCGCCAGCAGGAACAGGAAAAATCTGCCCATGGGAAACCTCCAACAGAATCAATAGCCTTCATATTCCGGGATCGAAAGGTCCGAGTTGATATACACCGCAAAATTCATGCCCGGACGAATCGTTACCGTCGGACTGCGGCTTGCCTGATTATCTGCCCGGTCGATCCAGCGATCGGTGATCTTTTCAATCGCAGAAGAGAGCGCATCATTATAGGTGGTCGTTGAGCCGCCCCAGCCGGTAGATGTGGTCGAGCCGGAGGTATCAGAAACCTGATCGGCCGCATAGGAAAGAAGCGCCGAGAAGAGCGCCCCGCGAAGGAACGTCGAATCATGCGCCGAATACTGGTCACGAAGACCGGGGATCCCCGTCCCGTCAACAGCGCCGACAGAAGGAAGATCAATGCCCGAGCCATCAGGGAATTCAAGACGGGTAAATGCCACCGATACGCCTGTACCGCTGAGAGAACCGGCTTTCCCGATCAGTCTTGAACCCTGGGGAATGAGCAAATGATCCCCGGAAAGGGAATCATAGATATTGGACGAGATCTGCGCCACAATATCCGTGTTGCCCATGTCCGTGTTAATGCCTGTCAAAAGAGTGGCATCAATCACCGAGCCGCTACGCAGGACGTATGTAGCCCCGCCTGCGTCATCTTCGAAAAAAGCGGCGTCACCGGTGCCTTTCTGGGTAAGCGTCACGGTTTTAGAGGACGAATCAGGAGCACTCTTGGCGCTGGCATTGGCACTTCTGGAAACAGCATTGGTGAAAGAGATCGCCGAAGTATAAGCGGTTTGCTGTTCTTCGGCCGCTTCCTGCGCTTCCTGCTGCTCACGCTGCCTTTCGGCAGAATCGTCATAATATTCCCGAGAGCTTCCGGAACTTTGATTGCTGACGCCCGAGGAAGAACTACTGTTTTGTGAAATGGAAGGAAGCGGCTTGGGAGCCAGATCGTCGTAATTGGTATTGTTGATCGTGCTTCCCGGTTTCGCATTAGGATTTCCGGGGGCAGCGCCTCCTTTGGCATTCGGCGCATTCTTCGGGTTCGCTTTCCGGGAATATCCGGCAATCGTTCCGTAGTTGTCCGGCATCTGCTTTCCCAGAGAGGATTTGGCTGTCTCAATGGTAGTGGGCTGGTTCTGACCCTCCTTCGGCTTTAAGTCTTTGTCGCCGCCAAAGAGAACGGACCCGGCCATATAGGAAATGCCTAAAATGCTGACACCAGCAATGACCATGGCGATCTGTTTTTTCTTGACCATGGAGAGGTCGTCGGTGTCCGTTGCCCCGTCGCCTGCTTCGAGACTTCCAAGCTCCGTATTGGCAGGTTTTCCAGAAAGAGAATCACCGGTATTCTCGCTGGGAGAAGACGTTTGAGAAGGTTCCTCGGCAGAGGCGTTTGGATCGACAGAAGAAAAACCGGATGCCGTGGGATCCGGAGGAAGCGGGGCAAATTCCGATGGATTTTCGGACATCTTTTTGGCATCATCCAGATCAAAATCTTCAGGAGCTTCCGAATGGGCATGGGATATCCTGCCTTTAATGCCCTTGAGCTTATCCCGTAAATTCATATTCATGATGTGAACCCTCCATGATCCTCTTTCTGCTGCTCTTCCATTTTTTTCTTCATGAGTTCTTGAATGCGCTTATGCAGCCCGCTGTCATCCATGTGGGAGTAATCCACCTTGGAAGGCAGCAGATGATGGAAACGAGCGTCAAGAGAGCGAATATCTAGGTAAGACGTGCCGGAATACTGCAGTCTTGCCTTTTCAAAAAGACGATCCGCAATGAGGTAAGTTCCCTTCACGCGATAATTCACAAGCACCGGCTTATTCTCGTCCGAAATGTTGTAAAGGACAGGAAGCTGGTAAAGATTTTTCGTAGACATCTGGAAATATGTTTTCTGTCCGTCATCAAAAATTTTGACGGGATACAGCTCATCAGAAACAGAGCCGTGCCGTTTCACTTCATAGTGCAGGTTGAGCTTCTTGCGAACATAAATGTTCTTCTGCTTCACCATGTAAATGTCACGGTATTCCTTTTCTTCCTTCGTCATCGGCTTTTCTTTGAGAAGCTGCTTATGATACGCCTCGTCCATGGCCTTCTTGTCCTCGTCCGAGAATGTAAAGGAAACGATCGGCGTATAGTTGGTGCCGTCAGAAGCAATGATGAATCGATACGAATGTTCATCCGTGTTAATGATAAGATTCGTTTCGATATTGTCCTTGTACGGCTTCAGGTACACATGATGGATGCCATTGACATCTGCCTGATCGATCATCCAGCGCGACGTATCGCCTGCCCCGATATAAGTCGGGGACTCCCCGTTTTTCAGCTCGATATCCGTCAGATACCCTGGCTTGCAATAAACAGTGAATAGAGAATCGGGCTTGAAATCATACTGGGTTTTTGCGGCGATACTGTCCCCGTCCTGGGTGAGATAAATGTCCTTATCCGCTGCCGAAACAGAAGATAGGGAGGAGAGAGAAGCGATAGCGCACGCGGTCAGGGCAGAGACTACCACTTTCTGAAAAGTTCTGCGTTGCGCCATCATTCAACCTCCTTGTTGACGGTCTGTGTTTCCGCGGTGATGGTCAGATCTTTGATAAAAATACCGAGCGGATTGATCAGAATATTTTCTTCCGAAGTCGGCGGATTGATCACAATCTGGAAAAGCCCTGCATACTGCGTAGCACGGTTTGTGAGATCTCCGTTCATGGAATATTCTTTTTCTGTCCAACGGACCTGGTAAATGTTCGAAGAGCCGGGGTAGAGCTGAATGGAATTGATCTGCGGCGTGACCGTCTGATGTCCCATCTTCAATGCCGGATTGTCCTTCTGAACAAAGGTCGCAAGTTTCTTTGACGCTTCTTTCGTCAAGAAATGATCCGCCTTGTTCCAGTTCTGTTTCAGCACGACTGGATCCATCGGAACAGAACGCACGTTGTTAATAAATTCCACGAGGAAATGCTGAATTTCCACTTCACGCGGCTCATAATTGGTAGCCTTCAGCTGCCCGCCCGTCTCAATGCGGCCCGTAGCATTATCTACGCGCACGACATACGTTTTGTAGTTCCAGGTCGTTGCGACCAAAACGGTACAGATCACGCAGATAGCCACCACGACCACATAAAGCAGATTTCTCCGTTCCGCACTTTTTAAGAGAAAATACGAATTGCGAAGCGGATCGGCAAAGACGGCATGACGCGGATTTCCGTAGTAATCTGTTGGCTCGCCATGAGGACTGGTTCCCTGGGTTGGTTCCAAAGCAAGCACCCCCTTTCTATACTGAAATTATTATATAATAAAAAAATCAGAGCTTCAATAATTCTATTAAAAGTAGGCATAAAAAATACATAGAAACTGGAAAAATGAAATGCCAGCACTGGAAAAAAGCAAGAAAACAAGCAAAAAGCAAAAGATTGACCGTAGGTCGAATTTAGAACAAGGAAAAATAAAAAAACCTCATCCATAGGAGTGAGGTTTGTAAAATGGAAAACAAAAAAAGGGAAAAAGTCTGAAGGGTCGTCCCACCTTGAAGAAGGGGGTGCCCGAAGGGCGGAGGATAGATTTCTCTCATCCCATCATTTTTCCCATCAGTAATACAATAGAGGGTTTCCCCATGAGCACATACAAAAAAGCACCAGCCACCAGGATCGGAGCGAGCGGCATTTCTATCTGCATCGCTTTTCGGTAGCCAAGAAAGGGGACAAGAAGCAAAATGCCAAATCCGCTGGCCATGAATGTAAGAGCGAAATAGGAGAAGAAGTCATAAGAAAACCAAAGACCCATCACAGCAAGAAGCAGCACATCCCCAAATCCGAAGGCTTCAAATCCGTAAACTTTGTAGGAGACAAAGAAAATGACAAGCCCGATCAGAAGTCCCAATAAAGAAAAAAGAAGCGACATCCCGAGCGCATGAATCAAATACTTATACGCAAAAACAAGCGTAAAGGCAAGCAGCGTGTCGAAATCATAAATGGCATGTTCCCTGTAATCGACCCAAGCGATCTCACCAAGTACCAATGCCAAAAAAGGATAGAGCGTCCATTCCATGTCAAACACTTCCCTTCAATGACAAAAATGCCCCCTTGAAGAAGGAGGAGAGACCGCAAAGCAGGAGAGGATAGAAGTCCGAAGGACCGTACCTCCCTGGAGAGGGAGGGGGACCGCGCAGCGGTGGAGGATAGATTTCTTTCAAATAGATTTCTCTCTCACTGATTCGGCGTATTTCCATACGTCTCCAGCGCAGGCAAAGCCTTATTGGAATTAGGCGAAGTCAGCGTTTTCTTGTTCGAGAGCTTTGCTGTCAAGGTGAACTGGTCATCTGCCACCTTCTGGTAAGTAAACATGGAAACATCCATATCTTCCAGTCCCATGATTTTGATCATGTCACTGGAGAGGTTCTCCGGAACGACACCGGAATGATGACAATACCAAGAGACAATCGCCGAATCTAGGATGGTTGTATTGGTTTCAATCTCCTTGTCTGAAATGGAAGAGCGAAGAGATTTGATAGAAAACCCGTCAATTCCGGATCCGGCAAAAAGCATCACAGCAAGCGCCATGGCAAGAAGAATACGGACAAACATAGCAATCACCTCAAAGACGATTCATTTGACAGAGAAACAGAAAAAACATATAATACAAAAAGAGACAACTGGTTGTGGTTAGCCGGTTCTCCTCACAAATAAAAGGTTGGAAAGAAGCCGTCTACCGCTAGGCGGTTTTTTTCTTGCCGAAATGCACCGAAATGGTGCATTTTTGTTTACGCCGCTTTGATGAAATAACGAACCGCGCGGTTGATGGGGCGATCTTCATTCGAGGTTGGAACAACGCGAGAGGCATCAAAAGAAAAGTCATCACAAAATTTGCGAGGTTGATAAGAGCCAGGAAGCCCTTTACCATCACGAGTTCCTGGATCATAAAAAGCACCCAACCAAGTGTCATGATACACATCCATGCCAGACACATACCCATAAATATTTCTGATAGCATCCCCCTGAAGCTCACCCAGTCCGTTAGACTGGTGCTGCACGGTTCCGTAATGCGTAGAAGTCACACTGCCAAGCCCTCGAAGGAACACCCCGCGATAATCGGGGACTGTATTGGATCCAAGCACCTTCACAAGATCCGGATACGCCGTGCAGGATTGCCCGTTGCATTCAAGCCATGTTCCGTTTTCATTCGGATTGTTTGCGCTCGCCCAGGTAATGACGGTTCCAACGGGAACGCCGCTTGCCTGATTTTCTTCTTTGGTGAGACGAGTAATGGTTAGTGTCGCACGGGGAATCGTTTCGCTGCCGCTATAGATATTCACGGTGCAATCCTTCTTTTTGATATCTTCCTTGTAGGCGGTTTCCGTGCCGACAGTGACTTCCTCATAGAAATGGGTCCCCGCAATTTGAGTTTTCGCCTTAGAATACAAAGACTCATAGGCAGTGTTCCGCACGATACCTGCCTGCGTTTCTGCATATTGCAAAGCCTGGGCAGAGGTTTTGGACGAAGAAAGAGAACTGTTTGTGACAGAAGATACTTTGGCAGAAGCAAGCCCCATCATAGCAGAAAAGATCCCGCAGACAATGACCAGAGCTAAAACCGCAGAGCCTTTATGACTGCTGCGAATAAATTTTCGGGGGGGGTAGAACGTTTTTCCAAAGAGTCATAATTACACCTTCTTATAGTTTCATGATATAGTACAACGCATAATACGGCGGACGATTTTCATGAGGTTGATTACCACCAGCAGATTTCGTTTTATGCTTATGATCTAAAATTCCACCGTAAGAAGAACCATCGCAAGAAATAGAATAAATATTACTGCCATAACGTCCCGAATAAACATCATGCTCATGACTAGGCATTTGAGCAATAGTAAGAGTAACCATATTAACACCACCAGTATTACCCAGTTTGTAGGAATTTCCTGCACCTACAAGAAATCTATCTCTCAAATCCGGTGTACCATTCTTTCCATCGCAAAGTGCAAAGCCATTGGGGATATTTCCGGGCGAACCATACCAGGGGATAATCGAGCCCTGCGGCACACTAGACGACGTACTCTCTGCCGAATACCGGATGAGCTTAATAGTACTACGGGGGAGTGCATCGTCTTTATGGTACACGCGGATCTTGCATTCCTTCTGTTTGATATTTTTCTCTGCATCATAGACACTTTCTACGCCGACAGAGACTTCATCATAAAACCCATTGGAATTGGCAATAGGGGTTTTCCCCTGATTTTTCAAATCCGAATAGCCTTCCTTTTTGAGGATCTCGGCTTTGCCGGAAGCATAGGCCCCGGCTTGCATCGCAATAGAGCTAGATCCATTGGCATTCATCGCCGCCTGCGACATTTTCGCAGAGCCTAGACTAAGCATCCCGCTGACAAGTGCCATCACGAGAACAAGAGAGAGAAAAGCCGCTCCTTTCTCGCGATGTGACGAAATTTTTCGGGGGGGGTACGCATGTTCTAAGCGGAACCACTCGCATAAGAATCACCTTCCTACATCAAATGAAGCGTACCCGATTGGAAAGATCAGGCAGCTTTGATAAAATACCGAACTGTAACAGCAGGAGGCTGAACAGTCGAAGAACGACCATAAATAGGAGAACAACGAGATGCATTTAAAGTATATTTATGCATATGAACTGAACTTGAACCACTTGACCAATCAGCGCCATAATAAGGCTCATCAATAAATGCACCGGTAGCACCATTTGCAGTACCGTTATTACGCCAAGAAACATTCAATGTTCCAATAATATTTGGCAAACCCGCGTCAATCACAGTACCCGATACACTCGAGCCTTCCAAAAACCGGTTCCTATAATCCGGCACCGTACTTTTACCAAGAACGTGAACAAGTTCCGCATATCCGGCGCAGGATTGACCGTTGCATTCGAGCCAGGTTCCATCATTAGAAGGACTTCCGTTCCCAGCAAAAGCAATCACAGTACCGATGGGAATCACAGAGATTTTCTCGGGTTCGACAGAATAACGATCAACAGCAAGACTAGCCCTTGGAACGGTTTCGTTTTCAAAGTAAATATGAATCGTTGCCGTCCGTTTCTTTGTTGCATCGGTATAATTGCTTTCCGAAGAAAGCGAAGTTTCGGTGAAATAAGAGGAATTAGGGATTTCGGCTTTGGCAGAGGCTTTGAGATCGGAATAGGGGACAGCCTGCAAGAGAGCCGCTTCACTGACAGCGTATTGCTGCGCCTGAAGAGAAGTCTTGTTAGAGGAAGTTCCATTCATCGCCGCCTGCGTGACTTTCGCGCTTCCAAGAGAAAACAGGGAAGAAACGATAGCCATCACAAGAACCAATGCCAGAAAAGCAGACCCTTTGTACCTATGGGCTAAGAATATAGCACAAATTTTCGGGGGGGGGGTAAATGGATAATGCATAATACACCTCAAAAAGAGAATTATTCCAATTTCATGATAAAGAACAAAGCATAATAGGGAGGACGGTTTTCATGCGCTTCTTGGGCATCAGTACCAACAGCAAGAGAAGTAATATACTCCATCGGCTCAGAAGAAAAATCTGAAGAAGAAACCAATAAAGACTTAGCCTCACTAGAACCAGAACCAACCGTATTAGTAGAAAAAGCAGAAATCGTCTTTTTGCCGCTGGGGAAAGGTGCATTGACAGAACTGCTTTCAAAGAGCGAGGCTGAAAAGCGAACAGTTTTTAAACCAAAAGGTTTATAATTTTTCTTATAATAATCACCCCAATAATGATAGTGATTACCGATCTGCGTCCCAGTCAGCGTAACCTGATCTTCACCGCCCGTATCGCCCAATGAATAATTGCTCCCAGCGCCTACGAGGAAGCGATTACGAAGATCCGGTGTTCCTTTGGTGCCATCGCAAAGCGCGAAACCTTCAGGAATATCCGAGGACTTCCCATACCAGGGTAGAATCGTTCCTTTGGGGATACTGGATTCATTTTGAGAGACAGAATAGCGGTTAAAGGAAAGTGTGGCACGAGGAATGGATTCATCCCCATAGTACACGTTCACACGGCAAGATTTCTCTTTAATATCCGGATTCGAAGGCATCGCCGTTTCTTTACCCACGGTCACTTCATCGTAATAGGGAGAACCGGTTACTGCCTTTTTCCCTTGCGAAGCAAGAGAAGAATAAGCCTCGGATTTCAGAAACTCTGCTTTATCAGAAGCGAACTGATGCGCCTGCAGCGTGATCTTGTTGCTGCTAAGCGAATGGGTGGAAACAGAAGTTACTTTCGCCATGGAAACACCCATCAGAGAAGAAACAATCCCTATAACTACGATGATGGCAAGTGCAGCACTACCATTATGGCGAATGAATTTTCGGGGGGGGTAGATGAATAGAACATAGGAACACCTCGAAGAAAGCTGGGAGTATAAAACTCACCGCTGAAAAACTAAGAAAGTTTCATGATGTAATAAAGAGCATAGTAGGGAGGACGGTTTTCATGGGCTTCTTGAGCATCTGTGCCAACGGCAAGAGAAGTAATATACTCCATCTGCTCAGAAGAAAAATCTGAAACAGAAATAAGACGAGCACTCAATTTAACACCAGAAGAGTTCGCACTATCTGGATTGTTAGTAAAAACAAGAGTCATCTTCTTGCCAGTAGGAAAAGGCGCATCAAAGAGAGACGGAATATAACTATCATATCCAAATTTTACGATTTTTAACCCAGAACGTTGAAACACTTCAAAGTCTCGATTAGAATACATAGAACTCCAGTAGTGATAGTGATTCCCGATCTGCTGGTTTGTCAGCCTGACCTGATCTTCGCCGCCCGTATCGCCCAATGCATAATTGCTCCCAGCGCCTACGAGGAAGCGGTTACGAAGATCCGGCGTTCCTTTGGTCCCGTCGCAAAGCGCGAAACCTTCAGGAATATCCGAAGACTTCCCATACCATGGGATAATAGAACCGGCAGGAACGCTGGAACCGGAAGAGACGGAATAACGTTTGAATGTAAGAGAGGCACGAGGAGTTGTCTCGTTGCCTTCGTAAACATTCACCACACACGTTTTCTGCTTGATATTCGTATCTCCAGGCATCGCTGTTTCATTCCCGACTATAACTTCCTCATAAAAGCTAGAACCGGCGATATTGGTTTTTGCCTGCGAGGCTAGTTCGGTATAAGGCATACCTTCAATGAGTTCTGCCTTACTATTTGCATAATGCTGTGCTTGGGATGCTACTTTGGAAGAGCCAAGAGTATTCATTGTTGTCTGAGAAACTTTGGCAGAAGCGAGTCCCATCATGGAAGAAAGAATCCCACAGACAACGACAACGGCTAGGATGGCACTGCCGTTATGGCGAAAATATTTTCGGGGGGGTGAATGGATAATGCATAATACACCTCGAAAAAGAAAATTATTCCAACTTCATGATATAGTACAAAGCATAATAGGGAGGACGGTTTTCGTGAGCTTCTTGAGCAGCAGTACTAATAGCAAGAGAAGTAACCAAATCAAGCGATTGAGTAGCAAACGGCCCCTGAAACCCGCGCCAATCACCCTTACCATTCCACCAAGCCCGTCCACTGCCAGGAGGCATGGGAAACGTTGCATAAGATGGAAGTCTGACTAACCACCCATTATTGCTATCATAACTGCCAAATGCGTGATAATGATTCCCTATCTGTGTGGCTTCAAGTTTGACACTATTCTCCCCACCGATATCCCCTAACTTATACGCATTTCCCGCCCCGACGAGAAAACGGTCTCGAAGATCAGGAGTGCCATTCTTTCCATCGCAAAGTGCAAAGCCATCGGGAATGTTCGCAAGATTTCCATACCAGGGGATAATAGAACCGGCAGGAACGCTGGAACCGGAAGAGACAGAATAACGTTTGAATGTAAGAGAGGCACGAGGTGTTGTCTCGCTGCCTTCGTAAACATTCACCACACACGTTTTCTGCTTAATATTCGTATTTCCAGGCATTGCTGTTTCATTCCCGACTATAACTTCCTCATAAAAACCAGAACCAGCGATATTGGCTTTTGCCTGCGAGGCTAGTTCGGTATAAGGCATACCTTCAATGAGTTCTGCCTTACTGTTCGCATAATGCTGTGCTTGGGATGCCACTTTGGAAGAGCCAAGTGTATTCATTGTTGTCTGGGAAACTTTGGCTGAAGCCAGTCCCATCATGGAAGAAAGGATCCCGCAGACCACGACAACGGCTAGAATGGCACTGCCGTTATGGCGAAAATATTTTCGGGGGGGTAGAACGTATCATGAAAACCTCCAAAGTCACTAAGCTGCTTTGATTAACCATCTTACCGTAACCGCAGGGGGCTGAACGGTGGTAGATTTACCATAGATAGAAGAACACCGAGAAGCGTCAAAATAGACCCAATAAGCTGAAAATTCATCGTATTTACCGACAGAAGTTTTCGGATTCTCAACTTTATAAGTGAATGGTCCAGATGGCGTAGCAAAAGGGCGATACAACACGTTCCAAGTGTGACCACTAATATTTGGCAGCCCTGCTTCCAGTATCGTTCCTGGTGTGGTACTGCCCTCAAGAAACCTATGGGTATAATCCGGCACTGTGCTTTTCCCCAGAATGCTGACAAGTTCAGCATACCCGGCGCAGGACTGCCCGTTGCAGTCAAGCCATGTGCCGTCAGTTGGATTCTTTACACTCGCCCAAGCAATGATGGTGCCGATTGGGACACCGCTGGGCTTGGATTCAACGGAATATCTCGTGACTTTCACTTCGGCGCGGGGGAACGCTTCGCTGCCTTTGTACACCTTGACGGTAGCGGTTTTCTGCTTGATGGTATCCGAATAGCTGCTTTCATTCGAAACGATTATTTCGTGAAAGTACGGGCTGTCAGGTACGGCAGCTTTGGCAGAGGATTCGAGATCCTTGTATTCGATAGAACGAAGCAGATCCAAATCCGTTGCTGCAATGGCAGACGCCTGCAAGGTAGAAGAATGAGAAGTGGATCCATTCATCGCTGCCTGTGTCATCTTCGCAGAAGAGAGACCGATCAGGGAAGAGATCACCGCCAGGATCATCACGACGGCAAGAATGGCAGAACCGTTATGGCGAAAATATTTTCGGGGGGGGTACTGCTCGATAGAAAATCATAAAATCACCTCATGCGGCTTTGATAAACCGTCGAACCGTCACAGAAGCGACCTGGACGGTCGTACTACCTCCGTATATGGGAGACGAAAGAGAAGCATCAAAAAGAATAGACCCTGGAGCCAAATTATCTGCTTTACCTGTATAGTAGGTACCAACGTAATAATGTTGAAAATTCACTGCACGGAAAGCCCCAGAAAAGTGTTCATCAGCAGAAGTGATTGGCTCAGAAGAACCCGCATTAGCTAAAGAATCACTACCAAGAATCCCCGTAATATTCGGCAACCCTGCCTCCTTGACGGTGCCGGGGATGGTATCGGTTTCGAGGAAGCGACCGCGATAGTCAGGAACCGTGGACTTGCCCAAAACGGCAGTGAGCGCAGGGTAAGCCGCACAGGACTGCCCGTTACATTCAAGCCATGTGCCATTGGTAGCAGGAGCTTTTTCCCCTGCCCAGGCAATGACCGTACCGATGGGAACACCGCTGAATTCTTTTTCTGTAGAATAACGGGTAACAGGAAGGGAGACGCGAGGAGTGGTTTCATCCCCTTTGTAAACGAGGATTGTGACAGTCCTTTGCTTGATACCCTTGCTGTAGTCAGATTCGTTACCAAGTGTCACTTCGTGCTGAAATCCTGTATCAGGGACAGTTTGGCGAGTTTTTGCAGACAGATCGTTATACGCTGTGGCGCGCACAAGCTCTGCATCAGAATTAGCAATACTGTTTGCCTTGGTTACAATCTGATTCGTGCTGGTACTGGACAAGGATGCCTGGGACATCTTGGCAGAAGCGAGTCCCATCATAGAAGTCATGATAGCAAGAACGATCACCACGGCAAGGATGGCGCTGCCGGAATGAACAAATTTTCGGGGGGGGGTAGACCGTACATAAGAATCATCCTTTCTTTCAACAAAGAGAAAAAACGATGCCAATATATAAAAAAGCGATAAAGCCGTCATTTTCAAAGTAAGAAAAAGAGAGGGCAGCGGCATAGCCGCCGCCCGGACTTTTTGATAAGAGAGATAAGCAAAAGAGGAAATGTAGACAAATAGATCAAATCGGGAGAAAAGAATTAGAAGTGACGGGTAACAGTAGCCATATTGGTGCCGCTGGCATCTTTCGGGGTGCAGGTAACGGTGCGGTCTGTTGCGCTATAGGTATAAGCAGTGCCCCATGGATCGGTGACATCAGTAGCTTCTGCGCCGCCCTTGAACTGGGTGAGGAGCTTATGTTCGGAACCGTCAATGGATTTATCGGCAGCAAGACCAGAGATCATCGTTGCAATGGAATCCGGAAGGGTAGAATCGGTAGACATGGCTTCATAAGAAAGCGCAGCATTAGCAATGGCTTCCATATCCTGGTTCATCTGTGCCATCTTACGGGTCTGCTGTGCCTGTTGATATGCGAAGAAAGCGCCGACGGAAAGGGCGATGATAATAGCGCAGGCTACGAGAATTTCCATCAAGGTAAAGCCTTTGCGCTTAGCAGACTGGAACCATGTTTTGTGAAGGAAGCTGGAAAATTTGGATTTCATAAAAGTACCTCTTTTCAAAAAAAGTAAGATCAATGCCCCATGATGCCGATGTCATCGCCACTGATGCTGTTATTGAATGTGCCGGTATCGTTCACTTTGTTCCGACCATTCGACCAGACAGCGAAACGTCCTGTAGACGTATTGACACTATAGTGATAATCATTGTTCCATGGGTCTTTCAAAATGTCGCTGGAAAGATACGGACCATACTGCCCATCCTTCTTCGTGAGCTTGTCGAGGTCTCCCGGGAAAGCATCATGCTCGAATTTGTACTGCGAAACCGCAGTGGAAATGGCAGCTGTATCCGTTTTGGCTTTGTTGTACCGTCCATTGTCTAAGATCGCCCCGCCAAGGAGCATCGCGCCAGCGGCAAGCGCTACGATGATCGCGCAGGAGATCAAAATTTCAGGGAAGGTAAAGCCAGCGTGAGAATCAGCGAAAAATGAATCTCTTCATACAAACCTCCTTTCTGCAGTAAAGAAGCGGGGGAATCCCCGGATGATATACACATGGGATCAGCCACCAGAGACTTTCCCCATGTAGTCAAACATAGGAATCAGGGTAAAGGAGAACATCAGCACAATGAGAAGACCCATCGGAAGCATCACAAGCAGTGTGATCTTGGTAGAGACAGGTTCGATCATGTTGTTGATGAGACGTTCATAGTACTTGCAGTCATGTTCCAGTGCCAGTGTCATATGATTCGACTTTTCGCCCGCATTGATAGACGCAAGGAGCATGGAATCGAAAATACCGCTTCCGTTATTGCGCTTCAGCGCTCCGGCAAGGGTATTGCCGCGGGAAATATCTTCACGGGCGCGAGTAATGGCACTGGCCATATGCGAATTGTCCACGACCTTGGCCGCCTGCGTCAGGGAATCGGACGTAGTCAGACCCGAAGACAGCATAAGCCCCATGATAGAAGCCATCTGATGCTGCAAGAAAGCGTGGTGGAGCTTGTGGTAGATCGGAATTTTAAGCTTCCAGCCATCGACCATGCCGATATGCGTCTTGGAGAACCAGGTCCAAAGATGGAAGAGGGCATAGAGAGCCATGAGCGTGATCGGCCAATAATCCACAAGCCCGTTGACACAGCCGGTAACAAAACCGACGATCCAAGGAAGCGCGATCCCGGATTCGTCGTACAGTTTGATATATTCCGGAATCGCGATCTTAATATAGGCGATCGTCATGATCGTCATCATGACAGCAGCGATCTTCGGTACGAAGAGCGCATTCTTAACCTTGCTGTACAGGTTATGCTGCAGCCACATGAGTTCAGAAAGACGAAGGAAAGTATCGGTCAAACGACCGGCCCGGTCGCCTGCATCAATGGTCGGAGCGATCATACGCGGAAAAACCTCTTCCTTCTTGAAAGCAGCCCCCGTAGACACCCCGCTCGTCAGCGAGCGGGCAATGTTTTTCAGAGCCTCGCCAAGACGCTTGTTGGTCTGCACATGGGAAATATCCAAAAGCGCCTGCTGCAGATTGCTTCCGGAATTCATCAGCATGTAAAGCTGGTCGAAGAGGGCATAGAAGTCAGAGAGCTTCGGCTTATCTGCCCCCAGCATATGATTGAGTTTATCCATGAAACTCATACCGACGCCCCCTTCCGCTTCGCGAGTTCTTTCGACAAGTCTTCGTCCGGTTCGATACGAGAGAGAAGCTCTTTGAGAGAGACCGTTCCGTCTGCCACATGAGCGAAACCCTTGTCCCAAAGAGAGGCAAAGCCGATATGCTGACGAAGGTAGATCTCAATATCTACGAGACCATGCTTTTCGGAGAAATAATCGCGCAAATAGTTGTTAAACGGGATGATCTCAATGATCGGAATACGCCCGCTGATGCCGGTTGAATTACAATAGCTGCATCCATCCGAGACATAGGAAAGAGCATGTCCCTCGCTGTCTTTTGGAAGGAGCGCCCGGTCCTGCGGACGAAGCTGATCTAACATCTCCTCCGGCACACGCTGGGTATGCCGACAATGCGGGCAAAGGGTAGACAAAAGTCGCTGCGAGGCGATCCCGGCGATCTGTTCGGCAAAACCGCTGACATTCACCCCGATATCCTGCAGTCTTCGGAATACGGCAATCGAATTCCGGACATGCAGCGTCGTAAAGATGAGATGCCCCGTCTGCGAAGCCTGCACAGCCGTCAATGCGGTTTCCGCATCACGAGTTTCGCCGACCAGCATGATATCTGGGTCCTGACGAAGAGAGGAGCGAAGCCCGCGCTGGAAGGTATAATTCGTGCGTTCATCTTCCGAATACCGGACCTGCGATTGCGCGACCCCGTCGATATACCGTTCGACCGGATCCTCAAACGTGGTAATGATGTACTCATTCGTCAGATTCAGCTCATTGATCAGCGCATAGAGCGTCGTTGTCTTGCCTTCCCCCGTAGGTCCGCAGATGAGGATGATCCCTGAAGGCTTATGAATCAAAGATTCCATCATATGCGTTTCTTCCGGAGAAAAGCCAAGATCGGAAAGCGTCGGGATGGTATCACTGACGGAGAGAATACGAAGGACCACTTTGTTTCTCTGCCCGTCCCCGCCGTAAGGCATGGTCGAAAGACGAATGTTTTTCCCCAGAAACGTGAAGCGCCCATCCTGCGGGATCAGGTTGTTGACGTTGATTTTTGCATTTGTCTTGTAAATGCGGCAGATCATCAGCTCATCTTCCTGGGAAAGCGTAATGCCGCTGTCACGAAGTTTGCCATCGATGCGATAAATGACCGTCGCGCCGTTGCGGTTCGGCGTGATATGGATATCGCTCGCCCCCAGAGAAATGCCCTGCTGGATGATCTCTTCACTCTTTTTTGTCTGTTCGGTGGTGACTTTCACATCATCCTTGGCACGTGTCTGCTGCCCGGTTGCCGTCGGCGTAAAGTTTTTATTGTAATGCGCCATGTATCCGGTGTAGAAGTTGTTGTATTCGCAGGCGAGGAAATGAATCCGCTTGACCTGCGGGAACTTCTTTTGCACGACGGAAAGAATGATTTCCGAATCAAGGAAGTTCACCTCGAAACGGGAAGTAATGATGGAAAGAGTTCCGGATGCTTCATCAAAAGAAAGAGGCATCATGAACCGTTTATCCATCATGGCATCATCAAGCATCGCAAGAACACTGGCAGGAATGTGTTCCGAAGCGAGAGTACCGGTATATTCTTCAACCATGAGCCTCACCATCCTTGGACGAAACAATGGTTGTTACCACGCCTTCCTCCTGCTTTTCCTTTTCGGCCGCTTTGATCTTTGCATTCACCGCATCCAGGATCTTAGACGGGGGTTCTTCCTTTGTCTTGGAAGGCTTGACGATCTCTTTCTGCTTGACCGGAACCGGCACAGGCTCGTTTCCTTCTTCCGCGGCAGGTTCACTCTTGGCGGCTTTCGCCTTTTTCGCAGCCTTAGCTGCTTTTTCAAAGTCGATTTCAGCCTTGGCATCGAGGTCGGTTCTCGGATTGACCATTTCTTCAGTGCGCATGGAACGCAACTCATTCAGCTTCTCGTGAAGCGATTTGGTGGTCGTCTGGGTTTCGACCCGAGGACGCCCATCCTGGTCATAGACGATCGTCGGGGTGATGGCAATCACGACCTCGGTATCCTTCTTGTCCGTAGACCGGGACTTAAAAAGCTCGCCCAAGATCGGAATCTTCGAAAGGATTGGGATCTGTTTGATGGACTTGATCTCTTCATTTTTAAGCAGTCCCCCGATCAGAATGGTTTCCCCGTTCTTGACGCGGACCGTTGTTTCCGCGCTTCGCTCCGAAATCTGCGGCGCTTTGTTATTTCCGCTTTCCACCCACTGCGAAATGGTGGAAACACTTGGTTTGATCACCAGAGTAATTGTTTCTTTGTCAAAATCGTTAATGCGGGGGAGAACCTCGAGCTTCACGCCGACTTCTTTGTATTCGACCGTCATCGTCGTAGAAGAATCGGAATCCGTCGAATCGGAAGAAGAGGTAAAGACAGGCACTTTATCGCCCATCAGAATGGAGGCTTTCTTCCCATCAAAGACAGTCACATTCGGACGAGCAAGAACCTTGCCCTTGGAAAGAGCTTCTTCATGAGCAGCCGACACGGAAAACTTGAACCCGTTGTATCCGCCGATCGAAGTATCTTTGCTCCAAGGATCAGAGAGATAGGAAAGCCCCAGATTCTTGTTCTTCGTATTGGAGATCTCAACGACAGCGGCACGGATATTGACCTGCTGCTGCGCCACATCCGTGGTTTTCAGCTCATTCTTCACCTGGTTCATCAAGGAAGATGACCCCGACACGGTCAGCGTGTGATTTTCAGGATCTGCCACGACCTTCTCGGCAGCCGTCAGCATGCCGATCTGCTTCGCCGCCGTCGCCGGGTCGATATGCTTCAGCTTGAAAGTCTGAATGATCGGCATAGAATCGGAAGGCGCAATGAGAACCGTCCCCGTATTTCCATTCAGGTATTCATACGAGAAATTGTTGCTTCTCGCCAGCGCACCCATCGCCGTATCGAAATCCGTATCATCCATATGCATGGAGATCGAACCTTCCAGTTCGCCGTTAATAATGACATTCTTCCCGCTCTTGTAGCCAAGCGCGCGCAGCGCATCGACAAGCGGCGTTCCCGGAGCGAAATCCACGGAAAAGGCAAAAGCCGAAGAAGAAGACAAGACCAATGCCGCCACCAAAGCAGGCATCATGCATTTATTCCATTTCATACAAGTTCCTCCATTATTTCAGCATGACAAACGTATCGTCCACATAACAGCCGATGGAAGTCACCGTGCCGATATGCCCAAAGTCCGTATCACTGCCGCTCCTGGCTGTCACAGTCTCGCCGCCGCGGCGAAGGATCACCACATCCGGGGGAAGTACCCCGATCACTTCCATCTTTTCACTGGCGGGAGAATAATTCGCGCCAACATTTCCGATCGGAATGTCAGGAGGGTTGGAGCTTCCGGGCATCGAAGGAACCGAAGGCGGCGTAGGAGGTGCCATTCCCGGACCCATTCCCAGTTTGGCCACATTTGCCCCCGCCTTGGGGATCGCAGAAAACGGATTGGAAACCTCCGGAAGAGCGCCATCCGTAGCATCCTGGGCATCACTTTCTGCCTCCGCGGCCCCTTCTTTCAAAGAAGGGGTCACATGTACGGAAATGGCATCCATATGAATGACCGGAATTTCCGGAACCGAAGCCGTCGGGGGAGTGGAGACCGCAGCATAGCCGCCCACCAAAACAACAGAAAGAAACAGGGAAGCTGCATACGCGCTTAGTCTCAAAGAGACATTGATTTTTTTCACGAGAGCCGCCTCCTTATTTAAAGTAAATGTGATAGTCGAGGGTTACTTTCATCCCCGGCACATTCGGATCATTCGAAGAGAAAGAAGAATTGGTGATAACCACCAGATGCTTTGTTTCAAATTCCTGAAGCGCAGCCATGATATCTGTCCAGGAACCGGAAAGGACCACGGTCGATTTTCTATACTTCAACGGAATTTTTTTGTCCGGCTTGTCTGAAAGCGCGGCATTCTTCACCGAAAGGATCTGTAAATGATGCTTCTTCAGAATAGAGATCTGATCGGCCTGTACACTGTCCAAGTCTTTCAAAAGAGCAGGTTTCAACACCATCTGATACAAATGATTTGCCTCCCGGTAATCGAACTTGGAAAGCCAGCTTGCCTGCGCCTGATATTCCGCTTCCTTTTGGTTATTGGCAATCATTTGATTCTTTGACATGGAAAACAAATAGAAAGAAGCGCCCAAAGAAAGAACCGAAAGGAAAACACAGAGGACCAGCCTGCTTTTAAAATGAGAGGTATCTGCCATAAATGCCTGAAACATCCTATTTCCCTCCCTTCGGCTTAGCGGGAGCCTTTGCCTGCGGCTTGGCCTTCATCGTAACGTCGATGGTAAATACATTCGTTCCTTTTTCCTGCGTCATGGAAGTCACCGCACTTTGGTACTCCTTGCCGAAATCCAAGGCAGAAGCAAAGACATCGGCGGATTCCTGCGCAGAAGTAAAGCCCTTAATGGTATAATGACCAGGAGCGATCTTCATGCTGTCGATCATCACATCAGAAGGTTTCATTTCAATAATTTTAGAAATGACATCCACCGTATGTATCCCATCCGGTCTGGCATTTTTCATGGTGGCAATACTTTTGGATAAATTCGTATTGAGCGCCTGCGCCGACTGGAAAGAGTCCTGCGAAAAGGTAGGAGCCGGAGAAGAAAAGAGGGAAAAGGCATAAAGCGAAGCCGAGGACGCCGCTACGCCGACACAAAACAGAGTGACACAAGTGACGCCAAAAGAAAGGACAGGTCGGTTAAACTCATACCGCGCCTTTTCACTCTCACTTTTTCTTAAAAAGTTTCCGTAATTGACCGATAACACTCTCTTTGTCGCCTCCTTCTTCCATACCCTCTGCATCTCCGGTCGGTTTCTTTCCCTGCTTGATAAGAGACGCAGAGACCGTGCATCCGGCCGCAATCACGGCTTCCCCCAAAGGAAGCCCGTCTTTGGATGTAATATCCACGGATAAAAACTGGGAAATATGATCAAGGTCTGTCCATTCGCTGTGATGCATCGTGTTTTCCAGCGGGAAAAACTTTTCCGTCAGAGATGCAAACAAAGAGACCATTTCATCCGAAGGCTCCTCGGGCATGATCCAGCTCATCGTGCCAAATTCATTGAACACCGCCGTCATGCCGGGAACACGGACAAAAACCTCTCCGTATTCCGTGTCTATGATGTTCTTCAAAGAAGAAGTCACATCGCTCACTTTGAAAAGTGAAATCCCCAAAGACTCACAAGCGCCCTTGAGATTTTCAAGGAAAACCGTGGGGATGTAGCAGGCAGAAAGCACTGCCGTATCATCTTCATAGCACGAAACAAGAGAAGGCGTATACCGATCATAAAGCTCAGTCAGCCCATCCGGAAGATTCTCCATCAGATGAACAAGCACGCGGTCCTCTCGTTCCGTCGATGTTTTATCCGATACATCCTTCACCGAAGCAAGAGCCGTCTGCCATGTTTTATAAGCGATCCCGCTTCCGGGGGCAAAGACCACGAAAAAACGATCCGACTTGACCCGTTCCGGATCAAACAGAGATTTCAAAAAGGAAACAGCACTGTCCACACTTTCCAGAGATTTCGCCAGCGGAGCGCAAGATCCGGAAAACGAATCAAGCACAGAGATACTCTTTGCCCCTGCGGAAAGACGAGAAAGAGAGCAGGTACCATTTCCCAATATGAGAACGGTATCCAATCCAATTCCTCCTAACACAAAAATATATAAGCATCACAGCTGCCAAAGTCCCAACGGATCGGCGTATTCCCCATTGTGCCACCATTCCAGATGGAGATGAGGACCCGTCGAATTTCCGGTAGAACCCACAGCAGCAATGACATCCCCTTTATTGACATACTGCCCGTAGGAAACGTAGATCTCAGAGCAATGCCCATAGAGCGTATGATCGCCATTCTCATGCTCAAGGATCACGCAATTCCCATAACCGTCCCATGGAGCGGCATACACCACCGTTCCGGGCAGCATGGCTGTAATATCCGTCCCATAGTCATACCCGATATCCACGCCGGAATGAAATTTCCACTCGCCTGTAATCGGATGGGTGCGCCATCCAAAAGGCGAAGTGATCGGTGCGGCATCGGCCATAACTGGAGAAAGAAACAGACAAAGCAAGAAAAATATCCAAATTTTCTTCAAAAAAAACATCTCGATTAAGCAAAATACTTTTAGAACAGCAGGCAAAAGAAAAATTTGACCCGGTCTCCTAAAGCACAAACAGATTTCTGCAAACATTATATAATGAAAATATCAGAGCTTCAATATTTCTATTAAAAGTTATTCGAAAAAATTGGCAAAACAACGGAGAAAGAAGAACAGCCACTGGAAAAAACCGAAAATACCGTGGAAGGGAAATAGAATTGACCGGTAGTCGCAAATGGAAGGGAGGACCCCTATAGATGAATATTTTATATATAGACAGCGAGTTTCTTTTAAAAGTTCAGAAGGGAAATCTGGAAAATCTGCTTCCTTTTTTTCTTCCGGAAGAAAAAAAGGTCTCTCTCTATCGCTGGTTAAACGGCTATGCCAAGTACAATGAGAGAAAAAAACTGGAGAAAATCGAATGGCACGCCCAAAAAGTAAAAAAGATCCAATGGATCATAAGAAAGAATCTGGCTGCCAAACGGGGAAAAGTACCGCGCCCGGAATTATGGGCAGGAGGTCCCGACAGTTGGAAAAAATGGCTGCGATCCGAGGCGGAGGAAAAAGAACCCCTCTTGATCATTGCAGCTGCCAAAGATCCAAAAGAACTGGAAAAAACATGCAAGGAGTGGATGCCGTCACAGGAATGCCGGGTAACGACCAAAATTTCACCCAAAGATATCATCGACGTTTTGATCCTTTCCAAAGACGAAAGCCGCTTCCCGCCACACCTCGATAAAGACTGGAGAGAATTTGTGAAATGGCTCAAAGAAAACACAAGGACCCAGCGCATCGAAAGAGGCATCACCCATGACCGACTCGGCAGCCGAATGAAAGAAAGGCTGAAAGAACGGCAGGCGTTCTTAAAAGCCAGATATTACAAATAAAAGGGCCTGTATTTGATCTTCCTTGTTTTTGCAAGCGCCCCTTAGAAAAGAGCCTGGAAGCAGAGAGATAGAGAGACCCCTGTCCATTTCATCCTTTCGCCCATCAAAAAAAGCATCCACCAAATGATGGATGCTTTTTTGATCATCTTTTCATTTCCTTCGCTTTTCCCCGGGATTTGATCACAGGCGGGAATTCGTCACCGGATTCCATAAAATCTGAAGGGGTGAGGGAAGGCAGCACGTATTCCCCGATCTTCTTTGTCTCTATCGGCACGGTCCAAGGGACAAACGGCGCTTTTTGCCTAACCGGTACCCAGATGGTCTTCCGCTTTCCGATGGAAATTTTACAATAACCCATCATATAAGCTTCCCGATAGATCTGTTCCGGATGACGCCTGGATACAGGCGCATCCACCGCATTCACCGATTTCGGATGCACCAGTTTCTTCCCAAGAAAGGGAAACGGCTTTACGGAAACAGGAGCCGACTCTTTCCGGTGATAATACGTCAAAGACAAAGAGGGAAGCCCCAGCGCCGAAAGCAGCTTAGGAGCCATATATCCCGGCATCCGCTTCCAGTGCTGCCGACCATCCAGATCCCGTTCCATAAGCATCCCGAAACGTTCTCCCGTTTCCTGCTCTGCCTTTTCGATTTCTGCCATAGAAACGAAATCCAGCAAATTGAGCGTCCGGGTGGCCATCGTAAAAACAGCATGCTTCATCAGCCACTCATCCACTTTTGATTGGCAATAGCAGACCCTGCCGCTGTTTTTGATATATGGCACATCCTGGTTGAAATACGAACGAAGAGAGTAGGGGGAAATGGCAAGCAAAGCCATAAGTTCAGGCACAGACAGGGAAAAACCTTCCTTTTGTACTTTACGATTGAGCCATTCCGCATACCCCTCATCTTCTTTGTGATCCAAAGCAAATACTATCTGCATAACAACACCTCAAATCCGAACACGCGAAATCCATAATTTTATTATAGCACAGGAAAATAGTGAGAAATTTAGCTCACCTAAGAGAGAAAATAAAATCACTTACAAGAGGAAATAACCTCACCTAAGCGAAGATATAGAGTAAGAAAAAAAGGGGGACATCCCTGCGCCTGGCGGCGGGCGTGAAGCGATCCGCGAAAATAGACAATAAAAAGGGTTCACCCACAAAAAACATCCCTGATGCATGACCTATAGATCCAGAAGGAGTTGAAACGCAGACAAGAGGCTTAAAAGAAGAAAGAGAATCCAAGAAAGAGTCTAAATAGATAGAAAGAGAATAGAGAAAGAGAGAGAATAGAGATAGAAAGAGTAATAAAAATAGAAAGAGAAATATACTTAGAAAGTATCCTTTCTAAGTATAAGAATTAAGGGGAAAGAGCCTTGAAGAAAAAATTCTCATCTGGGAAAATAATAAAAAGTATTGCAAAAAGTGACTGAAATTCATAATATATACATAAAAGAAGGTCATAGAAAGGAGATCCTATGCCAAAGCGAAGCATAAATCCACATCCAATCGATAAAAATATATCCATATCCATGAGTCAGAATGATCTATCCCTGCTGGATAAATATTGTGATAAGATCAAGAAAAAAAGATCCTGGGTCGTGAGACAAGCCTTGGACCGATATCTGATTGCAAAACCAGAGAAAGAGACCAACTAATGACAGGCAGAATATTCTGCCTGTTTTTTTATAGATTCATGTCTTAGGAAACGGGAAAGAAAAACATTTTTGATAGAAAGGACAAGCAAAAAAGAGTATAGAGGCTTCTTAACCGAAGTCAAAACAAAGGTGTATTCTTGCAATGGTAATGAGAGCGTAGTATACTACGCATAGAAATCGAATATGGTCATTCTCTGGCCAAATGAAATGCCTTGCGGCTGGTTCCCGCAGGGCTTTTTATTTGCCTGAAGGTTAGAAAAATAGAATCACCCCAAAAATACACATAAAACTTTTAGCACGGCTGAAGCCGTGCTTTTTTTCATGTAATTTTTTTATAGAAAGGAGCTGAAAAATCATAGATAGAAAAGAAAAATATAGAAAGAAAGGAGGCACATGCCGATCATCAACAAAAAAATCCATACAAATCCACAAGATATAAAAAAGCGGCTCAAAATCATATTGAAGAGCTACAAAAAGATGAATACAGCCACCATCAGGCAGCTGAAATGCATTGGCTTTATCGTAAAAAAAGGCAGAAAGCACTGCCGGATTTACCGGGAAGGGCAGCCGCGAAAATGTTACTTCATTTCCACCACGGCCAGTGACCGAAAAACCGGAGCCAACGCAGCAGCCATCATGAGCCATTTATGGCTATTATGAAAAGGAGGAATCTCATGAGTTTCTTTGACGATCACATCATTATTTCGGATATGTCCTCTATGTTCGGCACTCGGCATGTTCGGAAAAGCGAAAGAAAACACGCCGAAAAAGAAGGAAATAAATTGAGCGATGACAAATCCATCATGAAAAAACATTTGTCCAGCGATAACAAAATCGAAAGTTCACTGGCTATGAAACAGTAAACTATCAGCCACCGGATGCATTATGTTGATCTTGTACTTCCCTTTAGCAAAGAACATAAAAAATAGGAGGCATACAAATGAAAGAAGTCAGCAAAAAGGAAAAAATGATGCAAGAAGCAGTAAAAAGAATGGAAGCACTTCATATCATCTCCAACGCAATTAGCGAATTTAAAAAAGGAATCATCAACAAATCCGAATACGGGGGATTTCTCTATTGGCTGAATGATAAAGAAAAAGAATTCGTCAAAAAATTTCAAGAAGATACTGGAGCAATCGTTTATGCCTGCATCTTGAATCATATGGAATTTGGCGATTGTCTATCCCTGTTATATGTATCGCCTCATGAAGAGGAATGGGAATATGATAGAGAAGATTTGAAAGATCAATGCCCATTTGTCTATGTCCATAACTTTAATGCTCCCGAACTGTCAGAATATGGACACATTGGTATCTGTCCTAGATTTGGTGGATTGGCAAGAACGGCATAGAAGAGCAATAAAAGTAAACCACCAGCCACAGAATAAATTCCTATTTAGTCCTATTAAGTCTGATTTGGACTAAATAGGACTATTTTCGATAGAAAGGAAAACCAGATGCCCCATAAAAACTATCTGATCATCGTCCATGATTTTGAATCCAGACACAACGAAAGGAGAAACAAATGATTATCGAACCAATCGAAAAAAACAATAGCACGGAGTTTACACAAATTTGCATGAAATGGCTCAATAGCAACGAGCCAACACTGATTGTGAAAGATCGAAATGGAAACAGAGAAAAGAACGTGACTTACTTCAGAATCACGTTGAAAGGGCTGGATTATATCTATGCAGCTCCTAAAAACTGCATGTGCAAAAATCCTGATATTGTCGGCATATTCATGAGATATAAGGGTATTTATAGTCCTGCAGAAAAAATCTGCGTGTCAAACAATTTCATTAAAGAAAGACAAGAGCTGGGCTTCTATGATAAAAAAGCAGCCCAGGAAAAATTCAATGAACTTTTTGAAAAAACTTTTCTGCCAATTTTTGTTGCAAAATACGGAAATAAAGTAACCGGTAATGAAGATTTGGACTATCCCTGGAAAGTGACCGAAATCTACTTGCGGAAGGGGAAAAAAGGATCCTTTTTTGAAGTGTTCCATGATCTAATCAAAGAAATTAAACTGGATAACTGGATCTACGAAAACCTGCACACGACAGACGCCAATAAAGCTGACCGGGTTCTCATTGACTTTGTTGCGAAAGGGCAAACAGAAGAAGCCGTAAAACAGTTTATTAAAGAAGCACTCACTGCATGCGAAGAAGAAACTCCCCATGTCTTTACCAAGAGATATGAAAAATTTATGTACTTTTTAAAAGAGGCAAAAGGAATCTACGAGACACTGAAAGCCTATTGCCCGACGGAAGATGAAAAACTGACAAGAAGCATGTGCCAGGCCTATGATACCTTTTTCAAAGACGAAGAACCCCCGAGAAAAATCAAAATCACGGTCAGGGGAACAAACAAAAAAAGAACTTTTCGATACGAAAAAGCTGGCATTGATGTTGAAGGAATCATGACAATGAAAGTAGACCCAGAACAACTGATATATCCCCATAAGACATTCGAACTGAACCATTTAAGTCGTATCAGTAACTTCACATCCCAAGATGTGCCAGTAATAAAAGACATCAAAGGACGGATTGAACTTCCTTTCAGCCCTATTCATGCAAAAGACATTCTGAAAATTGAATACGGCAAAAAAACCATTTGGAAAAAACCAGAAAAAGAAACAATCTAGTCTAAGCAAAACAACCGGGAAATATCATGTAGTCTTATTTAGTCCTATTTAGTCCAAATTGGACTAAATAGGACTATTTTAAATAGAAAGGAGAACTGAATTGCCCCCCAAAATCTATCTGATCACTGTCCATGATTTTGAAGATCCGGATGTTCCCACCGTTCGGACTTATGCCTACAACGCGAAATGGAAAGCCATACGCAGCGGCATTAAAATCATCAACATCCTGTTTGAAACAGAACCAGAAAACGTAAAAAAAGAATTGATCCATGCATTCAAAAATGATACCTATGCTGCAGCAAGAACAATGAATGCCTTCTATGAAGTTTGGATGAATCAGTTAATTGTCGAATAAGGAGAAAAAATGAGTAACGAACGAAGCAACAACCCTGACAGCGCAGAATTTGCCCAGATCTGCATGAAATGGCTGAAAAGCAACAAACCAACACTAACTGTGAAAGATCGGTATAACGACAGCAAACTAATCTACGTCAGAGTTCCGTCAGAGGGGTTAGACTATGTCTACAATATATCTACCTACTGGCTGCGCGCAAATCCGAATGAAACCCGCCACTTTGGTTTTAATGCTGTTTATAGTCCAACAGCAGAAATTTGTGTATTCAATGATTTTCATGAAAATCGAGCATTCACCATTCCGAAAGAAGAAATCGCCGAAGAAGAAGCATTGGACTTTTATGAAAGTGAAAGCGCTAGGACGAAATTTGATGAAATCTTTGAAAAAGTCTTTCCATCAATCTTTCTCGCAAAATACCAGGATAAAGTAACCCTCGATGAAAATGCATCCGATTACTATACCGATGCAGCCAAAAAGGCATACTTACGAGGAGAAAACGAAGTATCCCTTCTTGAAATGTTCTATGAGCAAATCAAAACAGAGAAAATTTATCTGCAGCCCATCGAAAGCCTGCTCGCAAGAGACTCCACCGAATCTTACCGGATTCTCATTGACTTTATTGCAAAAGGTCAAACGGAAGAGGCGATGCGAGAGTTTATTGAAAAAGCACTCACTTCATGCGAAAAAGAAACTCCCCATGTCTTTACCAAGATGTATGGTCAATTTATGAACTATTTAAAACGTGCAAAAGCAGTCTATAGCCTTTCGAAAGCCTATCTTCCGACGGAAGATGAAAAACTGACAAGAAGCATGTGTCAGGCCTATCATGCCTTTTTCAAAAACAAAGAACCCCCGAGAAAGATCAAAATCACTGTGATGGGAGCAAACAAAAACAGAAACTGGCGATCCGAAAGGGATAACATTGATATTGAAGGAAAAATCATGACAATGAAAATAGACCCATGTCAGCTGGCATCTCCCTATGTGGCATTTGAACCGAGCACCTATGGTGTCAGTGACTTTACATGCAAAGAGCTGCAAGTAAGAAAAAACTACAGCGGAAGAATTGAATTTCCCATGGATGACATCCATACAGAAGATATTCTGAAAATCGAATACGGCAGAAAAACCATTTGGGAAAAGCCTAGAAAAGAAGCCTCTTAATTCAAACACTACCCACCAATCTATATATTCCTGTTTAGTCCTAATTGGTCTAAATAAGACCAATTAGGACTAAGAAAGGAGGTTTCATGAACCTTAAAAATCTAAAACGCACCTATCAGATGCTCGTCCAGGATCCATTCAAAAGATGGAAAGAAGCCAGCAAAGGCGCTTACTTCATCAAAAAAGCCTACCTTCTTGCCCCAAACAACTGGGCAGATCCTAAAGTATGGTTTGGTGGTCACATCTGCTACTGCATCGATGTAGAAGAGTACGTCCATAACAACGTACTCGAAGATTACGGAAAAGAGGAAGCAGATAGGTTTTATCAGAATGATGAAACCTTTGAAACCTACTGCAGAAAATATGCAGAAGAGATTCAGTGTTACATCCGCGAAACCGGGAAAAGAACCACACTGCTGCATGCCTGGGAAAAGTCTTATTTTTGAATTTAGTCTTATTTAGTCCTATTTAGACTAAATAAGACTAAATTCAAAAAATTGTTGCTCTATAAAAGTCCAAATTCCAAAACGATGAAAGGAAAAAGTGGCCGATGATCAGAAAATAAATCATACAAGGAGTACTTTTACTATGGAACAAAAAACAGTATATATCTTAACGACAGTATTTGTTTATACAAATACATATGTATTTTCAAGTTATGAAAAAGCAGTACAATTTGCAAAAAATTTGATTGATGAACAAATTGAAAATCATAAACGATACGATAAATTTGCAGCCATAAAGGAGATATTCCCTGAAAAAAGTTATGAAGCATACAAAGTCCTCATCGAATCTGATGGAGAAGTCAAAATGGGATCTCACGGAGAAATGAAGATTGAAGCTTCAAAATTCATTATGTAAAATAGGATGAGGAAAGCTGAATCAAATTTAGCCCTATTTAGCCCTATTTAGTCCTGTTTAGACTAAATAGGGCTAAATAGGAAAGGGAGGAAACCCATGAAAGAACACTGGGAACTGGATTTATGGAAAGCCTTTTTTGGCAGGCTCTGTATCATTTTCGCTCTTTTCCATCTTTATCTCACCTGGCGTGTAATGGGAGAAGAAGATTTTTGGCAAGTTTATCTGATATGTACATCACTCATTTTCCTACCTGCCTACCTGCTAAGTTTATATGCTTGGATTCAAGCAAAACACCACGAAAAAGAAAGAAAAGAAAACAAGATAATCTAGGGAAACGTGCAAGGAGGAGCTATGCAGCACGAAGTTGCTATCGAAATCAGACCATATAAGGAAGAAAAGCCATTTACGGCAGGAATGTGTAACTGCATGAAACGTGCTGCTATTGTAACGAAGATCAATTACAAATTAGTTGATTGGCAAAAGGAGAAATTCAAAAATGGAAGAACGTACAAAAAATCAGAGAAAAGAATTTAAGGTCGGGGATCGTGTTTGGTCTTATCATTTTGGTGTCGGTATTGTAACAAGGGTGTCTACAGGTAACATGCCATATCCAGTTGCAGTAAAGTGGACAGACAATTCAAGATCCCCGAATACTTATGAATACTTCACTAAAGATGGTAGATTTCGTTATACTGGGGATATTACCAAAGATATCATTCCACTTGAAATAATTGGCTCGCCTGAAGAAGAGAATGTTGCGAATAGCATAATAGATGCTCTTGCGAAGAAGGATGATGCTATCAATCCATCTCAATATCGTGTAAAAGATATTCCAGAAGCTATCCACCTGATAACGCAGCTGATGACCAAAAAGCAATTTGAAGGCTTGTTGTGGGGTAACATCATCAAGTATGCGTATCGCTATGGACGTAAAGGTAGTAAGACAGACACGGCAGGAAAGATCGAATAGTATGAACCTAATATGGATTATAATTCTAGGAATAATTATAGATGAATAGATTAGAAAACTTAGCTTGAACTCTACAATCCCACGACTTATTATGCAAAAGCCCTCTGGCTACGCCAGAAGGCTTTTTGTGTGATATTTTTACAGGTCAATAAGTAAAACAACCGGCACATGTGTCATTCCAAAAGAAAAGGCACCAACCCCCGCGGAAAACCGTGGGGATTGCCTGATCCCAACACCAAAACAGCAGCCCGCCCATGGGCGGGCTAAATTAGGCAATTTAAATTTTTGATATACAAGGAGGAATTACAAATGCCAAAAATAAAAAGCGCCCCCATTACCGTAACAGATATCGAATGGGATATAGATAAAGCAGACATTGAAGAATATGGCTGCAAACCGAATCTCCCAAATGAAGTGGAAATTCCTATGAATGTCATTACCGATGCAATCAGTGATAATCCTTCAGATACCTACGCTGATGCAATCAGTGATTATCTTTCAGATACCTACGCATACACCGTCAAAGGATTTTTAATAAGAAAGGGAGCTTAGTCCTACTTAGTCTTATTTAGACTAAATAGGACTAAGTAGCAAGAAACCTTTGTTGCCTTCAACGATTGAGAAAGGAAAAAGAAATGATAAAGCTCACGAAAAAAGGAAAAGAAAATTTACTCTTTCAGCTTGCTGAATTAAAAGCAAAAAGGAAGGAAATTTTAGATGCAGGCTTGGATACTGCAATCGATATCTATCTTCCAACTATAGAAGATATCTGCTCAGATATCGAGGAATTTGAAGATGCAGATGGGGATTATTACAATGTATGGAATGCAACAGAACACTATGGGCAGTTAATTTGTATGCATAGAGGAACAGATTTTAACTGATGAATCATGAATGAAATAACTACTGATACTGTTTTCTGCTCCAACAAAGAAAGCGAACATGGTCCCATTTAGTCTTATTTGGACTAAGTAGGACTAAATAGGACTAAGTAGGAGTAAATTACAGATCAATTATTTAAGGGAGGAAACAAAAATGCCAAACTGGTGCAACACAAGCATGACTATCGAAGGACCAAAAGCAGAAATTGAAAGCATTCACCGGAAAATTAAGGAATGGACAAGCAGAAATTACGTCGAAAATGATTTCGGGAAAAATTGGCTCGGAAATATTGTTGTAGGAGCCGGTTTCTCTTATAAGCTCCTGGCTTGTCGAGGATTGATCTCGTTCATGGATGAAGAAATAACAACCCGTCAAGACGAACCCGGCATTTATTATTTTCAGGTACAATATGAGTCTGCATGGACTGATATCAACGGAACATGGGAAACTATCCTCGAAAAGTTCGCCCCTAACTGCGAGATATACTACGTCGCAGAAGAGCTCGGTAACGAGTATTTTGTCACAAACGACCGAGATAAGAGATATTACGATGAGGAAATCATCGTCTTGAGCTACCTTGAAAAGACCAATCCTCTATACCAGAAATGGGAAGAAAAATTTGATTGCGAGTCATATATGACTCGCAAGTCCCTGAAAGAAAGACTTACTGCAATTTTTGGCCCGATGTCACTTAGAAAGTTGATTAAAAAAGCCGAAGCGATTCCACAAACAGATGATGAATATGTTTATATTAACCAAGTTCAATATGTATAAACTCATCCATTCCAAGTCCTCTGGCTACGCCAGGGGGGTTACATGAAATTTTTCCATCACAATAAGCAAAACAACCGACGCAAGCGTCGGCACAACAGAAATGTCTATTTACCCTTTTCTGAGAAAGGAGATGGAGAAGATAACTTGGCAAAATAGCTAATTTAGCATATAATAAAGTTAGCTAATAAAGGAGGAGCCAATCATGCTAACAACAACTGCAACAGAAATGCAAAATAACTTTGGGAAATATTTAAATTCAGTTATACAGGGGCAAGAGATGATTATCACAAAAAACGGTACACCAGTTGCAAGAATCATTCCCCAGAACCAAGCAATTTCTTATTTGACAGATTCCTTAACAGGAATTTTAAAAGAAGAATCGCTCGAGCAAGTAAAAGAAGAAACATTGAGAGGGAAATATGGTTATACTGATTGATACCAATATTCTGTTAGACGTGTTAATGAAGAGATCTCCATTTGATAAAGCATCAGCTTTAGTATGGAAAATTTGTGAAACTCGAAAAGCTACCGGTTATATTTCAACATTAAGTTATGCAAATATAATGTATATTATGCGAAAACAACTTCATGAAAGCCAAATCGAAAACATTTACGAAAAAATGAGTTTACTATTTCGTTTTGCATCTTTTGATGATAAAGTTTTGAAAAATGCCGTTCATATGAAATGGAAAGACTTTGAAGATGCAATACAGAGCTCTACAGCAGAATCCATTCATGCCGACTACATCGTGACAAGAAATACCAAAGACTTTACAAATAGCCGAATAAAGGCAATTACACCAGAAGAATTTAATTCCATCTGGTGGTAAGAAAGTGCTGATTAAAAATAGACTGAATCTAGGGAGAAGGCAAAGGCCTTCTCCTTTTTTTTACAAGCAATAAAAATTTGGCAAAAAAATCTAGAGGGGGAAGGCGTGCGCGCCTTCCCCCTTCTTTTATAGCAAATAACAAAGCACGACCAGCAAAGTCTTATTTATTCCTATTTAGTCCGATTAAGACCAATTAGGGCTAAACAGGGCTAAATTCCCGCCAGTGATTGAATCAGCCTACGCAAGCGTAGGCCTACAAAGAGTATGCTAAAATTGCTATTCTCTTAATTTCTGCTATAATTTAAGAGAAAGAAGGTGTAGATACGAGAATGAGAACATTTAATTATGCATGCCTGCGTAACCGAAAATGGGATACCGATTTACTAGGACTGATTGCAGCCATTTACAAAGAAGCAGGAAAGCAGGAATTATTTTTTAAGCAGCAGCCTGCTAAAATGGAAAAATTGGTTGAGATTGCAAAAATTCAAAGCACAGAAGCATCCAACGCCATCGAAGGAATCATGACAACAAGTACCCGTCTCCGGCAACTGGCATTAGAAAAAACAACGCCCAGAAACCGTAATGAACAAGAAATTGCCGGTTATCGCGATGTTCTATCGTTAATTCATGAAAATTATGATGCCATTCCAATTACCAGAAATTATATCCTTCAACTACATAAGATCTTATATACTCACATGAATAACCCGGCAGCCGGACGTACAAAAACGGTGCAAAATTACATCAGTGCTACCTATCCAAACGGACAAACCATCACGCTTTTTACCCCGCTCGCCCCTTATGAAACGCCAGATGCACTTGACGCTTTATGTGCCACTTATAATTTGGCAATCGGGAACTACATAGCAGATCCACTCCTGATTATCCCGATTTTTATTCATGACTTTCTTTGCATTCATCCATTTAATGATGGGAATGGCCGTATGAGCCGTTTGCTGACAACTTTGCTATTGTATCAAAATGGATTCTTTGTAGGGAAATACATCTCATTGGAGGCTAAAATTGCAGCTCATAAAAATTTATATTACGAATCACTTCGAGATTCCCAAGAAGGCTGGCACGAAGGAAAAGAAGATGTGATTCCTTTTATGAAATATCTCTTGGGAAGCATTCTGTCCGCATATAAGGATTTAGACGATCGGATGACCCTGATAGAAAGAAAACGATCTGCTCTTGAAATCGTGAAGATGGCTTGTCAGCAAAAGATTGGAAGATTCACCAAGCAAGAAATTCATGATCTATGCCCAGCATTAAGTCTTAGCTCTGTAGAAGGCGCTCTTCGTAAAATGGTCACTACCGGCGAACTAACAAAAGAGGGAAAAGGGAAAAATACCTGTTATCGCCGAATGTTTTGATACAAAGGGCCACTGGTGGCATTCCATACAATATGAGAACTCAACAAAAAATGATTTTTTTGATTTCACATGATTTTACTCTTAGTTGGTCTGATTTAGGCTAAATAGGATAGAAAAAATGAACCACAGAAAAACATTTCAATGAACATAAGAAATCGCATCAAAACCCCCGCGGAACCCGTGGGGGTTTTTGACTGACCCAATACCAAAGAAAAAAGTCTGAAGATAGCCTGCACCAAGTGCAGGCATGAAAGCATATCATTCATTTTCCCGTAAGTTAAGAAAGGAAGGATCCCAATGTATTTCAAAGGTTATTACTGGTTTTTATCTAATTCTTATCCGGTGACATTGCGAGATATGGAATATCCCTCTATCACTTATGGAAGTGTAGAGGCAGCCTTTCAGGCAGCAAAAACGTTGTCCTATGAGAAACGCAAAACATTTGAATCTCTTTCCCCTCGGGAAGCGAAACACCTAGGACGGCGTATTTCCCTTCGTCCTGATTGGGAATATGTGAAAGAAAAGGTCATGGAGACCTATTTGAAACAGAAATTTAGCATCCCTATGTTTCGGAAACGCCTCGAAGCCATTGAGGGACCCATCGTAAAAGATAACACATGGGGGGATACTTATTGGAGCCGCACCCATGGGCGAGGTCTAAATCGCCTAGGTGTTTTATTGGAAAAAATACGTGCAGAAATATAGTCAGAATTTTCTAGGGGGGAAGGCATAAACGCCTTCCCCCTTTTTTTATAGTAAATAACGAAGCACGACCAGCACGGTCTTATTTATTCCTATTTAGTCCAATTAAGACCAATTAAGACCAATTAAGATTAAATAGGAATGATGATAGAACAGAAAACCTCGATGCCCATGACTGCGCTGCGATAAGTCTGAAAGAAATGAAAAAGCAAAAGAAGCCAATATAAGATCCTCTCGCCAGCAAGTTACATACAAAAGTCATTACAACACCATCAGGTTTCTATAAAGGAACGCTGCCTTCTGGCTATGCCAGGAGGCTTTTTTCGCTGATCTAAAACCATCCAAGACAGCCGACGCAGAGCGTCGGCATAAAAAAGCATCAATAATAAATGAATTTTCCAAAGGAGGAAACAACCATGTATACCGTACTTCCAAATATCGAATATAACGATTCCAAGACTTCGTTCAAAGAACTTGAAAGAAAACCCCTGTTCATCGTTGTGAAAGAAGCAACAGAGGAATTGTATAACGCTTTCGATGAATTAGAAGCGTGCATCGCCTACTACACAGAGATCTCCCTGAAATACAGATACGGAGACCATAACGAAGAAAAAAGCCTGGCAGAGAACATGTATCTCTGGGCAAAAGAAAAATACGAAACCGTTCTATCTAAATTCAAAGTCAGAGCCATTACCTCAAAAGAAGATAATGCTCTGATCCATACAGACGCCAAGATGGCAGGAGTCCTTCACAACGGGATCTTCAAGTGGCAGTTCAAATACCCGGTCATGAGCAACTATGACTGGCTCAAAGTCAGGACAGCAATCTCTACAGCCATGGAGATTGAGAAAAAATCTTATTTCGGACCAGAAATGGCATAAGAAAGGATCTAAGTCGGTCTTAATTAGTCCTATTTAATCCAATTTAGACTAAATAGGACTAATTAGGACTAAGCCATCCCGTAGAAAACGAAAGGAAAGGACCCGCAGCCGCCACGCGCGGCGGCATGAAAGAGCATCTTTTTTCTTTTTGGGTTCCCTTCAGGAGGCCTATCATGTCTAGTCTTATTGACTTTGTTGGCGATGTTGTTTCTACCGTTCTCGTCGGCGATTCGCATGACGTAGAACGGCTTTACTTGATAACCCGCGACCGTCGCGTTATCAAACTTACCCTTCAGTTTTTCGCCATGGACATTTACGACGGTGGCGCGTATATTTCCGACTGCGTCGTTCATGCACCACACGACATGTCCATGGGCGAATGGCGGCGTCTGGTGCGGGGAGAGCACTTGATTCTTCACGGGAGTTTTCACGCGCTGGTGAACCGGCGTAAGTATATTTACCGGCTTCTTAACACTCCCCGCTGCATCATGGCGCTCCCTTCCGGCTTTGCCCATTATGCCGCTGACACCGCGATTACGTGGGTTGTAGACACCTATACTGGTCGCGCGAAATATCGCCGTATATCGCTGGACCAAATTCAAAGTGTCGCTCAACCTGCGTTCATGGACGATTAGCCCTGAGCCCCTCTCTTCCAGAGGGGCTCTTTTTGTGGGGCGACGCCATTCCCGCAGTGAAAATGAAAAGCCCTATTTAGTCCTATTTAATCCAATTTAGACTAAATAGGACTAAATAAGACTAAGCCGTCCCGTGGGAAAGGAGAGGGCTAGTAGCCGACGCAGAGCGTCGGCATGAAAGAGCATCTTTTCTTTATTTATTCTCATAGGAGGTCGCCATTATGGACTTGACTCATGCATTCAAAGTTGCCCTTGAACAAACCGTGAAAGAACTTGCAGACCATCAGCAGCAAGTTCTTTACGATAAAAACATCGAAGAAGCAGAACGCCAGCATTGGGAAGAAAGGATAAACAATGACTGGATAGAATGGAAAGAAGATCCCGCCTTTGGCTTTTCCATCTAATCTCACAATGATACGAGCAGATATCCATCATCTGCATGAATTTTCAAAAGGAGGCTACCATGTTAAAAATGCTTAAATCAATAGCCGTTTCAATCAGCATCATAGCCGTCATTGCCGCTCTCGGCTATGTTGCCATCAACGGCATGGGTCCTGAAGAGACCTACGAAGTGGAAATCGAAATCCCCTCGGGCGGCACCCTCTACCAAAGCGTAGCCGAGGCTGCCACCCCGAACGACAACATCAACGAAGTCGTCTGGGAAACACTTCGAAAATACAATGTCCAAGACGCCGGAGAAATTCAGCCAGGGCAGAAATTCACCATTACACTCAAAAAGTAAAACACAGGAGGCACATTATGAACATGAAAAAACTCGCTATCATCACTTTTGCAACTGCAACACTGCTTGTACCGGGTAACGGGCATGCCGCTGATACCGACAGCGCCCCGCTCACAAACGTCACGGGCGTTGTTACCTCACCCTTCGGTGAGCTTCACGGACAGTTCAAACATACGGGCATGGACATCGCCTATTCTGAAGGCACACTCCTTCATGCACCGATTGCCGGAAACATGAAAGTCATTTCCATCGAAGGCAAAAATACGACAGGTACAGTGCCGATTCGAGACATCGTTCTCATCACAGACCCCGTGCAAAACGATACCTTGGTGATTTCCGGGCTCAATACCGGCAAGTACAAGAAAGACAAAGTAGAAGCAGGCGACCCCATCGGAATGACCGTTTCCGATGAAATTCATGTTGAATATTGGGTCGGCGGCTATCACAAAGGAGATGCCGTCAATCCTTCCCCTCTTCTGATTCTGAACGGAAGCGATCTTAATTTCCGTTGTCTGAGAAAAAAATAGATCTTCTTTTCACATTCCCAGCCTCTGCCCCTTCGGGCAGGGGCTTTTTCTTTTGGCGCACTCGCGTTTCCCCTTGAAGAAGGGGAAGGGCCCGCAAAGCGGGAGAGGATAGATCTCATACGTATTCTTTGATCGATTCTTACAAATGAAATCTCATTCATCCGTTGCCACGTCATCAAACATGAATGCTTAGCCGACGCATAGCGTCGGCATGAAATCACATCAAATTCAAAAAAGGATTCCAAAGAGAATCCACAGTCGGGGATACCCCGAGAAAAGGAGAACATCATCATGATCAACAATGTAGCAATCGAAGGATATGTAGCAAAAGTAAATACGTTCGTATACGCAGGTGACAAGTCCGGGGTCCATTTCGACATCGGTCATCAGGTCTACCATCCAAAGACCGAGAAGGAAGAAGCTCACTATACCAGTGAATTCTTCCACTGCGTTGCCTTGGGCGGCATGGTGAAAAGGATCCTTGCCAAGTGCCATGACGGCAGCCCTCTCATTGAAAAAGGAACGAGACTCACCGTTACCGGCAAGCTCACCGTCCGCAAGAATACGAAGGGCGATGTTACCTACGAAAACGTATCGGTTATTGTAACTGACTTCTCGGTCAGTGGCAAAGCGAAGCCGAAAGACGAAGAAGCATCTGCTCCGGCACCTGCAGAAGCTGCTTCTTCTGATATGCCATTCTGATTTCCAAGCCCCCAGGCAAAGCCCGGGGGCTTTTCTTTTTCATTCCAGTCTCTGCCCTTTCCGGGCAGGGGCTTTTTCTTTTGCTACACTTACGTTTCCTTTGAACGTTAAATCACTGCCGCCTCTTTGGGCTTTATGAATCACTCTCGTTTCCCCTTGAAGAAGGGGAAGGACCCGCGAAGCGGGAGAGGATAGATTTCATACTCTCCCTTTGCCCGATCATCATTTAAGAAATCTCATGCATCCTTTGCCACGATATCAAACATGGATGGCTTAGCCGACGCAGAGCGTCGGCATGAAAGCGCATCAAATTCAAAAAGGATTCCAAAGAGAATCCACAGTCGGGGATACCCCGAGAAAAGGAGAACATCATGATTAACAATGTAAACGTAGAAGGATATGTAGCAAAGGTAAATACATTCGTATACGCAGGTGACAAGTCCGGGGTCCATTTCGATCTTGGGCATCAGGTCTACCATCCAAAGACCGAGAAAGAAGAAGCTCATTATACCAGTGAATTCTTCCACTGCGTCGCCCTGGGCGGCATGGTAAAACATATCCTTGCCAAATGCAAGGACGGAAGCCCGCTAATTGAAAAAGGCACGCGCTTGACCGTTACCGGGAAACTCACCGTCCGCAAGAATACGAAGGGCGATGTCACCTACGAAAACGTATCGGTTATTGTAACTGACTTCTCGGTCAGTGGCAAAGCGAAGCCGAAAGACGAAGAAGCATCTGCCCCAGCGCCTACAGACGCTGCTTCTTCTGATATCCCATTCTGATTTCCAGGCCTCTGCCCCTTCGGGACAGGGGCTTTTTCTTTTGGCATACTCACGTTTTCCTCTGTACATGGAATCATTGACGTTTCCCTTTGAAGAAGGGGAAGGACCCGCGAAGCGGGAGAGGATAGATTTCATACTCTCCCTTTGCCCGATCATCATTTAAGAAATCTCATGCATTCTTTGCACCATCATCAAACATGGATGGCTTAGCCGACGCAGAGCGTCGGCATGAAAGCGCATCAAATTCAAAAAGGATTCCAAAGAGAATCCGCAGTCGGGGATACCCCGAGAAAAGGAGAAACATCATGATTAACAATGTAAACGTAGAAGGTTATGTAGCAAAGATTTCCAATTTCGTTTATGCCGGAGACAAGACCGGCGTCCATTTCGACCTTGGGCATCAGGTCTATCATCCAAAGACCGAAAGCGCAGAGGCTCATTACACTTCTGAATTCTTCCACTGCGTCGCTCTGGGCGGCATGGTAAAACGCATCCTTGCCAAATGCAAGGACGGCAGCCCGCTCATTGAAAAAGGCACGCGCTTGACCGTTACCGGGAAACTCACCGTCCGCAAGAACACGAAAGACGGTGTCACCTACGAAAACGTATCGGTTATTGTCACTGACTTCTCGGTTAGTGGCAAAGCGAAGCCGAAAGACGAAGAAGCATCTGCTCCGGCACCTGCAGAAGCGGCTTCTTCTGATATCCCATTCTGATTTCCAAGCCCCCAGGCAAAGTGATCAGCCCCTGTCAAGGTAGACATGGCAAATATCTAAAAAAATTACTGCCGTAAATTCCATGTTGGTGTTTTAGCATCAGCATGGGATTTGCGGCATTTTGTTATGCCGCGAATTTTGCTTTGTATTTCTGAATCCGTTTGTTTTCGGCAATCGGGAACTGTTCCGGGTTCTTCGCATTCAGAGCTGCTATGCGAACTTCCATTGGTGTCCTTACTCCAAATCGCTCCTGAAAACGTTCGTAATTGTAAAAATGGA
>ULYE01010775.1_pt1 | contig 200304 bp, 135 predicted proteins | sample 1961921 | NCBI WGS metagenome assembly ULYE01 (sample SAMEA4835856, study PRJEB28245) | human gut metagenome | biome: gut microbiome; material: fecal sample | place: Denmark | collected 2008 | reverse complement strand
TATTGGTTGATAAATGTGTCTACCTATATCAGTATAAGACATCGTTTTTTCGCCTTGCCCGCTATATCCGACAAGGAAAGCCCGATGAAACACTTGACCAAACGCAGCCCAAGCGCAAACGAGCGAAGTTTTACAGAACAGTAAAGGCCGCCACACCGCACTCTTCAAGCAAATCACTTTCGTCACTCAAACAGTCCTGCCACCCACACAACTTGCACGCACAGAACCAGACAACAAAAAGAAAGGCAGCTTTCACGAATGAAAGCTGCCTCTATCATTATTCCCGCTATAGCAAATGGGGAAATTCGTTAGCAATATTAAGCCAACTTGTTGATGTGCTTAGCCAGACTTGACTTCAGGTTAGCGGCCTTGTTCTTGTGAATCACATTTGTCTTAGCCAACTTGTCCAGAGCCTTCTGAACACTGGGATAAAGAGCCACAGCGGCTGCCTTATCGGTTGTTGCACGAAGTTTACGCACAGCGTTACGCATTGTCTTAGCATAATACCTGTTGCGCAGTCTTCTCTTCTCTGTCTGACGAATTCTCTTGAGAGCTGATTTGTGGTTTGCCATTTCTTTGATTTTGATTAAATGTTAAGCGGAGTCTGATGTGGTATGGCTTAGTGACCTCGCACCTGTCTCCAATAATAATGGTAGTCCCTAGGAGAGTCGAACTCCTCTTTAGAGAATGAAAATCTCTCGTCCTAACCGATAGACGAAGGGACCTTACCTTCGGCCTAAGCCAGTGCAAACGGGCATAATCCCCAATTGCGGTTGCAAAAGTAGGGGTTTTTCGCTATCCAGCAAAATATTTCGGAAGAAAAATGAATTCAATGCACAAATTATCGTCTGCAAGTGAGGGTTTTCCGTAACTTTGGTGCCGGAAAAGGAGTAAAGTGCAAGAATGGAAGAGAGAACCCAAGGCATAGTGCTAAGAAAAGTGAGGTACAACGACACGGGAGTGATAGTGGATATCTTCACAGCCTCACGTGGTACCGTGAGCTTCATGGCCAAGACGGGCAAGAGAGGGCGGCTGAAGGCTCCTCTGCTGGCACCGCTGGCCATGGTGGAGGTGGGTTTCAGATGGAGACAACAGCGTCCACTGCAGCAACTGGACGAGGTGCAGACGGCCTTTCCATACTCCTCCCTGGGTACCGACCCTCTGAAGACCACACTGGCAATGTTCTTGCAGGAGTTTCTCCACCACGTATTGAAGAACGAGGTTGCCAACGAACCACTCTACCGCTTCGTGGAGCAGAGCATGAGGTGGCTGGACAGGGAGGATGACGGACTGGCCAACTTCCATCTGACCTTCATGATGCGGCTTACCCACTATCTGGGTCTGTGGCCTTGCACTGAGGACTGGCACGAGGGATGCTACTTCGACCTGAACGACGGGGTGATGACTGACACCATACCGCCACACCGCTTCTGGCTGTCGGCCAACGACACTGCACGCATCCCCCTCATCACCCGCATGAACTACCGCAGTATGAGGCTCTTCAGAATGAACCGCGCGCAGCGGAACTTCATACTGGACTGTCTGCTGGCCTACTATCGCCTGCACGTGCCGGAGTTCCCCGAACTGAAATCAGTGGAGGTACTGCGCGAAATCTTCTGTCCTGCACCTCCGACATCAGGGAAATAAGCAATCGGACAGCATTTCCAAGGCTACAGGCTGGCACAAACCGTCCTGGAACTGAAACAGACCGCCCATCCTCCTCTGCTACCACGCAGAAGAAGACGGGCGACAATCATATTGCAGAAACAGACTCCTACAGTCTGACGGCTGCATGAAATTCAGTTCACCAAGCTTCCCGCCCTCGTTCCTACCCGAAGAAAGACGGAGCGGAAGCATTTCGTCTTAGGCCAGAAGCTCCTTGACCATCGCGCTGATGGCACGACCTTCGGCACGTCCGGAGAGCTTCTTGGTGGCTGCACCCATCACCTTGCCCATATCGCGGGCTGAAGTGGCACCCACCTCGGCGATAATCTGCTGCAGTTCGGCCTTCAGTTCATCAGCAGTCAACTGCTGGGGCAGATACTCCTCGATGACAGCCACCTGCGCCAACTCCTCATCAGCAAGGTCCTGACGTGACTGTCCTGCATAAATGGCAGCAGTATCCCTACCCTGCTTGGCCAACTTGGCCAGTATCTTGAGGGCAGCCTCATCGGTGAGTTCATCGTGTGCTCCAGGGGCTGTCTTGGCCTCCAGGAAATACTTCTTCACACTACGCAAAGCCATCAGGCGTACTTTGTCCTTTGCCTTCATAGCGGCAACGATGTCGCCGCTTATCTTCTCATATAACATATCTGTCTTGGTTTAATTTTCACACCCCACAATGGGGAGATATTCTCATTATATATAATACAGAGCTGCCGGCTCCTACTCTTGGGTATCTCTACAGCCAGCAATGCGCTTCAGATCCTCCTGAGTGCGGTTGTGGGTGGGCAAATCAGCCACCATATCGATGACGGCATCGTTGCACAAATCGCTGTCGGTGAAGATGTGGCAATTGAAGCGATGGCGTCTCCTGGGATGTGAACCATTGCTGGGATAATACATATCACGGCGGCTCTTGCGCTGCTCATCGTACTCATCCTGGCTCTGTGCAGCGTCATCACGCGCATCCATACCTTCATCGGGAGACTTCAGTCTGAAGCCTGATGCGAGCAAGGTGATGCGTACCTTCTTGCCCAAATTGGGGTCGGTCTCGATACCGAACTTAGCCTCTACCTTCTTGCCAAAACGGCCCATGAAGTCGGTCACCTCATTCATCTCCTCCATCTTCAGGGGTACAACCGCCGAATCTTTCTGCTCACCTGTAGCGCCATCTGCCTCTCCAGCGTGCTCTCCCTCGGGGAAACAAATCTTGAGGAGCACCTTCTTGGAGTTGAAGATGTCGTTATTGTTGAGCAGCGGACTATTGAGAGCAGACTCGATAGCATGTGTCACTCGACGCTCGCCATCAGCCTCGGCAGTACTCATCACTGCCACACCACCCTTGCAGAGCACCATCTTGACATCCTCGAAATCAAGGTTCATGACACCACGCATGGAGATGATGCCAGCGATACTGCGGGCAGCCACACACAGAGTATCATCTGCCTTGGCAAATCCACTGATGAAGGAAAGATCGGGATAAATCTCTCTCAGGCGCTCGTTATTGATGACCAACAAGGCATCTACCTGCTTGGCTATCTCCTCCACGCCGTCGAGAGCCTGGTCTATCTTGGCTTCTCCCTCAAACACAAAGGGGATGGTGACGATACCCACCGTGAGGATACCGGCCTCCTTGGCGCATTTGGCTACCACCGGACCGGCTCCCGTGCCAGTTCCTCCGCCCATGCCGGCGGTGATGAACACCATCTTGGTGCCGTCGTTGAGCATAGAACGTATCTCGTCAATGGAGGCTTCTGCCTTCTCACGGCCTACTTTGGGATTGTTGCCAGCCCCAAGTCCGTCACCAAACTGCAGTTTGTTGGGCACTGGAGAGGCATTCAGCGACTTGGCATCAGTGTTGCACACCAGGTACGACACATCGTGAATGCCCTGGCGATACATATATCCCACAGCATTGCAACCGCCGCCGCCTACTCCCACCACCTTGATGATAGGGTTCTTGTTATCGCTCTTTTTGACCCCGGGGAAGTTAAAGTCAAGCCCAGCGTCCTTGGTTCCTGTCATATTGTCGTCGCCCATTATCTTGTCTGTTAATCGTTTCTAAATACATTCCTGACCTTTTTCGTGCAGAAGGAAACTGTCATCCGTTGTCATTGCCGCCTTCTTCCTCTTCCAACATTCCCTTGAAGACCCCGAAAGCACGGCGAAGCTTGCTGCCCAGACTGGCACGTTTCTGCTTCGGCTTCTCTGGCTCTACCGGTTCAACAGGCTCGGCTGGCTTAGCCACAGGCTCGGCCTCATGAGGCTGTTCTGCCCCCTGCTGCAACGGTTCTTGTCCGTCCTCGTCATCGGGGAAAAGCACGTTCTCACCCGTATCCTTCGGCTTCTCGGACACGCAGACTTCCTTTCCGCTGAGCAACAGAGAGTAGAGGGTGTCGAAACTATCCTTGTCGGATGCACCACAACCAGGGTCAAGCACGATGCCTGCAGGCAGACCGCGATGCACGCGCACCAGTTTGCTCGTCTTGGTATATTTGGTAAAGCCTTCGGCCAAATCGGCAATGCGGCTACCGGCTCCCGTGAAGACAATGCCGGCAAACTGGTTGTCGCAGTAGGGGTTTACATGCTCCCACACATTGGCGATTATCTCCTGATAGCGTGCTTCCACTATCTCCTTGAGCTGACGCTTGCTCACGCTACGGTCGTAGCTGAGGTTGAGCATCTCATCATCACCGCCCTCACCCTCGCGTGGCTCTTGGCAATAAGCCGTGCCGAACTTGAGTTTAAGCGACTCGGCATCTTCGCTCTGGGCACCGAAGCGCACGATGTCGGCTGTAGCATTGTCGCTTCCCAAGGGGATGACGACAAGGTGGCGCAAGGTGTTGCGGCTATAGACAATGATGGTGGTGGTGGCTGCACCTATATCCACAAGAGCACAACCCGACTTGCGCTCCTGCTCGGTGAGCAAATGCCGGCCCAGAGCGAGCGGCGAGATGAGGATATCATCCTCGGCCAGACGCAAGCCTGCATTCTCCACACTACTCTCTATATTGTTGCGCAAACGCACGTCGGCAAGCACATTGAGGAAAGTAGCCTTGATATTCTTAGCCTCCATACCCACGGGAGTAGTCACCCCTGCACGGCTATCGATATGATACTCCTGCGGCTCGGCCTGCAGGATGTCCATATTGGGATATTGTTGTGCGCGGTTCATATCATCTATCCGCTGGATGATTTCATCGGTGATGATGGTCTTCTGGTCCATAGGATATTCGATGGGGTTGAGCACGCTGTGGAGCGACTGACCTCCCAGTCCCACATACACCTTAGCTACCTGCATGCCCAAACGTTCGCCCAACTGGCGGACCACATCCTGCAGTGTCTGAGTGGTGCGATTGATATTGTCAACCACTCCACGGCGTATGGCATACTCGTCTGACTTCTGTGTGACAGCCATGACGTGCATGTTGCCGTCAAGCTGACGCCTACCAGCAATGGCACGTATGGCAGCCGAGCCGAGTTCCACAGCCACTATGATGTCCTTTTCTGTTCCCATACTTGTATCTTGTTTGTATTATTTTCTGTCATTTGGAACACACCACCTGACCCTCATAGGCCAGGCTGATGGTCTTGTATTTGTTCCATCCCACCTTGGGCATTCCGTACCTGTAGAAGAACTGCAGGCGACGAAGTTTGTCCCTGTACTTGTCTGCACTGCCAAACTCCACTATATGCTTGCCCACACGAGGAACGAGTTCCACATAGCCGGAGGCATCTACATAGATCTGTTCAATCTGTGCGTTCCAGAACTTATCGTGGTAGATGTACCTGACCAAGGGCAGCAACTGGCTCTTGACATAAGCACGCTTCATGTTTCCGGTAGCCAGACAAAGCCCCTGTTCAGCCAGGTCGGCACGCATGAAATCGCCGTCGTCGGTCACATAGTACTCGTCACCATCGGCCTGGATAACGTGCAGGATGGGCTTGCGAGGCACCACATCGATGCAAAGGATGCCCGCGGAGGTGAAATGGCAGGAAGCCTTACTGATATAGGGGTCGGCAGCCACCAGACTGTCGAGACCGCGCAAACTGATATCGGAAAGGCACATCCCCTTGGGAGAGATATGTTTCCGTCCCAGCAAGGAATGCACATAGTCCTCGGTCACAACGCCTCGGCTTGAACTGTCCTTGACGCTCACTCTGACATCAGCACACACCTGCTTCTCTGTAGGCTGCGCGTATTGCACCACCGCCCACACCAGATAGGCGACAATGCCAACCAGCAATATGGCTTTCAGAACCGTTTTCATTTCTTCTGTGTCAGTATTTGAGTTATCTCATCTGCATAGTTTTCAATATCACCAGCACCGAGTGTCACCAGCACATCGAACCCGCCCTGACGCACGATGTCGCATATTTCGTCCTTGGTGCAGAGCTGCTTCTTGATGCCCGGACGCAGATTGTCGTAGATAAGACGACTGGTCACGCCTGGGATGGGTTGCTCGCGTGCCGGGTAGATATCCACAATAGCCACATCATCGAGCAGCGACAGCGCATCGGCGAAATCGCGGTAGAAATCGCGGGTGCGGGTATAGAGATGGGGCTGGAAGATGGCCTTGATGCGTCGTCCCTCGTAAAGCTGCTTGATGCTCAATATGCTCTGCCTTATCTCTGCAGGATGATGAGCATAGTCGCTCAGATAGACCATAGAGGGTGTCTTGACACGGAAGTCAAACCGACGATCTACGCCGCTGAATGTAGCCATCGCCTCTCGGATCTCCTCCGCAGTAGCACCACCAATCTGTGCCAGCGCCATGGCTGCTATACCATTATCTATATTGACCAACACAGGAACGCCCAGACGGATGCCGGCGATGTTGCCGAAGGGAGAGACGAAGTCGAATGTAATCTCTCCGTTGCCTATCTGCACGTTCTCGGCATGGAAGTCGCCCTGCTCGCGGCTGTAGGTGAAGGTGGTGACTCCAGGCTGCACGTCGGGCTGCATCTTCAGTCCCGTATGTATAATAAGGTATCCTCCGGGGACTATCAGATGGCTATAGTGGCGGAAACTCTCCAGGTATGCCTCCTCGGTGCCATAGATGTCCAGATGGTCGGCATCCGTAGCGGTTATTACACTCGCATAGGGTCGCAACCAATGGAAAGAGCGGTCAAACTCGTCTGCTTCTATCACCACAAAGGGACTTTTCTTGCTTAGGATGTAATTGGTACCGTAGTTCTTGGTGATTCCACCCAGGAAAGCGTTGCAATCCACATGACTCTGATGCAGGATATGGGCTGCCATACTGCTGGTCGTAGTCTTTCCATGTGTACCTGCCACACAGAGAGCCTTGAGCGACTGGCTCAGTGTACCCAACACCTGTGCACGCTTCTGCACATCAAACTTCTGGCCAAGGAAGTAGGTCAGTTCGCTATGAGTAGAGGGAATGGCAGGGGTAAAGACCACCAGCGTACTCTCTGGCGAGAGAAACGCATGAGGGATGAGTGCCACATTGTCCTCGTAGTGAATCTGTGCACCCTCCTCTTCCAACTTGCGCGTAAGAGGGCTCGGAGTCTTGTCATAACCACCTACCTGCACGCCGATGTGCAGGAAATAACGGGCGATAGCGCTCATGCCTATGCCGCCAATGCCCACGAAATATACTGCTTTGATATCTTTGAGTTCCATTTCTATAATCCTCCTATTTCCTTATAAGTTTGATTGCTTGCTCGGCTATCACCCGTGCCGAGTCCTTGTATGCCATCTCATAAGCGTTCTTGCCCAAGGTGCCGAGCTTCTCCTTCTGCATCACGGTGCTCAAGGCAAGCGGAATCAGTTCGTGCTCAGCTTCTATATCCTTCACAAAGAGAGCCGCTCCGCGATTGACCAAAGCCATAGCGTTGTGCGTCTGATGGTCTTCTGCCACATTGGGACTGGGCACCAGGATGCTGGCCTTACCCAACAGACAGAGCTCACTGATGCTGCTGGCTCCTGCACGGCTGATGACAAGGTCGGCTGCCTTATAGGCCTGGTCCATACGACTGATGAAGTCGGTCACATAGAGATTGGCTGGTTGGCCCTTTGCCTCAAGCTCTTTCGCAATGTGTTCCTTATAGTAGCCACCTGTCTGCCAGATGAATTGCACGGGAGCAGCAGCGATTTGCTGCAGCGAACCCAGCACACTCTCGTTAAGCGTCCTTGCCCCCAGACTGCCGCCGATAAGCAATATGGTAGGCACCTTCGGGTCTAAGCCAAAGGCTGCCGATGCCTCTTCGCGGGTCAGAGAAGTGTTGAGCAGGTTCTGACGCACAGGGTTTCCAGTAAGCAGGATACGCTCCTTGGGAAAGAATCGCTCCATGCCTTCGTAAGCCACACAGATGCAACTGGCCTTCCGTGCAAGCGTCCTGTTGGTCAGTCCTGCAAAGCTGTTCTGTTCCTGAATCAAGCATGGAACGCCCAACTCATAGGCTGCGTTCAGTGTAGCTGAACTGGCATAACCGCCTACGCCTATGGCCACATCGGGGCGGAAATCTCGGAGTATCTTCTTCACCATGCGCTTGCTCTTGAGAAAATCAAGAAGGATACGTATGTTTCCGAGCCGCCACAGAGGACGAAGCAAACCGCGCACGGGAAGTCCAACAATGCGATAACCCGCAGCCGGCACACGCTGCATCTCCATTCTTCCCAAAGCTCCCACAAACAGGATATCAGCATCAGGATGCATTTCCTTCAGCGCATTGGCAATGCTCACAGCAGGAAAGATGTGGCCGCCAGTCCCGCCACCGCTTATCACGAATCTCAGTTTCTTTTCCTTCATATCATTCTCCTTTCTCTATATCGTTCCCGTCGGCTTGCGCCATGGGCATACTCCTTTATCTTACTCAGGCAGTCAAAGCACCCGCTGCAGCCTCCCCTTCATCACGGGTCGGAGCACTGCCCGCCGGCTCACCAGTCTTCTTTGCCGTACGGCTCACGCTCAATATCATGCCCACACAAATGCAATTGATGAGGATGCTGGAGCCTCCGCGGCTGATGAGAGGCAGCGGCTGTCCTGTGACAGGCATCGCTCCCACAGCCACCGCCATATTGACCATAGCCTGCAGGACTATCATGAGTGACAGTCCCATCACCAGATAAGATGGGAACAGAGACTTGCAGCGCTCGGCTATCGTCCTGCATCTCCACATGAACAAGAGGTACAGGAACATCACCACAAGGCCTCCCAATATGCCGGTCTCCTCAATGATGATGGCATAGATGAAGTCTGAATAGGCCTGCGGAAGGTAGTCGCGCTGACGTGACTTGCCGGGACCTTTGCCGATGCCGTGCGATGTGGCAACCGCTATACGGGCATGAGTGACCTGTATATTGTCTGTAATGTCATAGTCCTTGGGGTTGTCCGGTATCTCGTGCTTGTCGGTGATACGGGCCACCCATGTGGGTACGCGATGGGTTATAGGGTTCTCCGATGCCCTCCACTCGCTGAGTGTTTCCTCGGGGATGCTGTGTACAAGAATCCAGCCACCTGCACCCACCGACACCATAATGACAAAGATAATAGCCAGCAACTTCGCTCGTACCTGCGCAAAGAAGGCCATGCCCAACACGATAAGGAAGATGAGACCCGCCGTAGATAGGTTCTCTGTGACAATCAAGGCCAATGAAGCAATCGCGCCAAAGGCTGCGAACTTATTGCCCGTTGACGACACTTCCTTGCCATTGCGCAATGACGAGAAGATGAAAGCGAGATAAGTGACCAAAGCCATCTTGGTGAGTTCACTGGGCTGGAACGTCAGCCCCCACAGGTGAATCCAGCGACCGGCACCGTTGAGCTTGCCGGAGAACAATGCCGTAAGCTGCAACATAAGGGCAAAAAGAAGGCCGAGGGTGCCTCCCAACTTGAAATAGTTGCACGGCACACGACTCACGAACCATGCAGTCACAAGGCCTATCAGCCAGAAGCTGCCGTGTTGCATGACCGGTTCCCAGTAGCTGCTCTTGCCTCCATAACTCATGGTGCTGGAGGCGCTATACACTTCCACCACCGATATCATAAGCAGGAGAATGAAGACCATCCAGATGACCAAGTCACCCTGCATCAATCCCGACCAGTTTATTTTCTTCTTCACGTTCATCTCTTACCTTATATCCTTTGGGAAGGAGGATGCTCTCATGGGGCATTTCCGCACCTTTCCCTTCTGTCTCTTAGTTCTGTTCCTTATGCATCAACGGGCTTCATCAGAGCGCCCTTACAAGTTCCTTGAACTGTTCGCCGCGGTCCTCCATATTCTTGAAGAGGTCGAAGCTGGCACAGCAAGGGCTCAAGAGCACCGTATCACCGGGCTTTGCCATAGCCACACATGCCGCCACGCAATCCTTCATATTGTGGGTATCAGCCACGGGAATGCCCATACCATCGAAGAAGGCATGCAGTTTGGCGTTGTCGGCACCCAGATACACGAGTCCCTTACACTTCTTCTTCACCAAATCCTTTATGGCATTGTAGTCGTTGCCTTTGTCCTTTCCACCCAGGATGAGAATGGTGGGAGTGGTCATGCTCTCCAGTGCATACCAGCAGGCATCCACGTTTGTGGCCTTCGAGTCATTGATGTACTGCACACCGCCCACTCGTGCCACACGCTCCAGACGATGCTCCACACCTTCGAAGTCGCTCAAGCTATGGCGCAGGGAGTCGTCCTTGATGCCACTCAGATGAGCTGCAATTCCTGCTGCCAGACTGTTGTACATGTTATGTTTGCCCGTCAGACTCAGTCCTTCCTGCTCCATGTTGAAGGGAGTGGGACGCTCTATGACGTACTGTCCATCGGATATATAACCTATCATTCCCTTCTTCTCCAGGATGCTGAAGGGGCACATCTTGGCCTTGATACCGTAGCGCTTCAGTTCTTTCTTGATGACGGGATCGTCGGCCCAATAGACAAAGGCATCGTCCTCAGTCTGGTTCTGCACAATACGCATCTTGGCATCGGCATAGTTCTGCATGCTGTTGTCATAGCGGTCCAGATGGTCGGGAGTGATGTTGAGCAGTATTGCGATGTTGGCCCTGAACTTGTACATATTGTCGAGCTGGAAGCTGCTCAGCTCAATGATGTAGTAATCGAAGTTCCTGCCTTCCGCTATCTGCAGGGCGAGGCTGCGCCCTATGTTGCCAGCCAGACCCACGTTGTACCCAGCCTCCTGGAATATATGATATATAAGGCTTGTGGTGGTGGTCTTGCCGTTTGAGCCCGTCACGCATATCATCCTTGCATGGGTATATCGTCCCGCGAACTCTATCTCGCTGATGATGGGAATGCCTGCCTGGCGCACCTTCTCCACCATAGGAGCATTCTCGGGGATGCCCGGACTCTTCACCACTTCGGTGGCATTCAGTATCTTCTCCTCGGTGTGATGGCCTTCTTCCCACTCCACGCCATACTGGCCAAGGATGTCCTTGTAGTGAGGCTTTATCATCCCCGAATCACTCACAAACACATCGTACCCTTTGACTTTGGCCAGCGCTGCAGCTCCTACTCCACTCTCGGCGGCACCCAATACTACTATTCTATTCATCTTATGTCTCCTCTCAGTCTGATTCATTATCTTATCTTCAACGTCACAATGGTCAGCGCTGCCGTGATAATCGTTATTATCCAGAAGCGCACCGTTATCTTGGACTCCAGCCAGCAGCCTTTGGGCCAATTGAGCAGAATCTTGAAATCTGCGGGCAACTGCCCTGGCTTGATTCTGAAAGCATCGTGTATGGGAGCACGCTTAAACACTCTCCATTTCTCTCCACGCTTGTTGCCCATCTTGGCATACTCTGTCTGCAGCAGCACGCTCACGCTCTCGATGAAGAACACGAAGCAGAGCAAGGGCAGGAGCAGCTCCTTGTGGATGATGATGGCCACCACTGCGATGATGCCGCCAATGGCCAGACTGCCCGTATCGCCCATGAATACCTGGGCAGGATAAGAGTTGTACCAAAGGAAGCCTGTCAGCGCGCCCACAAAGGCACAGAGGAATATCACGAGTTCTTCACTGCCCGGGATGAACATGATATTGAGGTAGCTGGCAAACTGGGCATGGCTGCTCACATACGCCAGAATGCCCAGCGCCAGACAGATGATGGCGGAGTTGCCCGCGCACATGCCGTCCATGCCGTCATTCATATTGCTTCCGTTGCTCACCGCCATCACCACAAACACGGTCACGAGGACAAACAGAATCCATCCCGCAGCCGCCTTGTGCTGCCCCAGGAAACCCACCGCGTCCGAATAGTCCAGATTATTGTCCTTGACAAAGGGAATGGTGGTGATGGTGCTCTTCACGGGCTTGTTCTTGTGCACGACCACGCTCTGCACACCCACCCTCTCGGTGCTGATGTTCTCACGGATGACTGCATCAGGGCTTGCCCAAAGCGTCAGTCCTACAGCCAGACCCAGGATAGCCTGTCCCATCAACTTATAGATAGGTCTCAGTCCGTCCTTTGTCACCTTCATCTTGATATAGTCGTCGATGAAACCTATCAGGCCAAGCCACAGCGTGGTACCCATTATCAGCAACAGGTAGATATTGCGCAGTCGGCCGAACAGCAGACAGGGCACCAATGTGGCCACTATTATGATGACGCCTCCCATGGTGGGCACACCTTTCTTCTCCACGCCGTAAGGATCTACCTCGGCATTTCTCTGGGCCTCGTTGCCACCGTGGTTGTGCATCCAACGTATGAAGTACTGGCCAAACCACATGGATATGAGCAGACTCAGAACCAGTGTAAGGAGTGAGCGGAATGAGATGTACTGCCACATGCCAGCACCCTTCATGCCAAACTGCTCCAAGTATCTAAAGAGATAATATAGCATCTTTCCTTATTTGTTGACTTATTACGTTACTTGTCCGAGAGCCCGAAAGCCTCACGGATGACCTCGTGGTCATCAAAGTGGTGCTTCACTCCCTGCACTATCTGATAGTCCTCGTGTCCCTTGCCGGCCACCAGTATCACATCGCCTGGTTTGGCAAGCATGCAGGCGGTGCGTATTGCCTCGCGCCTGTCCACGATGCTCAGCACACTCTGGCGCTGCTCTTCGCTGAGCCCAGCAAGCATATCGTCGATAATAGCCTGCGGGTCCTCGAAGCGCGGGTTGTCACTTGTGATTATCACCCGGTCGCTGTTCTCGACTGCCACTTTCGCCATGATGGGCCGCTTGCCGCGGTCACGGTTGCCGCCCGCACCGCACACTGTCCAGCACTCCCCGCGATGCTGCAGCACATCGTTGATGGTCTGAAGCACATTGACAAGAGCATCCGGTGTATGGGCATAATCGACGATGGCAGTCACGCCCTTGGGTGAACGGATGCTCTCGAAGCGTCCATTGACCGGCTTCATGGCACTCAGCTGCACCAGAGCCTCGTCTGGCTCCACGCCCAGAAGCACAGCGGCAGCATATACAGCCAGCAGATTGCTCACATTGAAGCGTCCCACAAACTGCACGAACACCTCTCGTCCGTCCATTTCAAGGTTCATCCCCTCGAAACTCTCTTCCAAGATACGGCCACGGAAGTCCGCTGCGCCACGTGCCGAATAGGTCTTCACCTGCGCCCGGGTGTTCTGCACCATGACCATGCCATTCCTGTCATCGGCATTGGTAACGGCGAAGGCCTCACGTGGGAGAGCATCGAAGAATGCCTTCTTGGCATCTCTGTAGTTCTCAAATGTCTTATGATAGTCCAGATGGTCGCGTGTGAGGTTGGTGAAGATACCTCCTGCAAAGGTCAGTCCGCCTATCCTGTGCTGCGCCACGCTGTGGCTGCTCACCTCCATGAATGCATATTCGCACCCCTCGTCGGCCATCTGTCCCAGCAGGTTGTTGAGCGTCACGGCATCAGGTGTGGTGCACTCCGTGGGGATGGGACGGCCATCAATGTAGTTGCACACCGTACTGCACAGGCCGCACTTGTAGCCCATGCGACGGAACATGTTGTAGAGCACGGTGGCTATGGTAGTCTTTCCGTTGGTGCCTGTCACACCCACCAGTTTCATCCTCTGCGAGGGATTGCCGGCACAGGCAGTGGCCAGCGGTCCCACGGCCAATTCGGTGTCGGGATACACCAGATAAGTCACGTCCTCGCTCACATGCTGCGGCAACGACTCACAGACAACGGCTGTAGCGCCCTGCCCAATGGCTTTCTCGATATATTCATGTCCATCCACCTGGGTTCCCCTCAGTGCCACAAACAGGTCACCGGGCTGCACCCTTCTGGAATCTATCTGTACGCTCTTCACCTCTCTGCCTTCCTCGCCCACTGTCTGTACGGGCTGGCAGTCCTTTATCAACTGGTTCAGTTTCATATCGTGCCTATATATTATATATAATGTATAACGACTTCATCACTCAAGTGTCAGCGTCACGGTGTGCCCCTTGTCGGCCTTGACTCCCGGAGCCACGCTCTGCTTCACCACACGTCCCTTGCCGTTGACGCGTGCCCTCAGCCCCAGGTCCTGCAATGCCTGCACAGCGTCACGCGCCCCCATGCCTGCCAGATTGGGCACAGCACCGGGCTTGGCCTCCACAGAGTCAACGCCGGCAGGCACCTGCTCATCGCTGTCGAGCAGGTCCAATACCTGCTGTGCCTTGTCCCGATGCCCGTGGGCCACACTGGGACTGTTGGACTCATTGTCCTTGCCTATGCTTCGCGCGTCATAGTATTTGTCCTTGGTCATCAGGTACTGCGATATCTCGCGGAAGACCGGTCCGCACTGGCCTCCGCCCGATGCAGGTGTCCCCTTCTTGACGATGCACACCAGACAACTGTACTTGGGCTTCTCTGAGGGGAAATATCCGCAGAAGCTCACCATGTACTTGACAGGTCCGTTGTGATAGCCTCCTGCCTCTGCCACTTGCGCCGTGCCGGTCTTGCCGCTCGTGCGGAAGGACCTTTTGGGGTCACCGGCAGGCTTGCCCAGTCCTCCGTCACCCATCACCACAGAGTCCAATATCTCATGTATGGCATCCAAAGTCTTCTGGCTGCACATCTTCTCCTTGAAAACCACGGGCGGAAACTCGCGCACCACCTGTCCGTCAGACAGCTCGCGTGTCACAAACCGCGGCTTCATCATGCGGCCGTTGTTGGCAATACCGTTATAGAAAGCCAGCGTATAGATGGGCGGCAACTGCAGGGCATAGCCGATGCTCATCCATGCGAGGTCGGGCTTGCCCAGCTCCATGGGCACTCCCTTTCGGGTGATGGGCAGAATCCAATGGCCGTTCTTGGCCTTCTTGGGCATATACACCCTGGGCCTACCGCTGCCGGGGATGTCGAGATCCATGGGCAAACCCACGCCCAGATTGTTGAGCCCGCGCACGAACTTATCGGGACAATCGTGATAGGCACCGTCTATGAGACGGCTCACACCTATGTTGGAGCTCTTCATCAGCACCCTGGTGACATTGAGCATGCCGTAACCACCCTTGTTCCAGTTGTGGTCCTTCATGATGCGCCCATGCATCGGCCATTTGCCGTCACCTGTATCCACGCGCGTGTTCTTATTTATATAGCCGTCCTCCATAGCCACCATGATGCTGGCCGTCTTGAAGGTCGAACCTGGTTCCATCAGCTTGCCCACTACGCTGTTCATGGTCTCGTAGTATTCGCCATCGGCACCCCTCTGCAGGTTGACAATGGCCTTCACGTCACCTGTGGCCACTTCCATGACCACAGCCATGCCCTCTTCGCCGTTGACGAGCGGTTCCTTGAGCTTGTTGCGCAGGGCTCGGTCGGCCACATCCTGCACGTCGATGTCGATGGTGGTCATCAGGTCGTGACCGTCCTCAGGCTCCACATCCACCAGACTCACCCGGCGGTCACGCACCTTGGTGCGGTGCTTGATGCCCGGTGTTCCGCGCAGGATGCTGTCAAACTGCAGTTCAAGTCCGTTCTTGGCCTTGCCTGAGTCGGGATAGAGGTCGCCCAGCGTGCGGGCTGCCAGCGCTCCATAGGGACGCTTGCGCTTCTCTACCACCTCACCGTAAAAGCCGCCCTTGAAGCGGCCCTCGCGCAGGAGTGGCAGTTTCTTGCACTCTGTGTATTGCACATAAGTGGCCATATTGCTATAGAGGCGCACGGGTCGGGGGTAACGTCCATTCACCTTGCGCAGGCAGTTCTTCTTGGCCTCCACCAGCTTGGTGCGGAATGACGCAGCCGAGCAATCGGGGAAGATGCGGTGCAGTCCCTGTGCTATCTCATCCACATGATAGTCTATGAGCGAGTCGCGGAAGTGCTGTGTCTTGACACGCGACGCGCTGTCCTTGTCCTGCACGCGCAGGTCGATATACAGACGGTAGTCGGGCAGGGACGTAGAGAGCACCCTGCCGTCATCCGAGAGCAGGTCACCGCGCTTGGCGGGAATGGGTATGTTCTCGCTCACGAAGCGCTGATCTACTGCCTCCCAATAGTCTCTCATCGGGGGGAGCATGGTGCGCACAGCTGTACTCATGATGCAGACGGCAACAAGCAACACCACAACAAAAAGTATGCCGAAGCGCTTGATAGAATTCTTCTTTCTGTCGTTCATCTCTATTCGTCCTTATTCATCCATCAACAAAAACGGAGGTTCCTTGCTGGGGAGCAGGGTGCTGTCGCCCCTATCCCTCAGTTGTTTCTCCAGCTGGCTCTGCCTGGTACGGCGTGTGAGTTCGCCCTCACGTGTCAGGCATCGGTACTTGCAGTCCTTGACCGAGTCGTTGAGTTCCTCCTCTTTCAGTATCTCCTGCTGCGCCTGGTAGCTGTTGGTCACATACAGCACCAGCATGCCGAACACAAGCAGAAATACTGGTATGTGCTTCTTGAACCACGTGCCATCCACCTTGAGGGCCGCCAGCAGTTCGCGCAGGTGCTGCGCGTCAATGTTGTCACCGTCCTCATCGTGCGGCATCGAACGCGTGGGCTGCTCCTGGTCCGAGGGCTGCTCCTGAGGCCGGGACTCCTGTGATGGGGAGTCCTGGGTCTGTATGTCCTGATGTTCTATGTCTTCTGCCATTATTGTATGTCTTGTCGTTGTCTCTCTTGATTGTGCTTCGCGCCTCTGCCATGGATGCCGTGACTCACTTGTCACCGCCGGCGGCCAACTTCACAGCCACCCTCAACTTGGCCGAGCGGCTGCGCGGGTTCTCGGCCTGTTCCTGCTCGGTGGGAATCTGCGGCTTGTTGCTCAGCGGCTTCATGGGCGCATGGCTTCGGCCAAACACGTCGGTCTCCAGCTTGCCCTCCTCGTTTCCGCTCTTCATCACATTCTTGACCATACGGTCCTCCAGCGAGTGATAGGTGAGCACCGAGAGCCTGCCACCCTCGCCCAACACGTCCACCGCTGCATGGAGCATCTGCCTGAGCGCGTCCATCTCGCCGTTCACCTCGATGCGCAGAGCCTGGAACACACGAGCCAGATCCTTCTTCTCCCTGTCCCTGGGCAGTAGCGGCTGCAGCAGGGCAGCCAGCTGTCCCGTGGTCATTATCTCGCCTTGCGCCCGTGCCTTGACGATGGCCGAAGCCAGCCGACGGCTGTTCTTCAGTTCGCCATAGAGGTAAAGCACCGAGGCCAGTTGCTCCTCGGTGTAGTCGCGCAGCACAGTCCGTGCCGAGCACTTGGCCTTCTGGTTCATGCGCATATCGAGCGGCGCATCCTGCCGGAAGCTGAATCCCCGTGCCGCGTCATCGAGATGATGGCTGCTCACACCCAGGTCGGCCAGTATGCCATCCACCCTCTCCACCTCATAGTAGCGCATCCAGTTTTTCAGGAAACGGAAGTTGCTGCGCACAAAGATGAAGCGCGGGTCCTGAAGCGCGCCCTTCATGGCGTCCAGGTCCTGGTCAAAACCAAACAGGCGACCGTCGTCGCCCAGGCGTCGCAGAATCTCTCGGCTATGCCCGCCACCGCCAAAGGTGAGATCCACATACGTGCCGCCGGGGCGGATGTCGAGGCCATCCACCGTCTGCTGCAGCATCACGGGAATATGATATGTTTCACAGTTCATGTCTCAGTCTTTCATTTTCAGTCGGGCACAATGGCGCGCAGCGGCCTGTCAGCCCAGCGGTCTCATCATCTGCTCCAGACTGTCGGCCAGCGACTCCGGTTCGGCCGAAAGGGCCTCGGCAGCCTGGCGGTTCCAGATTTCAATGGTATCGTCCACACCGATGAAGCGCACCTCGGCCTGTATGCCAGCCTCGTCGAGGTACCTGCGGGGAATGAGCAGACGGCCATTGCCATCAAGCGTCATATCCTCGGCTCCTGCCACAAAGCGGCGCAGGGCATCGCGGCCCTGACGGTCGAACATACTGGTGCGGGCAGCCAGGGCATCCACCTGACGGTTCCACACCTCGGCAGGATAGAGCACCAGGCAGCGCTGGAAGACGTCACGGCGCAGCACAAGCCCCGCTGCGTCCTCACGCTGCAGAATCTTGCGGAATGAACTGGGAACGAACACGCGTCCCTTCTCATCCACCTTGGCGTCTATGCTGCCCGTAAACCTCATCTCGTGTACTTCTTATTAGCTAAAGCGTAATTTTTGGCAAAGGTATGTAATTCCCCACAATTCCCCACACCTTTTCCGAATTATTTTTTCACATTCTTTTAACCTGCTTTTCAGGGTGGGAAAATCAGAGGACCGCACTTGCTCCATTTCTTCGATGAAATGGGGGAAAATATCTATTTCCCACGATTTTATCAAGAAGCGTGGCGTGTTTCCCACCGATTTATTCTTGCGGTGGGGAGAAAAACCTTAATTTTGCAGCGAGAAGCAAGATTTGAACTATGAGACAACATGCCAACCACCCCCGCACCACAGCACATCAGACACGTCCGGACGCCCCTGCCTGCGCTCCGCAGAAAGTTCCGGGCAGACTGCTTGTACTCCTCACACTCCTGCTGATATGCGCAGCAGGGACCACCCTGCAGGGCAAACGCAAGGAGAAGCGCTCCATCGTGCTCATCGAGACCACGGCGGGCAACATCAGAGTGGCGCTTTCGGACGACACCCCGCTGCACCGCGACAACTTCCTCATGCTGGTCAAGGAGAAATACTATGACGGCACGCTGTTTCACCGCGTGATAGAGAACTTCATGATCCAGGGCGGCGACCCCGACTCGCGCGGCGCGGCTCCCGGCAAGGTGCTGGGCAATGGCGGACCAGGCTACACCATCCCCGCCGAGTTTGACCTGCCCTTCCTCTACCACTGGCGGGGCGCCCTGGCTGCTGCACGGGACGGCGACGAGGTGAACCCCGAACAGGAGAGCAACGGAAGCCAGTTCTATATCGTGTGGGGCCAAAGGCAGAATGCAGCCGACATCCGCCGCGTGCGTGGCACACTGGAGGAGAAAGGCATCACGCTCACACCCATCATGGTAGATGACTACGAGATGCGGGGCGGCACACCGCATCTGGATGGACAGTACACCGTATTCGGTGAAGTCATCGAGGGACTCGAGGTCGTGGGAGCCATACAGGGCGTGAAGACGGACAAGAACGACCGCCCGCTGGAGGACGTAAAAGTACTGCGCATGACCATCGAGCAGTTCAGCCCGAAAGCCAGAAGGCCATAGGCTGGCCACCCCAAGGGGAAAAGCACGAGCACACCCACGCCTTGCACGACGCACGGGTGCACGTTCCACACATCCGCAGAAGCAGCCCTGCCATCCCTCCAAGCCGAGTGCCAGGAACCAGCCTTTGCACCGGCCCGGAAAACGGAGCACGCTGCACCGGCCAACGCAGCGCACTGCATCAGCCATCGCAGCGCATTGCATCGGCCATCGCAACGCACTGCGTGCCTCTGAGCGAAACCGCACAGGAAACGGAGGAAAAGGGAGGTGCACATCCAAGAAGCGCAATCCTGCATCCACGGTACTGCAATCCGGCACCCACGACCCGCCCCAAGGAAAGGCCGGAAAGAGCATTCCGCCCATCCCGCACACACCCTTGTGCAAAACAACAAACCGCAGCCCCGCAGGTTCATCTCCCCCAAAGGGGAGGCCCACAAGAGGCTTTTCCTTGTCATTTTCCTCTTTTATCCACAGAAACGCACCATTCCTCTTTCCCATTCGGAGGAAAATGCGTAATTTTGCGCACTCGTTAAGCGATTGAAAGTTAAAAGAATCAGAAAAGCAACACAATATGGCCGAAACAAGAAAAATCCAGCGTGCGCTGGTGTCCGTATTCCATAAGGACGGACTGGAGGAAATACTGCGTACACTGCATGCGCAGGGTGTGGAACTGCTCAGTACAGGCGGCACACAGCAATTCATCGAGCAACTGGGAATCCCCTGCGCCCGTGTAGAGGACGTGACCACCTACCCCAGCATCCTGGGAGGCAGAGTGAAGACACTCCACCCCAAGATTTTCGGAGGCATCCTGGGCCGCCGCTCACTGGAGAGCGACCAGCAGCAGATGACACAGTATGACATTCCTGCCATCGACCTGGTGATTGTAGATCTCTATCCCTTCGAGGATACCGTGAAGAGCGGAGCCTCTGACGCCGACATCATAGAGAAGATAGACATAGGCGGCATCAGCCTCATACGCGCCGCCGCAAAGAACTTCAACGACGTGATCATCGTGCCCTCGAAGGCCGAATACAAGCCTCTGCTCGACCTGCTGCAGAAGAGCGGCGCACAGAGCGAAGTGGAGGACCGTCGCTGGTTTGCCACCCGCGCATTCGGCGTAAGCAGCCACTACGACACAGCCATCCACGAGTGGTTTGAGAGCAAGTAAGGCACACAGCCTCAGGCAACACGCAACAGACAGATTTCAAACAAAGTAAGAACAGACAAGATATGAGTTGGTTTTCATTCAGCAAAGAAATGGCCATGGACCTGGGCACCGCCAACACCATCATCATAAGCAATGGCAAGATAGTGGTAGATGAGCCCAGCGTGGTGGCACTGAACCGTAGGACCGAGCGCATGATAGCCGTAGGCGAGAAGGCCAAGATGATGTACGAGAAGACAAACCCCGACATCGAGGCCATCAGACCACTGGGCGACGGCGTGATAGCCAATATGAGTGCCTGTGAGCAGATGATGAGGGGACTCATCAAAATGGTGCACACAGGCGGTTATCTCTTCTCGCCCAGCCTGAAGATGGTGATTGGAGTGCCCAGCGGAAGCACGCAGGTGGAACTGCACGCTGTGCGCGACTGTGCCGAGCATGCGGGTGCGCGTGAGGTGTATCTGATATATGAGCCCATGGCATCGGCCATTGGCATAGGACTCGACGTGCTTGCACCCGAGGGCAACATGATAGTGGATATAGGCGGCGGAAGCACCGAGATAGCCGTCATAAGCCTGGGCGGACTGGTGGTCAACAAGAGTCTGCGCATCGCGGGCGACGAACTGACAGCCGACATACAGGAGTACATGAGCCGACAGCACAACGTGAAGGTGAGCGAGCGCATGGCTGAGAGAATCAAGATACACGTGGGCGCAGCACAGACCGACCTGGGTGACGAGGCTCCCGAGGACTATGTGGTGTATGGCCCGAACAAGATCACCGGACTGCCCATGGAGGTGCCCGTGTGCTACCAGGAGATTGCACATTGTCTGGAAAAGACCCTGGCCAAGATTGAGGCTGCCGTGCTGGCTGCCCTCGAGGAGACTCCGCCAGAGCTCTATGCCGACATCGTGAAGAACGGCATCTGGCTGAGCGGTGGCGGTGCACTGCTTCGCGGACTGGGCAAGAGGCTGAGCGACAAGATAAACATCGAGTTCCACGTGGCCGAGGACCCCTTACACAGCGTAGCCAAAGGCACAGGCATCGCACTGAAGAACATACAGAACTTCTCCTTCTTGATGTAATCCGAAGACATTGGGAGAACTGACGAACAGGATACTCAGACACATCCACTGGGGAGTCTTCCTTATTCTGGAAGCCCTCAGTGGATGGCTGCTTTTCCGTTTCAACACTTACCAGGGGAGCGTGTGGTTCACCCAAGCCAACTCCGCTGCGGCTCTGGTGATGGAACGCGAAGAGCAGATACTGTCGTACATACACCTTGCCAAGCAGAACGAATACCTCACCAGGCAGAACGCCGTGCTGCAGTACAACATGAGCATCATGCGTGCCGAGCTGGACAGCCTGCGCCACGTGCCGTCGTTCACCGAAACAGAAGAGGCCAAGGTGACCGGTGACCTGCAGCTGATACCGGCCAAGGTGGTGGCCAACAGCATCAACCGCAAGGACAACTACCTCACCATCAACGTGGGGGCCAAGGACGGAGTGAAGCCGGAGATGGGCGTCTTGAGCGGCACCGGAGTGGTAGGCATCGTGAGCCGCGTGACGGACCATTACGCCTTGGTAATGTCTGTGCTCAACAGCCAATCGAGCATCAGCTGCCGACTGAGAAGCACAGGCTACTTCGGCTACCTCAGATGGAGCGGCGGCAATCCGCTGCAGGCCAGCATGGACGACGTGCCGCGACACGCACAGGTACGCGAAGGGGACATAGTGGAAACCAGCGGCTTCAGCAATGTGTTCCCGCCTGGACTCTTCCTGGGACGGGTAGCCAGGATAAACGACAGCCCCGACGGTATGGCCTACAGGTTGGATGTGCAGATGAGCACAGACCTGTCCTGCATCAGGGACGTGTGCGTGGTCGCCTACGAGAGCCACGCCGAACTGGACTCGCTGGAGGCTCATTGAACAAGCAACATCGCACTGAAGATGATACTGACAATACTAAAACGGCTCGTACAGATGCTGCTGCTCCTGGCCCTGCAGGTGCTCGTGCTCAACCACATGAGCTTCTGGGGGATGGGCACACCCATGATAGGTGTGCTGCTGCTGGCGTATATGCCCATGAACACATCGCGCTCGGCTGCCATGCTGTGGGCGTTCGCCATGGGCCTGGCCACCGATGTATTCTCCAACACGCCGGGTATGGGAAGTGCCGCCATGACACTCACAGCCATGCTCCGCCCCACCCTACTGAACATGCAGGCGCCCAAGGATGCCCCCGAGGACCTGCTTCCCACCTACCGCACAATGGGTGTGTGGAACCACGTGAGATACGTGCTCACGCTCTTTCTGGTGCACCACACCACCTATTTCATGCTGGAGACTTTCTCCGTCACACACATTGCACTGGCAGGTCTGCACCTGCTGGCAAGCCTGGCCACCTCGCTCCTGCTGGCCTTCACGCTTGAGGCCATCAGGAACTCAAGCAAATAACCCCCACGACGCATCCTTATGAAGGCCAATTACGAACTGGGAAAACGCAAGTATGTGCTCGGCTGCATCGCAGTGGGCATCGTGGTGGTGTATCTCATCAGGCTCTTCACACTGCAGATGCTAAGCGATGACTTCAAGCGCAACGCCGACTCCAATGCCTTCCTACGACGCATCCAGTACCCTGCAAGAGGGGTCATTACCGACCGCAACGGCAAACTGCTGGTGTACAACCAGCCCGCCTATGACCTTATGGTAGTGATGAACGAGCAGCTGGGCGTCGATACGCTCGACCTCTGCCAGAGCCTTGGCATCACCCGCGACTGGTACGAGCGTCGCATGGTGGAAATCAAAGACCGGCGCCGCAATCCGGGCTACAGCCGCTACACCCAGCAGCTCTTCATGAGCCAGCTGTCCGCTGAGGAGTGCAGCAGATTCCAGGAAAAGATATTCCGCTTCCCAGGATTTTACATCCAGAAGCGCAGCATACGGCAATACAGATACCCCTATGCCGCCCAGGTCTTGGGAGATGTGGGTGAGGTGAGCCCCGCTGAACTGGAGGCCGACGACTACTACCGCCGGGGGGACTACTCGGGCAAGCAGGGCGTGGAACGCTCCTACGAGAAACAACTCAGAGGCGAGAAAGGTACCGAGATACTGCTTCGCGATGCCCGCGGACGCATCAAGGGACATTACATGAACGGGGAGTTTGACAATGCTCCAGTGCCTGGCAAGAACCTGACATTGAGCATGGACATCGATCTGCAAGCCCTTGGCGAGCGTCTGATGACGGGCAAGAAGGGAAGCATCGTGGCCATTGACCCTGCCACCGGCGGCGTGCTCTGCATGGTGTCGAGCCCCACTTACGACCCACGCATACTGGTAGGCCGGCAGCGAGGAAGAAGCCATGCCATGCTGAGCCAGGACACCAGACACCCCCTGCTCAACCGCTCCATCATGGGACAGTACCCGCCCGGCTCGACCTTCAAGACGAGCCAGGCGCTCACATTCTTGCAGGAGGGAGTCATCACGCCATCCACTTCCTTCTCCTGCAATCACGGCTTCCACTTCGGACACCTCAAGGTGGGATGCCACGGGCACCCCTCTCCACTGTCGCTCGTGCCGGCCATCGCCACCTCATGCAACGGCTATTTCTGCTGGGGACTCTATTATATGTTCGGCAACAAGAAGAAGTATGGGAGTGTGCAGAATGCCATGACCCGCTGGAAGGACTATATGGTATCCATGGGGTTCGGCTATAAGCTGGGCATCGACCTGCCCGGTGAGAAGCGCGGCATGATACCCAACGCGCAGTTCTACGACAAGGCGTACAGGGGGAGTTGGAACGGTCTGACCATCATCAGTATATCCATCGGACAGGGAGAAGTCAACCTGACTCCGCTCCAGATAGCCAATCTGGGAGCCACCATAGCCAATCGCGGCTACTACTATGTGCCGCATGTGGTGCAGGAGATAGAGGATGAGAAGCTGGACACACTCTACACGCGACGCCATTACACCATGGTTAGCCGCGAGCATTACGAGACTGTGGTCGAAGGCATGAGGCGCTCCGTGCTGGGAGGCACATGCCGGACAGCCAACAACCCATGGTTTGAGACCTGCGGCAAGACAGGCACGGCACAGAACCCGCACGGCCAGGACCACAGTGTGTTTATGGGCTTCGCACCGCGAGAGAACCCCAAGATAGCCATCTGTGTGTACGTCGAGAACGGCACCTGGGGCGCCACCTACGGCGTACCCATCGGCGCGCTCATGATGGAGCAGTACATCAACGGACATCTGTCGCCCGAGAGCGAGCGCAAGGCCGAGATATTCCAGAACAGACACCTATACAATCCCACCGACTATGCCACTGACATCAATTGACAGCAGCACGCGCTCGCCGCGGATCATCAAGTCCATCGACTGGATTACGATATGCCTCTACCTGGCGCTGCTCGCGCTGGGATGGATGAGCGTATGCGGCGCCAGTTACGACTTCGAACAGGGCTACAACTTCCTCGACTTCTCCACACGAAGCGGCATGCAGATAGTGTGGATGGGTACCTCACTGCTGTTGGGATGCATCATACTGATGACCGACGACCGACTGATAGAGTCATGCTCCTATTTCCTCTACCTGTTCATGCTTGCACTGCTGTTCATCACACCGTTCATAGCACGCGACATCAAGGGTTCGCTCTCATGGATAAAGATAGGCTCGTTTAGCATTCAGCCGGCCGAGTTTGCCAAGTTTACCACCGCACTCTGCGTGGCCAAGGTGATGAACTCTTACGGCTTCAGCATGTCACGCTGGCGCGACTTCCTGCTCTGCCTGGCCATTATCCTCACGCCTATGATACTGATAGTGATGCAGAAGGAGACCGGCAGCGCACTGGTCTATGCCAGCTTCTTCCTGATGCTCTACCGCGAGGGTATGCCCGGAGGAATACTCTTTGCCGCCGTATCTGCCGTAGTCTATTTCGTGGTGGGAGTACGCTTCTCCGAGGATGTCATCTGGGATGGGGCACCTGCCTCGCTGGGTACTTCCCTGGTGCTCGGTCTGGTACACCTGTTCACGGTAATGCTTGTAAGGGCCTACACACCCGACCGCAAGGCGGCCAGGAATATCCTGTGGTATGGTCTGCTGGCCGAAGCACTGGCCCTGCTGTTCTGCCGCTACGTCATACCCTTCGATGTCACCTGGGTCCTGCTGGGCGTCTGCGGCGCGATGATAGTGTATCTCATCTGGCTTGCCATGCGCGACCAGCTGATGCGCTATCTCTATATCGCACTCTTCGCAATAGGCAGCCTGGGCTTCTTCTACTCGGCCAATTACGTTCTCGAAAACGTGATGCAGCCCCACCAGCAGACTCGTATCCGTGTGCTGCTGGGCCTGGAGGACGACCCCAGGGGAGCGGGCTACAATGTGATACAGGCCAAGATAGCCATCGGATCGGGCGGACTGCGCGGCAAGGGCTTCCTCAACGGTACTCAGACCAAGCTCAAGTATGTGCCCGAACAGGACACCGACTTCATCTTCTGCACGGTGGGCGAGGAGGAGGGCTTCCTTGGCTGTGCCACCGTACTGTGCCTCTTCCTGGCTCTCATACTGCGTCTCATCCATCTGGCAGAGCGCCAGCCCTACACCTTCGGGCGCGTCTATGGCTATTGCGTAATGAGCATATTCCTGTTCCACGTCTTTATCAACGTGGGCATGGTGCTGGGACTCACGCCTGTCATAGGCATTCCCCTGCCATTCTTCAGTTATGGCGGCTCTTCGCTGTGGGGCTTCACCATCCTGCTCTTCATCATGCTCCGCATCGACGCAGGGCGCGAGCGCATGGCCCGACGCTGACAGGTTGAGCCACGGGGCGGTTCAACTGACATCCTGAAGTGCAAATGCAGAGCCTCCAGGCAGCATTGGACCTGCAAGTGGGATGCACTCATCGCAGACCGGGAAGCAGCTGTGCAGCCCGGCTCCTGGCATTGCCTTACACACAGGTATGTTCCAGGCAAGATATCGCAGCGCGGTGCATCAGCCATCGCAGCGCGCTGCATCGGCCTACGCAGTGCACTGCATATGTCATCGCAGCGCCCTGCCCTGAATGGGGCACCTTTCTGCTCTGCCCACTGCATCCACATCCATGAGGGTGTCAACCCCGCCCGCTTCTACCCAACAGAATACCACAAGGCCTTTTGGAGGCAAATGTATTCCGTCCAAAACGTCAATGAGACATGCTTTAGAAGCAAGTGCCTTTTATCCAGAACAATAATGAAATATGCTTTGGACGACAATACTATCTGTCCAAAACGCTAATGAAGGATGCTTTGGGCGACAATGCCGTCTGTCCAAAACGCTAATGAATTCAGAGCCCGACGCTGGTCACCTTGACCCCCACATCGGCCAGCCCTGTCACGGTCTCACTGCTCATCAGGTGGCGGATGCGCACTGCGGTGCATCGGGAAACCGAGTCGGAGGCCAATGCGAGAGCATTGGAAGCGTATTCGATGAAGTCTTGCCCGCGTCCCGAGAGCGCCCCCTCGCTGTCAGTCATCAGGAAGTGTATCGTGTCGGTGTGCAGCAGGCGGTGTGTGGAATCGCACTGTTCGAGAGCGAGCCACAGGTCGGTATAGGGGAAGGAACGCATGGCGCGCAATTCCACATGCATCTGCAGACCATCACCCGCCATGCTGTCGGGCAGTTGAAAGAGCAAGGTGTCCTGCCTTCCCCACCCCTGAGCGGGGAGAGGAAGGAAACGGTGATAGCGTGTCTGGCCCGTACAGGCAGCCAGCACAAACGTCACCACGGAACAGAGAAGAGCGCCGTGCCTGCTCATGCCTCGCTATTGGGCTTCGGCTCCTTGGGAGCGTTGCTGCCATTGGGGCGCTGACCATGCGGACGGTTGGGACGGTTAGGGCGGCGGCGGTTCTGCTCTCCCCCGTCCTTTCCCTCCTGCTTCTGTTTGTCGGCAGGTGCATTCCCTCCTTGCTGGCGACGCGGTTCGCGGGTTCTGTCGGGCTGCTGTCTCTTTTCACCATCTGCATTGGCAGATGCCTCAGATGCCTCCCGACGAGGTTTGCCATTGCCGTTGGCCGGAGCCTCGGATGCCTCCCGACGGGGCTTGCCATTGCCGTTGGCCGGGGCCTCGGATGCCTCCCGGCGGGGTTTGCCATTGCCGTTGCCGTTGCTTTTCTTCTTCTTCTTTTTCTTCTTGTCAAAGCGATTGAGGTCCTCCTGAGTGGCGAGATCTACTGCTCGCTCGGGCTTCTGACGGCCACCCTCCTCCAGTGTGTCGGGCTTCTCGCCGCGCTTGTTCATCTCGATGATGTCGGTGGCACGCTGTGCACTGATGGTCACCAGATTGGCAGCCATGCGCTTGTCAGTGGAGTAGGTAATCATTCCCGAGAGGATGTCACACTTGAAGAAGTAGTGGTCACCCTCCATGCTCTGCAGCTGCACATCGCGTGGGGGAAGCTTGCGATAGGCCTCCACATACTGGTCCACTTCGTAGTTCATGCAGCACTTCAGCTTTGCGCACTGCCCGGCAAGCTTCTGGGGGTTGCGGCTCAAGTCCTGAAAACGGGCGCTTCCAGTGCCTACACTCACGAAGTTCTTCATCCATGTAGCGCAGCAGAGCTCGCGTCCGCAGGGTCCGAAACCGCCTATGCGGCCTGCTTCCTGCCGCGCGCCTATCTGCTTCATCTCTATTCTTACGTGGAACGCATCGGCCAGCACCTTGATAAGCTGGCGGAAATCTACACGTCCGTCAGCGATGTAGTAGAAGATGGCCTTATTGCCGTCTCCCTGATACTCTACGTCTCCTATCTTCATCTCAAGCCCCAGCTCCTTGGCTATCTGTCGGCTGCGTATCATCGTGCCGTGCTCCAGCGCCTTTGACTCCTCGTACTTCTCGATGTCGGCCGGCCTGGCCTTGCGGTAGATGCGGCGTATCTCCTCGTTGCTCTTGAGGTTGGCCTTCTTCATCTGCAAGGGCACCAACTTGCCAGTGAGCGTCACTGTGCCAATGTCATGACCGGGGTTCGACTCCACGGCCACCACATCACCTTTCTCCAGCGGCAGGTTGTTGATATTGTGGTAATACCCTTTCCGGGTATTCTTAAACTGCACCTCCACCAGGTCGGTGGTTTCGTTGTTGCCTGGGATATCGGCCAGATAGTCATACACATTGAGCTGTGCATAATGACCGATGTGGCATCCACGCTTGCAGAGGCCGTTTCCGGCACCCCCGCTCTTATATTTGCATTCCATATATATTATTGTCTGATAAGGATTATCATCTTGAGCGCGAAGTCGAAGAACACCATGCGGGGATTCACGTTTTGCGCTATGTCCCGCTGGGCTTGCGATATCTCGTCCATGATGCCTATTATGTTTCTCTCGTTGATAAAGGGTGCGAAGCGCTCGCTGAACTCCTTCTCCTCCCGTGTCTCGTAACTGAGTTCGGGCGTGCGGAAGTTATAGATGAAGTTCTCACGCAGCAGATGCTGGAAGTGCACCAGCATGCGCTTCTGCCGCTCGCGCCCCAGTTCGGCCGCCGACTGCGCCCACAAGCGCAGTTCCTTGACCTTGCGTGCATAGCAGAGGCGCATCAGGTTGACAAAGAAAGTGTTGAACTCGCGGTTCTCTCCCTTGGCATGTACCTGCTTGAGGGCTTCTGTGTAGTTGCCCTGAGCCATGTGTGCCACCTCCTGTGCCAGCATGGGTGCCACTCGCTCACGCTGCATGAGCGCCTGGGCAATGTCCTGCTCGGCCAACGGCGGCAACGAGATGCGCTGCACGCGGCTCTGTATGGTGCCCAGGACAAGCTCGGGCTGCAGGCTCACCAGTATGAAGTGGGTGTGTGCGGGAGGCTCCTCAATGAGCTTGAGCAGCTTATTGGCCGGGGCAGCGTCCATGCGCTCGGGCAGCCATTGCAGCACCACTCTGCGCCCGCCCTGACTGGGTTTGAGCGCGAGGCATTCCTGCAGGCGGTCGCTCTCCTGTACATAGTGTGTTATCTGCTGGTTCTCTGCCTTGATGTCCGAAAGCCACATCTCGGTGTCGAAATATATGCTTTCCTGCAGCTGTTCACGCCACTGGGGCAGATAATCGACCGACGTGGGTCTGTCGGTGCTCTTTGCTTTATATACAGGGAAAGAGAAGTGCAGGTCGGGGTGCGCCCAGCCTGCCGTCATGCGACAACCGGCACACGTCTGGCACGGCCCCTCGCTGGTGGGGTGCTCGCAGAGCAGATGCCGGGCCAGGGCAAGCGCCATGGGCATGGCTCCTGCACCTTCGCAGCCGCTGAACATGAGCGCATGGGGCACACGTCCTTCGTGCACCATCCTCAGCACATGCTCCTTGACCTCGTGCTGTCCAATGACGTCTGTGTATGTTACTGCGCTCATCCTCCTTGGGTTCTACTGTGCCGTGCGGCCTTGTCCTAATATATCCGTTTGGCTATCTGCGCTATACTGTCCACCGCGCTTACGGTGTAGAAGTGCAGACTCTTCACCCCGTGCTGCATGAGCTGGCGGCATTGCTCCACCCCCCACTCTATGCCTACTTGCTTCACCTCCTCGTCTGTGCAGCACTTGAGAGCCTCGTGGTAGAGGGCCTCGGGCAGGTCGCAGTGGAAGGTCTTGGGCACCATGGTGAGCTGGCTAAGCTTGGCCAGGGGCTTGATACCCGGTATGATGGGGATGTCAATACCCGCTGCACGTGCACGCTCCACGAAGCTGAAGTACTTCTCGTTGTCGTAGAAGAGCTGGGTCACAGCGTACTCCGCGCCGGCATCCGCCTTCATCTTCAGTGCAAAGAGGTCGGCTTCCATATTGGCCGCTTCCTCGTGCTTCTCGGGGTAGCATGCCACTCCGAAGCGGAAGGGCTCGCCCTGGCACTTCATCTGCGTGCCGTCCCAGAAGTAGCCGCTGTTGAACTTGTTGACCTGCTCAATGAGCTCGGTGGCATGGGCCGGCCCATCGCCGGTGGGCTTGAAGGTGCTTTCCTCGCGGGCCTTATCGCCGCGCAGCACCAGCAGGTCGCCTATTCCGAGGAACTGCAGATCGATGAGCATGTACTCCAGGTCCTCCCTGCAGTTGCCGCTGCACACCACATGGGGCACCACCGGCAGCCCGAAGCGCTGCTGTATGGCGGCCGCAATGGCGATGGTGCCGGGACGCCTGCGCACACGCTGGCGCTGCACCAGTCCACCCTCCAGATCGTGATAGACATACTCACTGCGGTGGCTTGTGATGTTGATATAGAGGGGGTCAAATTCCTTCAGCTTCTCGATGGTACGGAACAGATTGGCCGTACCCGTGCCCTTCAGAGGCGGCAGCACCTCGAAGGAGAATGCCGTGCCCTGATGGCTGTTTATCTTCTCTGTTATGCTCATTTGGCGGATAAATGTATGCGGGGAAAGGGCTCCCAAGGCCACCGCACCCCTAATTGGGTGTAAAATTACGCATATTCTTGCATTTCTGCAAGCATTAAATTCCGAAAAGCCCTAACTTTGCAACAGACGCGCCTGCGGGGAGGCCATCCCCAGGGAATGCATCGCACAAAAAACTACAATACGCACATGAAAGAATACAAGGAACTCAAGATAGCCGTGGCAGGCACGGGCTATGTGGGACTGTCCATAGCAACACTGCTCAGCCAGCACCATGAGGTGACCGCTGTAGATGTGGTGCCCGAGAAGGTAGAGCAGATCAACCATCGCGTGTCACCCATCAGGGACGAGTACATCGAGCGCTTCTTTGCCGAGAAGGAACTGCATCTGACGGCCACCACCAACGGGCGCGAGGCTTATGCCAATGCCGACATCATCGTCATAGCCGTGCCTACCAACTACGACTCAGAGCGCAACTTCTTTGACACACACCACATCGAAGACGTGATAGACCTCGTTCTGGAGGTCAACCCAGATGCCATCATGGTGGTCAAGAGCACCATCCCCGTGGGCTACTGCCGCAGTCTGTATGTGCGCTACGCAGCCCGCTTCGCCAGCGACAGCCGCCTGCGAGGCAAGCACTTCGGGCTGCTCTTCTCGCCGGAGTTCCTGCGCGAGAGCAAGGCACTCTATGACAACCTCTACCCCAGCCGCATCATCGTGGGATATCCCAAGCCCGCCACAGGCGGCACAGCGGCCGACCAGGAGGAGAACAAGGCCATCGGCGCCATCGCCCACCCCCATGCCGAGCAGTACGCACGCCTCTTTGCCAGCCTGCTGCAAGAGGGTGCCGAGAAAAAGGAAGTGGATACACTCTTCATGGGACTCAAGGAGGCCGAGGCCGTGAAACTCTTTGCCAACACTTACCTGGCCCTGCGCGTGAGCTACTTCAACGAGCTTGACACCTATGCCGAAATGAAGGGACTCGACTCGCAAGCCATCATCCGTGGCGTGGGGCTCGACCCTCGCATCGGCCTGCATTACAACAATCCCAGCTTTGGCTACGGCGGATACTGCCTGCCGAAGGACACCAAGCAGCTGCTGGCAAACTATGAGAACGTGCCGCAGAACATGATGACTGCCATAGTGGAAAGCAACCGCACACGCAAGGACTATATAGCCGATGCCGTGCTGAAGAAGGCCGGATGGTATGCCTACAGCCACCAGAACCAGTATGGCAGCGGGCAGGACGAGCAGAAGATGCCCACCATCGGGGTATATCGACTGACGATGAAGACGGGCAGCGACAACTTCCGCCAGTCGGCCATACAGGGCATCATGAAGCGTATCAAGGCAAAGGGTGCACAGGTCATCATCTATGAACCCACCCTGCAGGACGGCACCACATTCTTCGGCAGCCTGGTGGTCAATGACCTGAACCAGTTCAAGCAAAAGGCCGAAGCCATCATCGCCAACCGCTACGACACCGTCCTCGACGACGTGAAGGACAAGGTATATACGAGAGATATCTTCCAGAGGGACTGAAGGACGACCGTCATGGGAGCCTGGCGGCAGCCTGCCATTCCCCGAGAGGCACGCCCCTTGCCACGCAACGCCCAATTGGGCCGGAAAACGCAGTGCACTGCGTTGGCCCACGCAGCGCGCTGCATTGGCCATCGCACCGCGCTGCATCGGGCATCGCACCGCACTGCATTGTGAAAGGGAAAGGTGTCCCTTCGGGAAGTGAAAAGTGAAGAGTGCAAAGTGAAAAGTGCTGGCGCTGGGATGTATGGTGTATTGCCACCCCCGCGCCAGCACTTTTCTTAATTCAACATTCTTGATTCCTAATTACCTAGCAGCTCAATTCTTAATTCAAAATTCAACATTCCTAATTACCTCGCAGCTTGGTTCTTGACCGATAGCGTTGCGGCTGACAAAACAAAAGACTGCGGTGCCCGATATGAGACACCGCAGTCTTATTTTCCCAGAACTCAGCTCCGCACAACGCGCCAGCCCAATTCTTAATTCAAAACACTTAATTCCGAATTACCCAGCAGCCTAATCCTGGATTCCGAATTCAACATTCATAATCAACCCGGAGAGGGCTACTTCCACTCAGGCACGCCCGAACCACTCTCATACACACCCATCAGATGGATGCGGAAGAGCAAGGTACTGTAGGCAGGGATCGACGATGAGGACTCTGCGCCATAGGCCAGGTCGCTGGGGATGTACACCATCCAGTCGTCGTCCTTCACCATATACTGGAGCGCCGTACCGAAGCCCTCGGTGAAGGACTTCACGGCACCCACCTGCGGGGCGGCCGTTGCGGGGTTGTAGTCACCATAGTAAGTCTGGGTGAACACCTGCATGCGGGTCTCCAGCGTGCCGTCCTCCTTCTCGTACTCGGCGGGCATCAGCCAGCCACGGAAACTGAGACGTATGCTGTCGGTAAAGGCCGGAGCCGTCTGCCCTGTACCGCGCTGCAGGATGCGGCAGCAGATACTGTCGGTGAGGGGACCGCGCGTGGATGCGCTGCGCTGCAGGGTCTTGTACATGCGCCACTCGCAATGCTTCTCCCACTCGTCGCCATACTGGGCCTTGGCCTGGCTGATGGCTGTGCGGGCCGAGTCGGCCACAGAGGCAAACCATGCGATATTGCGCACCTGCCAGTTCTCGTATGGATCCCACTGCTCGGTGGTCTCCTCGCACGAGGTCAGCAGGCAGGCCGCTCCCAGCAGAGCGGTCATGCAGAGAGCCAAAGCCCTCAGACGGCTGAATGTATGTGCCATGCTCGAGGGTGTTTAGTCCAGTTTCTTGAGCAGAGATTCGATGCTCACCTTCTCCTCCACCAGTCTTCTCAGGTCCTGGATGTTCACTCGGGTCTGCTCCATAGTGTCGCGGTCACGCAGAGTCACGGTATTGTCCTCCAGTGTCTGCTGGTCTATGGTCACGCAGAACGGGCAGCCGATGGCATCCATGCGGCGGTATCTCTTGCCTATCTGATCCTTCTCCTCGTACTTGCAGTTGAAGTAGAAGCGCAGGTCGCGGAATATCTCCTGAGCCTTCTCAGGCAGTCCGTCCTTCTTGGTGAGCGGGAAGATGGCGAGCTTGATGGGCGCCAGGGCAGCCGGCAGATGCAGCACGGTACGGGTCTGGCCATCGGGCAGCTGCTCCTCCTCATAGGAGTGGCACATCACCGAGAGGAACATGCGATCCACACCGATTGAGGTTTCGATGACATAGGGAGTGTAGCTCTCGTTGGTCTCCGGGTCGAAGTACTCTATCTTCTTACCGCTGTACTTGGCATGGCTGCTCAGGTCGAAGTTGGTGCGCGAGTGCACTCCCTCCACCTCCTTGAAGCCGAAGGGCATGCGGAACTCGATATCGGTGGCTGCGTTGGCATAGTGTGCCAGCTTCTCATGATCGTGGTAGCGGTAGTTCTCCGCACCGAAGCCCAGAGCCTGGTGCCAGTTCATACGGATCTTCTTCCAAGCCTTGAACCAGTCGAGCTCCGTGCCGGGCTTCACGAAGAACTGCATCTCCATCTGTTCGAACTCCCTCATGCGGAAGATGAACTGGCGTGCTACTATCTCGTTGCGGAAAGCCTTGCCTATCTGTGCGATGCCGAAGGGGAGCTTCATGCGGCCCGTCTTCTGCACGTTCAGATAGTTGACAAAGATGCCCTGAGCAGTCTCAGGACGCAGGTATATCTTGCTTGCGCCATCGGCTGTAGAACCCACCTCGGTGCTGAACATCAGGTTGAACTGACGCACCTCAGTCCAGTTGCGGGTGCCGCTGATGGGGCAGGCTATCTCCTCGTCGAGTATTATCTGGCGAAGTTCAGCCAGGTCGTTGGCGTTCATGGCCTTGGAGTAACGCTCATGCAGGGCGTCACGCTTCTGCTGGTGCTCCAGCACGCGGGCATTGGTAGAGCGGAACTGGGCCTCATCGAATGCTTCGCCGAAGCGCTTGCGTGCCTTTTCCACCTCCTTTTCAATCTTCTCCTCGTACTTGGCTATCTGGTCCTCGATGAGCACGTCGGCGCGGTAACGCTTCTTGGAGTCGCGGTTGTCTATCAGAGGGTCATTGAATGCATCCACGTGTCCACTGGCCTTCCAGGTGGTGGGGTGCATGAAGATGGCGGCATCCAGCCCCACGATATTGTCGTGCAACTGCACCATGCTCTTCCACCAATACTGCTTGATGTTGTTCTTCAACTCCACGCCGTTCTGTCCGTAGTCATATACGGCGCCCAGTCCATCGTAAATCTCACTGCTGGGGAACACGAAACCATACTCCTTGCAGTGGGACACTATCTTCTTGAATACATCCTCTTGCTGTGCCATAAGTGTATCTATAATATTGAGTTTATATATCTTGGATGCAAAGATACGGCTTTTCTTGCAATAGGACAGCCCGTTGGCACGCCGAAAATAGTTACCTTTGCAGAGAAAAGAAGAGAAGTGTAACGATTAACGCAACTTTATTATGGTTAAACACATCATTCTATGGAAATTGCGCGAAGAGCTGAGCGCAGAGGAGAAAGAAACAGTGAAGGCCGGCATCAAGGCTGGTCTGGAGGGTCTGCAGGGCGTTGTGCCCGGTCTGCAGAGCGTGCATGTACAGATTGACGGCGTGCTTCCCTCATCCACAGCAGACGTGATGCTGGACTGCACCTTGGAGTCACCCGAGGCTCTGCAGGGCTATGCCAAGCATCCCGCACACCAGGAGGTGGCCAACACGAAGGTACGCCCCTACACCGCCGTGCGCACTTGCCTCGACTTCGAAATCTGAAGAAGAGGAACCGGCACCGGACTCTTCCGCCCCGTACAGGCAGGAGAAGCCTTCATCACAAAGCGTCCAGCCGCTTCGCCCAGCCAAAGGGACAGGTCATCAGACCTCTTTCCCCGGCACGAGCGAAGCGGCTGGACTCTTACTGTGAGACTATTGCCCTAAGGGGTCCAGGCTTACAGCCAGCCGTTCTCACGATACCACCTGACAGCGGCCTGTACGCCACGCTCCAGCGGCCACTGCGGCTCGTAGCCGAAATCGCGCTTTGCGGGCTCGATGTCACACTGCCAGTTGCGCTGGCTCAGGATATGATACTTGTCCATGTTGAGGGCATTCATGCGGCCTGTGACCTTGCTCAAAGTACCGCTCAAGGCACACACGATGCGCAGGAACCACAGTGGAGCCTTGATGTGCAGCACCCAGGGGTTGCCCATCGACTGCTGCAGGAGGTCGCTGAAGCGGCGGCTGTTATACACCTGACCGTCGCTCAGGAAGTAGGCACGGCCCACTGCCTGGGGCGAGCCGATGCACTTGAAGACTGCCTGCACCACATCCATCACATACACGAAGGTGATTTCCTGAGGCTTGAAACCCACCGAGAAGTCGGTGTGCTGTTTGATGCTCTGTGCCATGAGGAAGTAATCCTTCTCCCGCGGACCATACACGCCTGTGGGACGGAGTATGGTGTAGGGGACGTCCTTTTGCTCTGCCAGCCACTGTTCGGCCTTCCACTTGCTGCGCCCATACTCGGTGTTGGGCTCGGGGGAGTCGGTTCCCAGGATGGGAGCATACACCCAGGGGGTGTCCTGCGTGGGCTTTCTCACGGGCTGCTCACGTATGGCCCCGAACACACTCAGGCTGCTCAGATACACCAGCCGTGACGGCATCATGCCTGCCTCACGCAGCGCCTCCACCAGATGCACCGTACCATCATAGTTGGTGCGATAGAAATCCTGGGCATGCAGACACTTGGTGGCACCGGCCGCGTGCACCACCACATCCCATCCGCAGCCGCCCATCTCAGCCTTCAGAGCGCACAGTTGTTCGGCCAGACGTGCCTTGCTGGAGAGGTCGAGGCAGGCAAAGCGGATGCGCTCATCCTGCAGATAAGCCTTGCTGCTGCTCTTTCTCACGCCTGCCCACACCTGATGACCCTGGCGCAGACCTTCCTCCACTATATAACTCCCTATGAAGCCACTGGCTCCGGTTACCAATATGTTCATTCGCTTATCAGTTTTCTCTTTCGGGCATAAAGGTACAGTCTTTTCGCCACATAAGCGTAACAGAAATGGCCAATAACGCCACAAGTCTGTCCTTTATATACATTATTTAATATGGCATCTGGCTGCGGAGACGAAAAAAGCATTAACTTTGCTATGACGTTGCCTGTTGGCAGTCATGGTTGAACCTAACTTATACTACTATGGGAAAGGACAAGAAGTCGGGCCAACGCCTGAAGAAGAAAGACCTGCAGGGCTTGCTCATGGACATGTTCCAGCAAGCGCCAGGCGAGACATTTGACTTGAAGACACTCTACCGCACGCTGAATCTGAAGACGCATCCCGCCAAGATGCTCATGATGGACGTGCTGGACGAGATGCTGATGGACGATTATATCAAGGAGCACCCACGCTACCATTTCAGTCTGAACACTCCGTCACAGGTGATGGAGGGCACTTTCCGCCGCAAGGCAAACGGCAAGAACGTGTTCGAACCCGCCGACGGGACAGAACCGATACTGGTTGCCGAGCGCAACAGTATGCATGCCATGGACGGCGACAAGGTGCAGGCCACCATGGTTGCGCGCCGTAGGAACCACGTGCGAGAGGCTGTCGTGACCGAAATAGTAGAGCGTGCCGACCACACCTTCGTGGGTACGCTGGAGGTGAAAAAGGACTTCGCCTACCTGCTCACCGAGGACCGCACGCTGGCCAACGATATCTTCATTCCCAAGTCAGCGCTCAAGAAGGGCAAGGACGGCGACAAGGCCGTGGTGAAGATAGCCGAATGGCCCGAGAACGCAAAGAACCCTGTGGGCCATGTCATCGATATTCTGGGCAAGACGGGCGAGAACAATGCCGAGATGCACGCCATCCTGGCAGAGTACGGACTGCCCTACAAGTACCCCGCAGCCGTAGAGAAAGCTGCCGACAAGCTGCTTCCGGGCATCAGTGCAGAGGAGTTGGCCAAGCGTGAGGATATGCGTGAGGTGATGACCTTCACCATTGACCCGCGTGATGCCAAGGACTTCGACGATGCGCTGAGCATCCGTGCGCTCGACGGCGGACTGTGGGAGGTGGGCATACACATCGCCGACGTGAGCCACTACGTGCCCGAAGGATCCATCATCGACCGCGAAGCACTCAAGCGCTCCACCAGCGTGTATCTGGTCGATCGCACCATTCCCATGCTGCCCGAGCGGCTCTGCAACTACATCTGCTCGCTGCGTCCCGACGAGGACAAGCTGGCCTACAGCGTCATCTTTACGCTCAACGAGAAGGCCGAGATACAGAACTGGCACCTGGCACACACCGTCATACGCAGCAACCGACGCTTCACCTACGAGGAGGTGCAGCAGGTACTGGAGGCACATCACGAGGCCAGCGAGGAGGACTACAACAGCCCCGGCGACCACTACGAGCCGCTTACGCCCGATGCAGAGCCTGCCGAGCACTTTGCCAAGGAGCTCATCATGCTCAACCGCATGGCCAAGGAACTGCGGCGCAGACGCTTTGCCGGAGGCGCGATAGACTTTGACAGGTGCGAGGTACGCTTCGAGATAGACGAGAAGGGCAAGCCTACGAGCGTCTTCTTCAAGGTATCCAAGGATGCCAACAAGCTGATTGAGGAGTTCATGCTGCTGGCCAACCGAACCGTGGCAGAGAGCATAGGCAAGGTGGCCAAGGGGCAGAAGGCCAAGGTGTTTGTATATCGAATACACGACACACCCGACCCCCAGAAGCTGATGAACCTGGCCGACTTCGTGGGCAAGTTCGGTTATAAGTTGCGCACTACGGGCACCAAGGACGACGTGAGCCGCAACCTCAACAAGCTGCTGCGCGAAGTGAAGGGCCGCAAAGAGCAGAATGTGGTGGAGATGGTGAGCCTGAGGGCCATGATGAAAGCCAAGTACAGTGTGCAGAACGTAGGGCACTACGGACTGGCGTTCCGCTATTACACCCACTTCACAAGCCCCATCCGGCGCTATCCCGACCTTATGGTGCACCGCCTGCTGACGCGCTATGCCGAGGGTGGGCGCAGCGTAGGACGTGACAAATATGAGGAGCTATGCGAGCACTGCAGCGAGATGGAGCAGACGGCAGCACAGGCCGAGCGCTCGAGCATAAAGTACAAGCAGGTTGAGTTCATGAAGGACCGCCTGGGCGAGGTGTTCGAAGGAACCATCAGCGGAGTGACGGAGTTTGGCCTCTACGTAGAGGTGAACGAGAACAAGTGCGAGGGTATGGTGCCTCTGAGAGACCTCAAGGATGACTACTACGAGTTCGATGAGAAGAACTTCTGCCTGCGTGGAAGAGCCACTCATCACTGCTACAACCTGGGCGACACCGTCAAGATTCAGGTAGCGCGTGCCGATCTCTTCCGCAAGCAACTGGATTACAAGCTTGTCAGGGAGTAGCTACACCGTAATTAGGAATTAAGAATTTTGAATTAAGAATTGAGCTGCGAGGTAATTAGGAATTAAGAATTTTGAATTAAGAATTGGGCTGCGAGGTAATTAGGAATTGAGAATTTTGAATTAAGAATTGAGCTGGCGCGGGGATGGCAATACACCATATATCCCCGCGCCAGCCCTTTTCATTTTTCACTCTTCACTCTTCACTTCCACAATGCAGTGCGGTGCGATGGCCGATGCACCGTGCTGCGATGGCCAATGCAGCGCGCTGCGTGAGCCATCGCACCGCACTCCGCCGTGGGAGTCACTTGCGCTTCTTGGTCTTCTTGGCGGCGGGCTGCTTGGCTGCCTGCTGCTCGGCCAGGATGCCCTTCAGTATCTCGGGGTCGTTGGTAGTGATGATGTCTATGCCGTCCAGGTTGGCGTGATGGCGCAGATTATCCTCTCCATCCACTGTCCAAACGTTCACCTCTACACCCAGCTGCTTGGCTTCCTGCAGCCATTCAGGGTGCTTCTTGAACACGCCCTCGTTGTAGTCTATGCCCGAGAGGCCCATCTCCTTGACCTGTGCAGGAGTGAGGTCACCGCTCAGGTAGGCAATCTTCGACTCGGGGGTAATCTCGTGCAGGCGCTGGCACACCACCTTGCTGAAGGCGATATACTCGGTATGCTTCTCCAGTCCAAGCATGCGCACCATCTCCACTGCCATATCGGCAGCACGCTTGTTACGCACGTCGTTGCGGTGAGTTTTTATCTCGAAGATGATCTTGCAGTTCTCCCACTTGGCAGCCTCAGTGAGGTACTGCTGCAGGGTAGGTATGAACTCCCCGTTGGCCAAGCGGTGATTCATCAGGGTAGCATAGGTGGTGTCCTCAATGCGGATGCCATCTACTGTGGCATCGTGGAACACTACGGGCACTCCGTCAGCCGTCACCCACATGTCAAACTCTGAGCCATAGCAGCCGAGGGTAGCTGCCTTTTGGAGCGCTGTGATAGAGTTCTGTGCACTGCCGTCGGTGCGCCAGTAACCACGGTGAGCCACAATCTTGGGCTGGGCATAAACCACTGTGCCCAGCACAGCAGCCGCCATGAGAGTAAGAATCTTCTTCATATCTGTTTTGCTTTAATCAGTTGTCTTTTGATGCACAAACGGCAGCGAATTGTTACCCATCACCCCCGTTTGCCTTACAAAGTTAGGCAATTTTAAGCAAGGAACGTTTCTTTCTGGTATAAGAATTACTATGAAAAAGGAGAAAACGCGTAATTTTGCAGAAAAGAGACCTAATTGACTACAGAATGAAAAGACTATCACTCACACTGCTCTGCGGACTGCTGTTCGTGGGACAGACAGCCTGGAGCCGGGTGACACTGCCCACCCACTTCACGAGCAACATGGTGCTCCAGCAGAAGAGCACCCTCACCATCCATGGCACAGCCAAACCCGGAAGCCAGGTGACACTGGTGACAGGATGGAACAAGAAAGGTGTCACGGCACAGGCATCTGCCACCGACGGACGCTTCACGCTCACCATCGAGACGCCCAAGGGCAGTCTGAAGCCCTATGACATGACCTTCTCCGACGGCGAGGAGACCACTCTGAGCAACGTGCTGATAGGCGAAGTGTGGCTGGGAAGCGGACAGAGCAACATGGAGATGCCCATCAAGGGATGGGGCAAAGTGCTCAATTACGAACAGGAGATAGCCAATGCCAACTATCCCAACATACGTCTCCTGCAGGTGGCCAAGCGCACAAGTCTGCGCCCGCTGGAGCAAGTGGAGGTCAACATGAACGGCTGGCAGGAGTGCAGTCCCCAGTCTGTGGAGAACTTCAGTGCCCTCTGCTACTTCTATGCCTTGCGCCTGTGGGAGGAGCTGAAGGTGCCTGTGGGTATCATCGATGATGACTGGGGTGGCACACCCGCCGAGGCTTGGACACGTGCCGAAGCACTGCAGGAGGTGACAGGATTCGAGGAGCAGGCAAGCAAGATACTTGCTCTGCACTACGACGAAGCAGCCGTGAAGAACTACTATGAGAGTCTGCCTCAGGAGAAGCGACCCTATATCCAGGATTTCCATCACAGCAATCATGCTACGGTGCTCTTCAATGCGATGATACATCCACTCATTGAGTTCCCCATCCGAGGCGTCATCTGGTATCAGGGATGCAACAATGTGGGCCGAGCAGCACAGCATCAGGCACTCTTCCAGACACTCATCACCGACTGGCGCAAGTGCTGGAAGAACCCCGACATGCCCTTCTACTTCGTGCAACTGGCCAATTATCTGCAGCCCAGCGACCTGCAACCGGAATCCCAGTGGGCACTCTTGCGTGAGTCACAAGCCGATGCTCTGTGCCTGCCCCACACGGGTATGGTGAGCAACATAGACCTGGGCGATGCCAAGGATATCCACCCCAAGACGAAGCGCGAAGTGGGTCGCCGCATGGCTGCCATCGCACTGAACCAGACCTACGGCAAGCATAAGACTGCCTTCACAGCCCCCGTCTATGAGCGCTACACCGTGGAGGCCGACGGCATACATATCCATTTCGCCACCCCGCAAGGCAGCGAGCCTCTGGTCATCGAAGACAATCTGCCGGGCTTCATACTGGCTGGCGCCAACCGCCAATGGCACGTGGCCAAAGCCAAGGTGCTGAGTGGAAACGAGGTGGTAGTGAGCTGCCAGGGCATAGACTTCCCCGTGGCAGTACGCTATGGATGGGCCGACAACCCCACTTGCACGCTGCGTACCCAGAGCGGGCTGCACGTTGCCCCCTTCCGCACAGACCGCTGGTAGCGTCAGCGCAAACAGCCTCGCCGCCTGCGTAGCACTCATCCCCGACATGGGACATTATTATTCATTATTAAATATAACTTATGAGAACAAGAAAGTTATTTCTTTATGCAGCTATTGCCATGCTGCTGCCCTTTGTAGCTTCATGCGACAATGACAACGGAGGAAACGAGCCGGGCGGCTCCACAGAGGTGACTCTGCCCAGCATGGATTTCGGCCAGACCATGAGCCGGATTCAGGAGATAGAGGCCGATCGCGGCTTTACAGTGACCCAGACAGACGGCAAGCACCTCACAGCAGTCAAGAATGAAAACGGCAGCGAGGTGAAATACGTGTATGCTTTCGACCCTGTGACCGACGAGTATCGCTATGCCAAGGCTACTTACGCAGACGCCAAGGGATGGACTCTCGTAACCAAGTATCTCGAGGAGAGTGCCCAGATGGTGAAGTTGGGAGAGGCCAACGATGTGATTCTCTATGGTGTGGGACTGCCCTTCGTTGCCATCAACAAGCAGAAGAACGAGCTTTTCGTCTTCAACAAATCGATGAAAGCAATGTCATGGGGACGCATGAACAACCTGGAGGACAGCAATGCCGCTGGTCTCATCGTACCCTACCTGGGCAAGTATGCTCCGCTGGAGTTGGTGCAGATATTCGAACAGTACTACGGCAATACGCTCAACGTCACCCAGTCGAAGCCGGACAACGGCGTATATGTATATGATGTGGCTCCCAACACAAAGGGCTATACCAGAATCAAGTACTGGTTCGACACCGCCACCAAGTCTATGCTGGAGGAGGCTGCAGTGTTCTTCGACCCAGAGAAGCGCCCGACAACAGCCGAGGTGGAGAAGTATATGACATATCTGGGAATGACCTACACCTCACAGAACGACCCCAGTGACGGCTCAAACATATACTTCAACTACGAGGAGAAATATGTGGCTTATCTGCTCATGAACAAGCCTTCTGACACCACTCAGGACTTCCAGCCCATGATTCAGTTCACCTTCGACGACCTCACCAGCCAGCTTCCTCCCCTCACAGTGAACTTCCCCGAACCCATCACAGAGTTTGGCACCATGACTCTCGACGAGGCTGTGGAGCAGTACAGAAGCAAGGACTACTTCCTGAATACCGCTGACGATGGCTTCGGTGGTCTGCTCGGCATCAAGGTGGTGACCAATTCTCCCGACTTCCCAGAGATTCTCCTGATGGAAGACGGTGGCAAGTACATAGCAGCAGTCCTCATTCCTAATAACGTCAAAGCATTGCGCTCACCCGGTGTGCAGAGCTGGCTCACAGCACATGAATACACCTATGACGAGAATAGCATACTGCCGACCTACAGAAGAAGCGACGGTAAGGTCATGGCACAGTTTGACCTCAATGGCGATTTCACTGGTGTGCCTGCTCTGGCATTCCAGCCCAACGAGTGACTCTGACCGACGGACTATCGCACACATAACACGGCTGGGCTCCTGATGCAGGAGCCCGGCTTTTTTGTCCCAGACTATTCCTGCGGGAAACGAAGGAGCATCACCACAGGAAGGAGTGAAGCATCACCAGAAGCAGAACCGGTTTCCCGGCAAGTGTCAACTGACCCGGTATGGGTTCTGCAATACCGTCCAACTATTCAGGAGGCAAAGAAGAAACATGCCAGAAGAGAGAGGAAACAGACCACGCATCGAAACAACTCTTCCCTGCCAAGAAACTGGCCTGAAAAAGTATCCTTGGATACTTGGCAATTTATCCAAGGATAAACGGGCAAGTATCCAAGGATACTTTGCCAAGTAACCTATATTGCTTTTTTCGCCTTGCCGGCTGTATAAAACAAAAGACCGCAGTGTTCCAACAGAAACACCACGGTCTGTCATCCCCAAAAGGATATCCTCGAACCTTGTGTAGGTCCGATGCTTGAGTCAGGAAACCCCGTTCTTAGTTGAGATGGAGTCTGATTCCTGATTCACACATCTGCAGTTCCGGTTGGCCCGGACTAAAATCTGTGAGAGCGCGAGACGTTATCCAGGTCATCCCAGAACTCGTCTTCCCACAGATGCTCCTTCTTTATATCGCCCCAGTCACCAGGAGTGCCTGGGCCGCCATGGACTAAGCTGTCGGCCAGCACATAGCACACCTCCACCTCCTGTACATTCATCTCGGGTCTCTTATACTGCTTTCTCATCACTTTATATATTTCTTTCCGTTAATAATCAAGATACCTCTCTGCTGTTGTCCATAGGGACGCACGATGCCGTCTATACCATACACACGTGCAGGAATATTGCCTTCGGTGGGCACTGACTCCACTCCGCTGGGCATATCGTCGCTGATGCCCAGGCGCAGATACTTGACCTGACCAGGGGCAGGAGTGAACTCAAAGTAGGCACGGAAGGGGTCGAGAACGAAGTAGTCGTTCACATGATAGAACTTGCCAGCCTTGATATAGTAGTAGTCCGGAGTGGCAGCCTCACGAACGCGCGTTTCCTCATACACTCCCTTCAGGCACCAGGTGCCATCTGCCATCTGCTTGTGCAGACCGCCGCTCACGACTGGCACACTGGCATCAGTGGACTTCGCCTGCAAGTTCTCGCCCTCGGCAAGGAGGCGATAGACAGCCGGTGTGTTGGGCTCAAGGCTCTCCACGGGTGAGAAGACCATCATACCCTCGGTGTCGCTCAAGCCTTTCACCTCGGCCAGAGTGTAATACTGCACCTGGTCATTGCTGCTCACAGCAAAAGGCAGGCACACTGTACCCCACTCGGGAGCATCAGTGCGCACATACGATGCCTGCCTGGCAACGAAGGCAGAAGGAGCCACAAAGGGCATCTTGTCGGTAAGCACCAGATTGTCACACACGCCATCTACCACCACATTATGGTCATTGGTCACCTGTCCAGCACGTGCCAGGATGATGACATTGGGGTTGTCGGCCACATTGATGGTCACTCCCTGCAGTCCCTTGGCTTCGCGCAAGTCAAGCTGACGTGTGTCAGCTCTGTTGACCACGAGCGATGCCGTGAAGGGACGGGCACGATATACGTGGCCCTTTTCCACCTCGGGAGCCGTCTGCATAGTCACCTCACTGAGCGTCACATCATGGCAACCATCGGCCACAATGTCGGTGGTCACCAGAGGAATGCGTACCAGAGCTGTGTTGCCGGCATCTACATGGGTCTGGGCCACCACACTATAGGTGCCGTCGCTATTGAGCGTACACTTAGATACACCGTCGCTATCAAAAGGCTCACCCCAAGCATAGTAGGGGTCGGGATACTCTTTCCCCCTCAGACTATACGTACCCACTGTCATCCCCTGGGGCAGTGTCATGCGGAAGGATATCTTTTCCAAATTCTTGGCATTGGCAATGCTCAGGGTGAGCCAGGTGGACTGCTGGGGATTGTTAGCATCGTGGGCAAGCCCCTCCTTCACAGCCATCGGCGTAAAAGAGGCGCTGAAACCAGGATCATAGACAGGTTCCTGCTGCACAGTAAACCGGCAGTAGATATCGTCAGGACGCTCTGCTGTGCCTGCCGCACCATTGTGCGATGCTATTTCCACGCGGTGAAAGCGCAACAGATAATCGCCTGTGGGCACACTGGCATCCACGCTCAGAGTGAGTTTCACCAGTTCCTGGTCGGTGTTGGCTGGCACCAGATTGCCCTTGACTTGCATATCCGCAAAGAGTTGACGCCAGGCTGAACCCACATAGCGTGCCACTGGCACCATGTCGGAATAGCTGCAACTGCTGTAACCCGTCACCTTCACTCCCTCGGGGAAGTCGATATCTGTGCCAAAGGCACCACACACCATGCCCGTCTTGAGTTTGATGTAGAGTTCGGCGGTGCTTCCTGCTTGAGCATAGGTATGCTCGCAATACACGGCGTAATCCATCTTGCTCACGTCCGTGGGCTCCTGAGCCACTGTCCTGGCAGAAGCCAGGAACAGGGCGAGGGCTATAATCAGATAGGTTCTCATCTGTATATGTATTTCTTGCTGTTCATAATATAGACACCCTTGTTGATGTCTGTGGTGGAATTCACTTTACGTCCCTGCAGGTCGTAAATGCCGCTGTGGCGTGCAGCACCGTCGGTTCCGTTGATGCCGGTGGCACCATTGCCCACGGTAATCTTCACCATGCGGTTGGGCAGATGGGCCGATGAAGCATCGCTGCGTCCCATGACAATGTTGCACATGAGCACATCATAGATTCCGTCGGTCACACCTGGCTGGGCACTGATTGTCACGTTGGCCAGAGGTCCGCAAGGCAGTTGTGCGTTATCCGCAGCATATCCGATGACACGCACCAGTCCGTTGTCCATGCGGTTCCAGCCGAACACATGCGTCTGCGATGCGCCATTGCCGGCCACTTCCTCCACGGTGATGCCCTCGGGCAACAGCAGGTCAAACTGGAAGCAGGTAGCCTGGAACACCCCTTCGAAGGAGAGTGCTGCATCGGCCTCAGACTCCAGCGGCAACTGGGTATCAGCCAAAACCATGCCACCGCACTCGGCTGTGGGGAACATCCTGGAAGTGCGCTTCATAGCACGCGCTTCGCTGCCACCCACAAAGAGCATATTAGAGAGAGCCGGCATATCGCTGATGTCGATGGTTCGGTCGAGATTGACATCGGAATAGACATAGGATACATGCTCGAGTTCTTCCTTGAGCACAACGCTACCCAGAGCCGACATATCACTCACGGTGATGAATCCGTCGAGGTTCACATCGCCTACCTTGCTGCCCAGCATCACAAACTCGGCCTGCACATCCTGTGCCTCCTCAAGGGTGAGATGCAGGTACTCATCGTTGGTCACGATGGTGTTGTCCTTGAGCCAGCCTGTGAACACATAGCCGTCAGTGGCCAGAGCGCGCAGGCTCAGCTTGGTTCCATAGGCATAGAGTCCGCTTCCGCCACCCGTGACGGTACCTCCCAAATCATTATAGGAAAGGGTGAGACGAATGTTGTTCTCGTAGAAGCGGGCCTGCACAGAGGTATGGCCCAGATAAGCAGTGGTGTAACTCAGGTCGGTGCTCACGCATTCGTCATCCACATACCAACCCTTGAAGGCATAACCCTCCTTGGGTTCGGCGGTGAGTGTGACATTCTGGTTGTAAGGCACACGGGCAACCTCTTCGCCCTCAGCCTGCGTGCGCACCTGTCGGCGCTCACTCTTCACACCGCTTTCCTGTCCGCTGTTGTCCTCATAGGTAATCCACAACTTGCCGGCGTTGGCAGGATAAGCCTTGGCAGCCAGATTCACCAGTCCGCCATCATACTGTATCCAGTCGGCCTTCTTGCCGTTCTTTCCGGCAAAGTTCTCATTGTCGAGAATACCGTTGGTATGCACATCGAGCACATAGTAACCGTCCTCCTGGGTAGTAGTTCCCATGTCGAGGATGAAATTGGTATTGTCATCGCTGGTGATGCTCACGGTGCTCATATCCACATTCTTGCCCTGACAGCGCATGAAGAGATCCTCATGGGTGAAGGTTTCGGGCTGGATGGGCTTGTTGAACTGCACGCTCACCTTGGCCAGCGGCTTGTCTTCGATGACCTTCGTACGGTCGGGACCAGTGATGCTCACCACCTCGAGAGTCTTCTCGGGTACAGGCACATACTCCAGCACATACTCCTCGCTGCCGTGCTCAATGTTGTCAGCAAAGTGGAGGCGGTACTCCTGCAGAGGTTCGTCACCATCGCGCAGTGTCCACTCCGACTGCCAGAAGTTGCGTGTGGATATCTTCTGATTGTCGCTCCTGCGGGTGATGGAGACGAGAGCCGAACGGCCGCCTATGGGATCCTGAATGTTTCCATAGGTCCATCCATTCTTCTCAGGAGTCACCTTCAGCACGTAGTGGTAGGCATCCACACGGGTTACCTGACACAGGTCGGCATCCACAGTATTGACTTCTGCCACTGTAGCATCACTGAAGTAGAGTGCGTCGGGCAAGTCATAAGCATCGTCAATGTCATTCACGAGCCAGGCTACGAGCGAATCCTTGCCAGCCTCGGCATGCGGAACATGCAGCGAGTGTATCAACTCGTGGATAGTCACCTGGTCGAGCAGACTGAGGTCGGGGTTGTCATAACTGGTCACATGAGTGGCACTCACATTATAGTCGGTGAAGTGTCCGAGCAAGTCGCACTTCAGTTCCCACTGGGCAAACGCCTGCGACTTGGCAGGTATGGTGCCGAAGCTGGATGCTACACTTCCGCCCAGAGCAAGAGTCTTGTCACGACCGTTGACCATACTGGAGAGTATCTCGAAGTCGATGAGCAAGCCCTTTTCATTCTCGATAATCTCAGGCTGTTTGGTGGTGATGTTCACCTTAGTGGCATCTCCTGCGCCCTTGTTATTGATAAGCAGAGCAAACTCAGCAGGCACACTGGGCTCCACCACATCGGGTGTGAGGGCGTTGTCACCCATCACATCACGCTGCATGAAGTAAGTGAGATCCAGTTCGGGACTGGGCTTCACGGTGAGAGTCACCGGGAAGAGTTCGCGTGTGAGAGTAGCTCCCGTGTAGGGGTTGGTGTAGCTGAGTGTACCGCCGAAGCTGTATTTCACAGGCTCAGTAGGAGCGGCATACTTGGTGGGGATGAAGGTTATCTTCGCCACACCAGTTCCCTTGGCAGCCAATGACCAACCGCTGGTAAGGTCAAGTTCACCGGTAAATCCATCAAGCGATGTCGGGTTGATCTGGAATTCATGGCTCGTTGCCAGGTCGCCGTCTTCATTGGTCACCTTGAGTTCAAGCTTCACATCCTTCATGGGTTCGCTCTCATGCCCGTTGGTCACAGTGAGGGTTCCCAGGAAAGCCTGACGCGTCATTGTCATCGTCTGGCTTATCTGCAAGGAGATGGATGCACACACACCAGTGGACTTCTTACCGTTCTCGGTGTTCTTTTCAAAGTCCTCATAGGAAGAATCAAAATAGTCACTGGTGTTGAGGTAGCCTTTCAGCACAGCATTCTCATCGCACCACTTGATAACTTCATAATAGTAGCGTCCTTGCTCGGCTGAGTCAAGAGGTTCATCTTCAGTGACCATCTTCTTCCAAGCAAGATAATCCTCATAAGATACCCCATCAGGGCGATCGTTCTCGTCCAGGCTACCTTCTCCCTTGGCCCAAGCTTCAGCCTTTGCAATAAACCTGTCCATGGCAACCTTGTCAATATTGAACCACGACGGACCCCATCCGCTACACTTAGAAAGTCTGTACATTGCATCCAGACGGACTTTAGCCAAGTCTGTAGCATGTACAAGGGATGACATATACGATGGAAGTTTCTTGCTATTGGAATACTCCTTCTTTATACGTCGCGTCAAGTCACCCGACCCACTGGGAACTGCAGGTCCGTCTGTGAAACCAGGGTCTTCCTGACAGCCGCTGGCATCACATTGGTTAACCCCATTCCTTGAATCCTCAAGCTCTTGATAGGCTCTTTTGGAATAGTCGCCCAATTCCTTCGCTGAACTTAAGTTCTCGTAACCTAACTTTATACGCGATAATGTCCCAGTTCCACTGCTAAAGTTAATATGAGGGATAGAGTGAGGTGCAAATCTGTATGCTGCATAAGCCCCTCTTACCACGCAAGCAGTAAGGTCGCGTTCACAAGGATTGCAGTCGGTCACAGGCAAACGTATTCCTGTTTTTCCAATACCTGCATAGGGCCGCAGAAGACTGCTGAGACCAAGATTATTAAATGGTCCAGGCTCCTCTGTGGGGAATTCAAACTTACCAGTCTCATTTGCCAGATACTTCTGGGCACAGTCCTTCAGTTTGAGCGCAAGGGTGATATTGTCCGCTTTTTCTGTACCTGCACAAGCAAATACCCAGTCAATAAGAGCATTGACAGCACAATCCACGAAGCCGTCGAAGCCCTTTGCCTTGCGGCGCACATTGAACTTGCCGGGCACATGGGCTGCTTCACTCTTGGCAGAAATGCGGATGGGAACCACCACAGATACGCCTGGAGCAAGGTTGAAACCATTCTCTACCAGGTTCTCGATGACGCATCCCTTGATGTCACCAAGCCTTACGTTGACGTTGCGAGCCTGTATGAGTCCCTTGTTGGTGACTATTGCGTAGATCATCGTACTGCCGTTCTGCAGCACCTCTGTCTGTGAGATGGAGTCGGGAAGGATAACTTCCACCACGGGTTTGGGTACGTTGGTCTCGTACTTCACCACGGTCTTGATCTCATATACATCCTCTACCTCGGTCTCCACAACCTCCCACGACACCTTGATAGCCTGGTAACTGAGGTTGACCACATGGCTTACAGTGGTTCCGGGGTCAACAAGCACAGTACCGCGATAAGAGTCGTGGTTGTCGGCAGTCACGTTTACATTATAATATCCCTCTGGCAACTCGGCTGTGAATTTGCCGTCGGCACCGGTTCGTCCCGAGGTGACCAGAGCATTGGTTGTCGGATGACGCACCACCACTTCGGCATTCGCCACACGAGGAGCCGTCTCATCATAGTAGGTAAACTCGTCACATACCTCCACCTCAAGAGTTCCGTTCTTTCCAGAAACGGTCTCCACACGGAACGGGATGGCAAGTCCATCGGCATTCTCTGCATTCAGGGCGATGTTTCCAGTGACGGGTACATTGAGCTGCATATCGTCAGTGGGAGTCATGCGAAGGATGATAGTGGCCGATTCACCATTGGCCAAAGGAGCCATGTTGAGCGGTGTGACGGCTGTGAGCCAGGACTGGCCCTGTGGAAGAACCAGGCTCATCTTGCCTGTAGAACCGCTGCCAATATTGCGCACAGTGAATGTGAAGTCGCGCGATTCACCCTTGATCATCGTTGTCTTGATGTTGGTCTGGTCGGCTTTGAGCATTCCGATGGGCGTGAAGTTGTGGTAAGCGATGTTCATATTGAAGGTTGCTCCCTCATCGCTGCTCACTTTCACCTTCAGGATATGCCATTCCAGGTCGGTCTGAGGTGCCAGTCCCTCAATGGTGTAAGAGAGGCTGCCCAAGTCGCCACCCTCGATGAGAGGAATGCGGTTGAAGGTTACCTTCACGTCGTCGGGACAATCCTGAATCTCTGCACGTACGTTGGTAAGGGCAATGGCACTGGGATTGTAGAGCACCAGACTGTTCTCCTGGGGATAACCCAGCGTGAGCTTGTGCGATACTCCGCCTGTACTCTTGCGTCGCAGACCCAGGATGTCGAAGGATGCCATCTCGCTGTCAAGTCCCTGGCCAGGGTAACAAGCGCCCACCGAGAAGTGTCCCAACTGCACGGATGTGGGAGTATAGGTGGTGGTGTAGGCTCCATTCTCGTCGGTCACAGGATTGAGCACCTCACGACGTGACTCATTTATAATATATACCTCTACTGTCTTGCCGGCTATGTCATTGCCTTCAAGCTGACCGGTAATGGTAATGCTCTCGCTGATGTTTATCGTTGCCTTGGCAGGAACAGCAGTGGCTGTGAAGGGAGGATTGACCTTTACGGCAACCGCCTCAGAGGTATTGTTGATGTAGAGGCACTCGCTCACCTTGTTGTTCTTGTTCACATGGGCCTGCAGGCGACCGGTCTTCACCTTGTCGGGAACATTGAATGAGCAGTCCACCTGCAGTGATTCGCCAGGAGCCAGAGCCTTGCTGGTGAACATAGTATCCACAGGTACTCCGTCGAAGAAGAGTTGTACCCAAGTATCCTTGGGCAGGTCTATCACACCCTGATTCTCCACAGTAACCACCGTGGAAATCTTTTCGCCCACAATGACTTCCTGCTTATCCACCTGGAAATCCGTGATGACAGCGTCGGGCAAAGTCTCATCGATGATCTGCAACCATCCCTTGGCAGCCGTAAATCCATTGGCCGAAGCGGTGATGACCACCGTCTTGCTGTCGTTGGTGACGCTGTTGGCATTGGCCTTTGCCTTGATTTTCACATAGTCGATACCGTCTGGGATGACTGCATCACCCTCAAACGCCATACGAGGATCATCGCATGTGAGGGTCAGAGGCAAGCGTCCGCTCTTGCCTGTATTACGCTTGACCGTTATCCAGGTGCCTTCTTCGGAACCTTCCTTAATACCTGCCGTAGAGCAAGTAAGCGAGAGTGAAGGGCCGTCGTCATCAAGTACGGTGATACTCTTACGGGCAATTCCCTTGAGCGTTCCCGAGGGATTACAGCTGCAAGAGGACAGATATACGGCAGCCTCAACGGTATAGGTACGGTTGCCATCCACAATGGCATTATCCACCACACCTATTGTGAACTGCGCCTCTTCCACACCCTTTGACAGGGTGATGCTTCTGGTAGAATAGTAGAGACCGCCTTTGGCATCGTCGGTAAGACGGATATTCACAGAGGCATTGGTGGCTGAAGTGCGCTTGAGCTTGGCTATAATGGCCGTCAAGCCGGCTCCCTCGTTGACCACATCGGGTGTGAACTCCAGGGTGATATCGGGCAAGTCGTTGTCATGCAGTATGATAGCAGCCTCGGCCTTGTTGTAATGATCGGCCACTGCATAGAAGAGCGGAGTCTGTGTGACGTCGGCTATATCGTCATCCACAGCCTCTATCTGCACATCCACAGTAGTCTCCCCGGCCGGTACAGTCACCTCGCTTGGGAACTTGAAGCGCTTGGGCATATCGGTCGAGAGAAGCACCTTCTGCTCCTCATCTGCGGCTTTTGCCATGTTGACGGTGAGTGTGAAGGTCTCTCCTTCAGTCACCTCTGCCTGGCTATAGCGCAATGTCATGGTGAGGAATTCATCGTCCAGGACGGTTATCTCCTGGCTTACCGACTCGTAGCCATTGGCTTCGGCCACTGTCACACGCTCGAGTTCTTCGGTGTTCACCTCATCATTATCCACTGCATATACATAGAAATACACGCCGCTCTGTCCCTTGGGAATGGTGACAGAGTCAGAAACTCTGATGAGTCCGGTGCCAAGCGTGGAGAGAGTGAATGTCTCTTCAGTGCTCCAGTCGCCGCTTCGTTCCAGCTTCATACGCACAGGATTGCGTGAATCCTCGCTGATGGTCTTGGCATCGGAACTGATATAGAGGCGCTTGCCAAGCTGTAGGGTCTCTTTACTGCGTGCTGTATTGTTGCCTTGGTCGGCTATTATCTCACCCAGATTGGCATTGCCCACCACAGTCACCTCGGCATATACATCGCCGTCCATACCCATTGACGAGGGGACGTAGAAGGTGGCCGAGCGGCTCAGACGTGCTTTCTTGAGCAGAGTGGCATCGCTGCGCACTGTGCCCACAAACTTCCTGCTCTCGGTGGCTGCATCCACCAGGAATACGTTTTCAGCCCATCCTGCTACGGCGATAGAGTCACCTATGTTCTCCACATACCAGTTCACAGTGATGCTTCCCAAGGGCTTTACGCTCTTCTCCACAGCCTTTATCTCTATGGGCCGAAGGTCGGGCGATGGGGATTTCTGTATGGTAATCAGTCCTGTGGAACTGCCTGTCTGGATGTTGTCACCCTGGCGGTTGGTGAGCACCACATCGGTGATGCTTATCTCGCGGGCATCTCCGGGCTGTGCGTCAGTAGGTATCATCATGGGTATATTCACCAAGATGCCGCTGTTGCCGCCTATTGGCTTGTTCTGCATATTGACTATCACGATGGTGTAGGTGTTGTTTCCAAGTGACCTGCAGTTCACCGAGTGTCCGTTGGTATTGCGTGCTGTATTGAGCACCACGCTCATGTCTGCCTTGGAGTAAGGCAGCTTCACGTTGAACTGCGCGGCCACTATTTCGTCCTCGTTGCTCAGTTCAATAGGCACACTGACTATCTTACCTGATGCACCCTCCAGGTTCCTGGTTATCGAGAGGGTGTTATTGCCTGCCCATGCGGCCGACAGAGCGACCAGCATGAGCAGCATAAGGGTGGATATTCTCTTGTTCATAATCCTTCTTGTTATTTGATGACCACTTTACGCCCGTTCCTTATATATATGCCCTTAGGCAGTCGGGGGGTGTTGTCCAACTTGCGTCCTTGGATGTCGTAAAGCTCTGTCTGAGCCTCATCATCAGCATCCGGTCCGTCGATAGCTGTGCTCAGTCCGTCGCCGATGGCGAGTGGCATGTCGAGTGCATCCATGTCAGAAGCCTTCACCGACACTATTTCGGCACCTGTGGCAGATATCTTCAGCAACTGGTTCTTGCCGGCTGCTATTTCATCGCCCGAGGGTGAGATGATGACCACACGCAGGCGGTCGCCCATCTGATGTGTGAACATCTGGTAGCGGTTGTGGCTCAGGCGCAGTCCCACTTGTGACTGCTTTACCCCCTGCAGCGTGATGTCTATTCCGCCCACGGGCTTTTCGGCATCCAGCCAAAGGCCGTTGGCCTCTATCTGCAGAGTGCCTTGAGGAGTCACTTTCTCGGGTGCAGTTCTTGACTTCACGTGCTTGGCACCCTCGCTTGCCTCGTCTGTAATGAACATGTTCACAGTGGCCACCACATCCTGTACGTTTATGATGTCGTCGGTATCGTAGGTGTTGGCCGCCAGGAAGTTGAAACTTCCGGTCTGCCATGACAGTATCCTGTTGAGCGTATGTCGGGCATCGAGCACATCCACCATGCCATCCACGTTGGCATCACCTTTCTTCCACGAGAGGGTACCGCGCAGGCGGTTGTTCTTTGCCGTACCTTCTGCCACACGTACATACACTTCGGTGCCGCTTGCCAGGCGGTAGTCGCCGTTGAGCTTCAGCATGTAACGTCCGTTGTTGTAGGTCAGCGCCCCCAGGTAAGTGTCGCTCTTGGAGTAGAGGCTCAGCGTGGGATGGGCTGTGAAGTTGCGCAAAGCGTGGTTGTAACTGATGATCGAACCGGTCTCCACATTCTCGATGTAGGTGGCCATCTCCCACTCCTGCCTGGTGAAATAGGAGAGCGGGCGGAAGTCATTCTGGTTGGCCAGACTCAGGTTCTTGATTGTGGCGGGCAGAGGTCCAGCCAGCTCGGTCAGAGCACACGCGCTCATATCCAGCGTGGTGAGTGCTGGCAGCTCCTTGACAAAGGCGGGCAGATCGCCGCGCACCCTGTTTCCGCTCATGTTGAGCGATGTGAGCAGGGGCAGTGCAAAACCTTCCGTGGGCAGTTCACCCGCTACATTATTGTTGGAGAGGTTGATTGCCAGTACCCTACCATCGTTGTTGAAGGTTACTCCGGGCCAGGCTGTGCTGTTGATGGCAGGCGTATTCACTTGCCACTTCTGCCTCCATGAGGTGCCTGTAAGGCTGTTGAAGAGCACCTTCAGAGCCTCGTAGTCGTCGGCCTGCACATAGCTTTCGGCTATGCTCACCGCTGCCGATGCGGCCAGGTTGTTGCGCTCGTCGCTCTCTGTCTCCTCGTTGGAATCGTCGGTCTTCAGGTAATAATACACCTGACCCATCGATGCTTCGGGAGCTTTTATGGTGAATGTAAGGTCGTATGTTCCTCCTGGCTCCAGCGCTCCTCTGTGGGTTACAGCGGTCAGACGGGTAGCTGTACCCAGTCCGTCGGCACTCTGGCTGTAGTAGAGAGCATCGGTCCACGAGCTGCGCAGGGTGGTTCCGTTGCCCACGTTCTTCACTTTCGCCGTGATGGTGAAGGTGCGCAGGGCATTGACAGCCTCTGGTACGATGAATTCCGTGACAGCCAGATCGGCCTGCTTCTTCACGGTGAAGTTGAATATGGCACTCTCCTTCTCGTCACATGCACCATAGGCTTTCACCTTCCACGCATAGGATGCACCGGGCACACACTGCAGATAGATGCTGTTGGTGGTGCATTCTGCCTGGCTCCACTCGGCATCTGTGTCGGTACGCTTCCAGTAGAAGGCGTAGCCGCCACTGGCCAGACTGCCCAGTCCAGTCCAGCTGATTTGCTGACTACCGAAGTTTATCTCGCTTCCGTCGGCAGGTGAATTGCAAGTGAGCACTGCATTCCTGAGCAACGGACGTACGCCTATCACGTGCTGGGTGGTGCACATGAGCACACCGTCGAGCAAGTACTCTATATTATAGGTAACACGCTGGATGGTTGTGGCAGTACTGTTGATGACCATCACGGGAATGTTTCCTGTGCCGTTGGCAACAAAGTCGGTGAGCTTGCTTCCTGCTTCGATGGAGGCATTCCACCTGACAGAAACAGACGGGCTGCTACTCAATCCATCCAAGGTAACCTCACCGGTCGCCTCTCCGGAGCACACCATTTCCTCACTGTCTTTGAGAAGAGCCTGGGGATGGACATCCGCTCCGTTCAGAGTCACTTGTACGTTGTCAAGTATCAACAGCCGAATGAATGCCATAGCGGAACACAGGCTTTCTGCCTCGGGGGTAGTGTTAATCGCGATGGAGGAACTGGGATCGCTTGCTGCCGAAGTGAACTTCAGAGTAGCGCCCGTCTGTATGAGTTTCTGCGTGAATGTCTTCACGAGGTTCAATGAGTCGGCCTGGGTGGCATCCATGGGATATGCTTCACCGGCGGGTACTGCCACTTCGATGGTGCCACGTGGTGTGCACTGTGACAGCAGGCTTATAGCTTCGTGGAGCGACGTGAAGTTTCTCACGCCCACTGCCTTGCGGTCCAGAGTGTAATCGCCTTCAGCTGCCCAGGTGCTGGCAGGATTTACTATGATGCTCTGCTCCGAGATGTCGGTCTTCACTATACCTTTTGCCGTGAGCTTCACATTATAGGTGCCAGGGGACTGGTAGATATGCATGGGATTGCGCTCATTGCTGGTGGTTCCGTCACCGAAATCCCATGTGAAGGTCTTGCAACCCTCGCTGCTGGTATTGATAAACTGTGCTCTGTTCATATACCTATCCACGGTGAACTGTGCCTGCAAGTCGCCTTCCTCGGGTGTGCTCACCTGCAGCGAACCCGAACGTGACGTCATGGCGGGCTGTGTGCCATCGGCCAGAGTGAGGCTGGATTCCTTGATGGAGAGGCTGTAGGTACTGTCCTTCACTGCCGCACCTATCTGCAGAGGCACCAGTACCACAGCACCATTGTTGCCGCTTATCTGTGTTCCACCTGTCAGACTGAGTGTGAAATCCTGTCCTTCCTGACTGGCTGTCACGCTGTAAGCCGATGTGCGGCTGGTGAGTTGCACTCCGTCAGGATTGGCTGTGATACCTTCCGGTAGAGCCAAAGTGAGCGATAGTTCCTTGGCTGCAGAGGTATTCTCCAGATACAGGGGATAGAGCACGCTTTCTCCCTTGAATGCTCTGGCTGTCTGGCCATACAGGGTGAAGCGCTTCTTGCCGTCGCTTCCAGGATTGCTGGGATTGCCGGGTGAGAACTCGAAATTGGCTATAATCACCATATCTCTTGTACCCATCGTCAGTCCTATATACGAATAGGTAGAGAGAGGGGTGCCGTCTTCCAGAGTCCAGCCTACGAACTTCCAGTCTGAGCGATTGTAGGCCCTTATCCAGTACTGCTCACCTTCCTTCACCCAAAAAGGAGTAGAGCTATCCACAGAGCCTCCATTGGATGGGTTGGCCTTGAGTGTCACCTTGTGTTTGGCTTTGGTCTCATTGGGCTCAGCAGGCGAACTGCCAGGTGTGAAGCGGTAATGTGCCACAAACTCCACATCCTCCTCAGTGGTCACGTAGTCGAACTCATTGGTGGTGCTCATCACCTCTCCATTGTCCTTGCGAGTCCAGTTGACCAGAGTCCAGTCGCTCACATTATTGGCCCGCACTCTTATCTTCGCGCCCACAGCATAGGTGCCTGCTCCGCTCAGAGTGGCTTTGAAGTTACCCGTCGAAGGGTCGTGGCTGAGTGTCACCCTGCTCACTTGCTGCCGCTCATAATTGGCTGTCAGCGTCTTGTTGGCGTTGATGTCGCTATATGTGAAGGTCGATTGGGTGCTCACCACAGTACCTTCGTTGTCGGTCCAGTTGACAAAGCGCCATGCTGCCGACGTGGGTGAAGACTTTAGGGTAGCCTTCTTTCCTGAGACATACCATCCGCCTCCGCTCACTGTGCCAGCCTCCTTGGGCGATGCCTGTACCTTTATGCGGTACTGCGTTCCCGGTTCGGCTGGGCTATCAGGATTAAATCCCTGGGCTGCCGCCGTCAGTACCATCAGTACCGACAGTAGCATGACCAGATATCTTCGATAACTCATATTGCGTTGGTTTAAGTTATTGACTGCTTGATGTCATCACTCATGTGAGGGGCTCTATTATATATATATAATGTATAGCCCATCACTTCACCACCATCTTCTTTCCCTTCTGCACATAGATGCCCTTGTGGGTTGTGCTGCCCACCTTGCGTCCCTGCAGATCATAGAGAGGTGCGCTGGCATCGTTGCCTTCTACACCCTCGATGGCAGTGGGGTCGGTAGTGATTCGCAGCACGAAACGTCCTTCGCAGAATCCTTCGTCGGCTGTGAAAGTATAAGGCATAGGCACTACGGCTCCATTGTCCATCAGTTCCACCTTCACGTCGGCACGTGTGATGTTTACCACATACTGTCCGTCGGCAGGGAACCACATGCCTATCTCGGCCTGTCCGGCAGCAAAGGGTGATTCCTTGATGGCATAAGCCTCATCACCCTGCACGCTGAATATCTGTGCGGTGATGTCGGTGCTCATCATCTTTGATGCGTCGTTGTTGGCATCAAATGTCTCTTTGGCCTGCGGGTTGACCACCAGTCGTGTGTGGTCGTCGGTGATGCCGTTGCTCAGTTCCAGTTCTATGAACCTGCGGCTGGCAGCCTTGCCGGCCATAGCCTTCACGCCGGCCGGGTGGTCGATGGTGGATGTGATCTGTCGGCCTTCGGGCTGGAAGGTGATAGCCTCCACACCATCAGGCTTCTGCACGAAGAATGCCTGCATGGGACGAAGTGCAAAGTCATCATCGGCTATGCTATAGGCATTGTAAGTACTATTATCTGAATTCCACACGGTGAGGGGTGCTGTATAGTCCATGCAGTAGATGTCGTAGAAGCAGGCATAGGGGTTGCCCACCAGGTTCCAGTTTCTGGCATTGGCATCATCGCTGGAATATTCACTCAGGGGAGTAGTGACAGCCTGGCTGCGGAATATCTGGTTGTGGGTTTCCTCGGTGGCTGGCATACATACATAGTCTGCGCTGCTCACGCGGAAGATGTAGCCCTGTCCGGCCTTCAGAGTAGCTTCGGGAGCCACATCCTTCCAGTTGGATGTGCTGCCTGTAGCGCGTGCTTCACTGTCGTAATAGCGTATGGCCACCTGATTACCGCTAATGGTGGTGATGTCAGACATCCTCACATCAAACGGAGGACAGATGAAGTACCAGTATCCGCTGTTCATCCAATAACGTGCTTCACTGGCTGTGCTTGACATGTTGTTGCAGCGGCTGATGACAGACGATGAAGCACTATTGTTATAATAGGCAACAAAACTGCCCAGAGTCTGCTCCTTGTTTCCGTTCACGATGAACGATGAACCTGTATTCATCATCACATTGGGGCTGTCGGGGATGCGGGCGTTTGAGGTGAGAGAAAGCTTGCCTGTAAGGGTCAAGCTGGTCACAGGATTTGGATTGACATCCACGCTGGTAAACTTGCTCCAGTAGTCATGCAGCTTATAGCTCACCATAGAGTATTCGGGCACATAGAGCGTTCCGCTGGTAGAGCCAAAGACATCGTTGCCATACACACCGGGAGGTGTGGGAGCATTGATATAAAGTTTCTCTGGACTCACGCCATTGAATGCATTAGAGTCAAAGTAAGAGACAGAAGCTCCCAGCGTGATGGTCTTGAGTGCGCTGCAGCCTGAAAACGCTGAACTGGGAATTTTGGAAAGTTTATCACCAATAGAAACACTGGTCAAAGCAGAGCATGAGCTGAAACAACTTCCACCCATGCTTGACACCTCTGGCATATCCACCGTCTTAAGCGACTGGCAAGAATAAAAAGCATCTTCTCCCACAGATGTCACTTGCGACAGGTCAAAAGGCTCCAGCTTCTTACAATTGTAAAAGGCATACCCTCCTACCGTAGTGGGGCTAATGTTTCCCACGGTACGCAAGCTGTCACATCCGGCGAAGACAGAACCACCTATCGTCTTCACACACTCCATTCCGCTCACACTGCGAAGTTTGTTGCAAGAATAGAACATATTATTGGTCATATAGGAGGCGCAGGAGTTGAACTCCACCTTGGTCAGGTTAGGATTCTCACGGAAAATATCATTGGCAAAGGCTATCTGCTTGTGAGGCATGCTCACAGAATCTATAAAATTCTTATAGAAAGCAGACGGCCCGATACTGTCCAGAGTCTCGGGCAATACCAGATGCCCCTTCAGAATTTTGTCATAGAAAGCTTTGCCGCCAATGACCTTGAGATTTGCCGGCCACTTGATGTGGCGAATCCGGTTTTTTGTAAATGCTTCGGCTGGAATCTCAGTAACCGTGGTCTCTGTCATATCAAGGTACGACAGACCCGTCATATTCTTTATTGTAGCCCAGTCTTCCTTGTTGAGCGACCCCTTAAGACGTAAAACATCCACCTTGGGCAGAGTTCCAAATTGTGCAACAGCCTCTTCACCCAATTGACCAGGAGCAGCCAAATCTATGACAGGGATTCCTGTTTCCTGATCCATAAGTGCCAGATGGTAAACCCACACTTGGTCGCTACCGCCATAACCAGAACCATCCTTAGAATATGTCAACGTCAGCACATGCTCACCAGACTGTAATTCTGTGAGCTCGGCTGATGAAGCCGTTCCCGAACAAGTAAAAGTGTTTCCGTCCAGCACGACCGTCAATTTGTCATAACCACTCTCTGTGCTGGTACCGTAGTCCATGTAGAAAAGGACTGAAGATTCACAACTGAAGGTAATCTTAAAGGTACTCGAACTTTTATCTACTTTGTTGGTACTTATCAGGTAGCCATTCGCAAGATTCCACGGATAAGCCTCGTCATTCTCACACGTGTAGGTAATACCTTCACTCACTCGGGTAAACAGCGGTGACCAATCGGTCTCCTGAGCCCAAAGGTTGGACACTCCTGCGCAAAGGCAGAACAGGAAAAATAAGAATTGCTTCTTCATAGCTATATTGTTTTATTGTTATTATCGTTTCTTGGGTACACACTCACGCACCATCGGCAGCGCGTTATGCCACAAAGTTAATGCTCTCGCATGCATACACCAAGCGCGATGCACTTGGGCGCATGAACATTTAGGACAAAACAGGTGGCTACATCGGACACCGCCCTCTGACAGACTACCAATGAAACCCTAATAAGTGTTAAAACACAGTGCTTTAGGCTGCACAGGCACCTCATGTACGCTTCAGCCATCCCGCAGGGCAATGAAACTGCCCCAGGCAGCACACCGGGCAGAGTGTAATGAGAATGTCACAAGGGCCATATCACCGATAAAACCGCGCTTTTCTGCAGCATTGAGGCATAGCAGGCACTTTTTAGCCCTGAGGCACAAAAAGTTCTGCCCCCTACGTGGCAATATGTCGCATGATTTAGTTAACTTTGCATTGTAACCCTCAAGGGGAAATATATTTTCCCCACGGGCAGATAGAACCAGACAGATATGAACATTACCCTTGCCCTACAAGCCGTGCTGCCCAGCGCCAAGCACGCATTCAAGGCCATTCTGTGTGCCACCGTACTGAGCCTGGCAATGCCGTCGTGCCGGAACGGCAATGAAGCACAAACCACCGATGAAACCGTGGCCGACAGCCTGGCAAGGCTGCGACAGGAGGGAAAGGCAATGCGCAACGAGAGCCGGTTTGACGAAGCTCTGCAGCTGCACACACGTGGACTGGACCTGGCCAAGGAAGTGGGCGATACCGCCGAATGGATACAGGCGCTCAACAACATAGGTACCGACTACCGCCGCATGGGCATACTGGATGTGGCACAAGAGTACCACTACACCGCCTACCGCATGTGTGAGGAGAGCACCGACACTGCCTATGTGATGCGCAAGAACAGGGTGGTGTCGCTCAACGGACTGGGCAACATCTACCTCTCAGTGGGCAATCTGGACCGGGCCGACACCATCTTCCACCTGGCACTGGAGGGTGAGCGGCAGTTGGGAAGTCCAGTGGGCCAAGCCATCAACTATGCCAATCTGGGTTCCATCTACAGCAGCCAGGGGCGAGATAAAGAGGCTCTGGAGTGCTACAAGCAGTCGATGCGGCTCAACAGGGAGAGTGAGAATGTGCTGGGACAGTCGCTCTGCCACATCTACTTCGGGTCGCTCAGCGAGAAGCACGGCGATTACGAGGCCGCCCTGGACCAATACCAGCAGGCTTATGACCTGATGAAAGACTCGCACGACAAGTGGCACTCGCTGGAGACAGTGCTCTCGCTGGCATCGGCAAACTTCGACCTGCACCGCGAGCAGGAAGCACTGAGGCTGCTCAGAGAGGCCGACACCGTGGCCAGAAGCATACATTCGCGCGAGCATCTGGTGACTGTGAACATGCTGTATTACCGCATCTTCGAGCGCGAAGGAAAGTATCGCCAGGCGCTGGAGCACCATGTGCTGGCCACCAATCTGCAAGACAGCGTGCTCGACAGCAAGAAACGCGACCGCATACATAACATCGGCATCAACATCGAACGGGGACGACAGCAGCGGAGAGTGGATCTGGCACACGAGGAACTGAAGGTGGAGAGGCAGGAGAAATGGGTGAACATGCTCATTTCACTGGCCATCGTGATGGTGCTGCTGGCCATCATAGTGGCCATGCAATACGTGCAGGTGATACGCAAACGGCATCACCGCATGCTGGTGAAGGCAACACAGATGAGGGAGGAGTTCTTCACAAACGTCACCCACGAGTTCCGCACGCCGCTCACAGTCATACTGGGACTGAGCCAGAAGATAGCTCGCAAGAGAACCACAGATGCTGACACACAGCACCAGGCAAAGTCCATCCACCGCCAAGGGGCGCGTCTGCTGGAACTGGTAACGCAACTGCTGGACATCTCAAGGGTGAAATCGGCTGTGGGAGAGCCCGACTGGCGACACGGCAACCTGGCTGCACAGGTGGAGATGACGGTAGAAACCTACGAGGACTATGCCAGTGAACGCGGCATAAACATCAGTTACAACCGCCCCGCAGAACTGCAGACCGACTTCGTACCCGACTATGTAAACAAGGTGGTGGGCAATCTGCTGTCCAACGCTCTGAAGTTCACGCCCAAGGGCGGCAGCATCACCGTGAGCCTGAAGCAGGAAAGCAAGCACATCACACTGAGCGTGAGCGACACCGGACAAGGGATGAGCCAGGAGGAACAGAGCCATATACTGGAACCATTCTACACGAGCAAGTCCAAAGAGAACCCGCATGGGACGGGCGTGGGACTGGCGCTGGTGAACGAGATAGTGAAGGCCACAGGAGGCAGTATCGCATGGAAAAGCGCACTGGGAGCAGGCACCACATTCTGCATAAGCATACCCATACAGCACCGGGGAAAGCCCATCAGCGAAAGCGAGATGTACAGCGAACCGGCTCCCACCGACATAGAACCGGACGATGAAGCACCCAAAACCATCAACGAGGGACAGAGCCTGAAGCAGATACTGATAGTGGAAGACAACAGCGATGTGGCCAGCTTCATAGGGTCACAGCTGGGCAAGGACTATGAGATACACTTTGCACAGAACGGCAAGGAGGGTCTCGACATGGCAAGAAGCCTGATACCCGACCTGATAATCAGTGATGTGATGATGCCCATGATGGACGGACTGGAGTTCTGCCGGCTGTTGAGGGCCGATGAACTGGTGTGCCACATACCCGTAATCATGGTGACGGCCAAGGTGAGCGAGGAAGACCGGCTGCGCGGACTGGAATGCGGAGTGGATGCCTATCTGCCCAAGCCCTTCAACACAGAGGAGCTGCTGCTGCGCATCAGCAACCTGATGAAGCAGAGGGAGGTGCTTCGGCAGAAATACGAGCAGGCTTCTGCACTGCTGCCCATCAGCGCCAACATGCCGCAGGACCACTTCATGAAGCATGCCAAAGCTGCCATACTGGAGGCCGTAAGGGAAGGAAAAGACCTGAGTGTAGCCTCTCTGGCAGAGCAGCTGGACATCAACACACGCCAGCTGCACCGCAAGGTGACGGCACTCACAGGCGATACTCCTGTGGCGCTCATACGCACTACCAAGATAGAGCTGGCACAACGCATTCTCACCCAAGACCCTTCGGTCCCGATGAAGAACGTGGCTATAGACTGCGGATTCACCGATTACTCCCACTTCGTAAGGGTGTTCAAGAACGTCACAGGCAAGACTCCATCCGACTTCATAAAGGACATGTAACGCCCCCGGGAGGCAGAAAAACAGAAGCAGAAGCAGGAAGGGAGAAAACACGAAGCCATTAGTCATACGTGTGCAACATGCTCAAGTATGACTTCCATTCAGCTTCCAAGGGTGGGCATGCTGTATGCCTCACCGTCCAACCCAAGGCTGGACGGTCGTTGAATATATACTTCGATGCAAAAGTATCCAAGCTTCATCCACCGTCCAGCCTAGGGTTGGACGGTGACGGAGCGTACCTCCCCCTTTATGATGACCAACAGGAAGTGCATCAGGAGCCTGCTCGACAAGAAAACGATGGCCCGATGCAAATGATATGCATCGGGCCATCGGAGCTTTATGCAGGAACGTGCCCGCCTCGCGCAGGCGCGTTCCTTATATTATACTACGCTGCAGGAAGGAGGTCAGAAGAGTGAGTTCTCCCTGATCTTACCCATCTGCCAAACGCAACGAACGTTGAGCTTGTCGTCGATGATGAGGATATCGGCATCCTTGCCACGTGCCAGAGCACCCTTGCGGTCGTGCACTCCCATGATGTGGGCAGGAGTCTCACTGGCCATGCGGATAGCGTCTTCGAGGGGCACTTCGGCCTGCTGCACCATGGTGCGAACAAGGCGGTCGGTGGTGGCAATGGAACCTGCCAGAGCCGAACGGTCGCTCAGCTTGCACACGCCATCCTCGATGACCACGCGGGGGTCGAAGGCTTTCACGTCGTCACTATCAACTGCTGCTACAGCCAAAGCGTCGGTGATGAGCGCCATACGCTCCACTCCCTTGATCTTATACACCATTCGCAGGATGGTGGGAGGCACGTGGATGCCATCGGCCACACACTCTACGGTCATATCGTCGATGAGATAAACGCTCTCCACAGTACCCTCGTACTTGTACTCGCGCTTGTTGTGGAAACCAGGCATAGCATTGTAGAAGTGGGTAACGTGAGTGAAACCAACCTCGAAAGCCGCCTTTACATCGGCATAGCTGGCAGCGGTGTGGGCGATGCTGGGCAGGATGCCCTTCTCGGCACAATACTTACCGAACTGCAGTGCACCTGCCAGCTCGGGAGCTGCATCCCAGCGTGCCAGGCAAGGTGAGTTCTCTACGATGGGGATGTATTCGTTTGGATCGGGGTTCTTGATCCACTCCGGGCGCTGTGCACCAGCCTTCTGGGGATTGAGGTAATGACCCTCGAGGTGCAGACCCAGAATGGGTGACTGAGGATCCTTCATCAGTTCGCCGCAGGTTTCAACGGCTGCCTCTATCATAGGCACCGTGCTGCTGCTCAGTGTGGGGAAGATACTGGTGGTTCCGTATTTGATGTGCGCGTTTACAGCCACGTTGAAGGCTTCGGGAGTTCCCTCCTGAAAGTCGCGTCCGCCACCGCCATGCACGTGCATATCCACAAAGCCAGGAGTCACATACATACCCTTGGCATCGATAATGTCTGCGCCAATAATGGCCAGGTCACAATTGGTGACCTCGAGAATCTTGCCGTCGCGGATGATGACGCTACCATCCTTGAGCCACCCCTGAGGGGTGAGGATACGACCATTGATAATCTGTGTCAACATATCTGTTATATATTCCTTTTACTGAATGAATGTTGTTTATATCATGCTATATACCACATCCATGATGGTGTGACCGATTTCATCGGCAGCCTCCATAGTGGAAGCCTCGCTATAGACACGGATAATAGGCTCGGTGTTAGACTTGCGCAGGTGCACCCACTTGTCGGGGAAGTCAATCTTCACACCGTCGATATCGTTCACTTCCTGGTCCTTGTACATCTCCTTCACACGCTCGAGGATGGCATCCACATCAGTCTCGGGAGTGAGGTCGATGCGGTTCTTGGCAATGAAGTAGGGAGGATAGGTGGCACGCAGCTGGCTGGTGGTGCAGCCCTTCTTGGCCAGATAAGTGAGGATGAGAGCGATGCCCACCAGAGCATCACGGCCGTTGTGAGCGGCAGGATAGATGACTCCGCCGTTGCCCTCACCGCCTATTACAGCGTTGGTCTCCTTCATCTTGGTCACCACGTTGACCTCGCCCACTGCGGCTGCATTGTACTGCTGGCCGTACTTGCGGGTTACATCACGCAGAGCACGAGTGCTGCTGAGATTGCTCACGGTGTTGCCTGGAGTGTGCTGCAGGATGTAGTCGGCCACTGTAACGAGGGTATATTCCTCGCCGTACATAGTGCCGTCCTCACAGAAGAGAGCCAAGCGGTCAACGTCGGGGTCAACTACGAAACCGATATCCTGACCGCCCTTCTGCATGAGCGCCTTGATATCTCCCAGGTTCTTCTCAAGAGGTTCGGGATTGTGCTGGAAGTCGCCTGTAGGCTCGGTGAAGAGGCCCGTAACGTGCTTCACACCCAGCTGCTCGAAGAGCTTGGGCAGGATGATGCCGCCCACGCTGTTGACTGAGTCGAACGCCACATGGAAGTCGGCCTTGCGGATAGCCTCCACATCCACCAGAGGCAAGCTGAGCACGAGGTCGATATGTTTCTGGTCATAGGTGTTGTCCTCGCGGTAAGAACCCAGGTGATCTACGTCTGCATACTCGAAGTCTTCGGCTTCGGCGATGCTGAGCACCTCGTTTCCCTCGGCCTTGTTGAGGAATTCACCCTTCTCGTTGAGAAGCTTCAGCGCGTTCCACATGCGGGGGTTATGGCTGGCGGTGATGATAATGCCGCCGCATGCACCCTCCATGGTCACAGCAATCTCGGTGGTGGGGGTGGAGGCCAGACCGATGTTGACCACATCGAAACCCATGCCCATCAGGGTACCGCATACCACATTCTTGACCATCTCACCACTGATACGTGCATCACGACCCACAACTATCTTGTTGCTGGTGACCTTTGTCGTGCGGCGTATGAGTGTAGCGTAGGCCGATGTGAACTTCACAATGTCGAGGGGATTAAGAGTGTCCCCTGCTCGTCCGCCAATGGTTCCGCGGATGCCTGAGATAGATTTGATTAGTGTCATTTTGTTTTATGTTTATGATCTGTATAGTGTTGTGTTCTGACTAAAGCCGTTTGTCACCTGACGAGCACCTTGGTGCCGCCTATGATGTAGATGCTTCCGCGTGAAGGCTTGAGCACCCTCATGCCCGTGAGCGAATAGATTTCGGCGGTAGCGGGAATGCTCTCGATGGCCATCACACCCGTTCCATCTACCACTGTCACCTGCACCGAAGCCTGCACGCCAGAACCGTCGGTGGCCTTGGCAGTAATGGTGGCTGTACCCACCGAACGGGCTGTGACGGTGCCGTATTCATCCACAGTGGCAACAGCATCGCTGGAGGATTTCCAACTGAGCTGCGGATTGGTGGCAGTGGCAGGCAGCACGCTGACGCCCAGACGGTGCACATCATCGACCACCAGACCCAATGAGCTATCGCTCAGAGCAATGCTGGTGACATAAGTCTTGGCCAAGGATACGTTGTAGGTAACGTCAGCAGGATGATAGGTGGTTCCGTTGGCAGCGGTGAGCACCTGGTTGGCCAGAGTGACAGTGCCGCCTGTGAAACCTTCTTCGGCCTGCAGGATGAACGAGATGAAGGTGCCGTTGAGCGTCTTGAAGGAGTTGTTGGCAGTGGAATATGCCAGCACACGCACATTGTCCTGCTGCACTCCGCGCTTGAGCACATGGGTATCGCTGAACATGTTGCCCACGTTCACATTCTGGGTATCAACGGCAAGAGCGCCGTTGAGGATGATGTCGGCCTGGCAGGCAGTAATGCCTCGGGGAGCTGACATCCACACATTGAGCTTGCGTGTGCTGCCGCTCTTGATGGAGGAATTGCTGCTGTACATGCGGGCTTTGCCTTCGTTGTCGGGCTGGAAGTGTATGGTTTCACCGCCTATGCCACCGATGATGCCCACCACATCGAGCACGTTGACCGCTCCGTCATAGTTGACATCGGCATTATCGCTAAAGAAGCCTGCGGGAGTTCGGCCCACGATGTGCTCGGCCTCCCAGTCGGCATCGGTGAGCGTGAGAAGATCGTCATTCTGCACATCTCCCATGAGAACTTTCTCGTTGGAGTAGGTTCCGTCGTCATTGCGCAGCACCTTGCCGTGACTGATGTCGAACACAGGATGGGCATCCTCACCCAAGCGCTGGAACCAAAGAGGCTTGTCGCCCTTGGGCTGATTGAGTTTATAACAGAGTTCGCCACTGCGTACCGCTTCATCGGTCACCTGCGGCAACTGGGTGCCGAAGGTGCTATAGCAGTTGGTGATATTGATGGTGGAGCCGTAGCGCAGCACTTCACGCCCGTCATCACAACCAGTCACCTGGCCTGTGTTCCAGCAGCCTGACACCTGGGCATTGTTGCCCAACCAGCCCGAGAGAGCACCGCTCTCGAAACCGCCAGATACGTTGCCCGTATTGTAGCAGTCGCGCATGATTATCTGGCAACCGCTGCTCATGTTACAGCCAAGGATGGCCGAAGCGTTGCGTCCGTTGCCTGTGACGGGAGCTTCATTGCCCACACGCTCGATGGTCACCTGGCCGCCGGGCTTGGTGACACCCACCAGACCCACATAGGAACCACCCTTGATGGAGCAAGAGGAGTCGAACACAAAGTCGCGTATCTGCACTCCATCGCTCACGGTACCGAAGAGACCGCAGTTGTCATTGCCCACGATATTGAGGTTGCTTATGGTATGCCCGCGTCCGTCAAAGATGCCCTGGAAGGGATGCTGTGCGTTGCCAATGCAGCGGAAGTCGCCACTGAAGCCCGACATATTGATATCATTGGCAAGATAAGCCTCGGAGCGGTTGGCACCGGAGTTGACTGCCACAGCAAACTCCACAAGGTCGGAGGCCGACTTGATATAGAAGACCGAGTCGGTATAGAGTTTTCCGTTGGCATAGCCAAGGAAATTGTCTATCCACTTGAGGCGGTCGTGGAAGAAGGAATGCAAGACTTTCACCTCGGCATCATAGGAGCCCAAGGCCACAGGATTCTGGTGAACCATGCTGTTGAGGATGGGCCAGCGGATGAAGTTGAGACGCTGCGAAGCATCGAGCACCTGCGCGGTGCTGTCGATATAGGCAGTGAGCGACTCCTCGGAAAAAGCCCCGCTGCGGCGCATCTCTGCCCATATCATCCTAAGACGGGCTGCTGCATAGGGATCCTGAAGCACACGGCTCACAAAGGAAGCCATGCCTGCAGCGGCACTTCCACCACTGCGATAGACCCAGTCGGTGCGGTTGCTCACGGGATAGATGCGCACATCATTGTCCATGGCAAGGTCAAAGTCCCACACCGGACCAACGTAGAAAGGCACCTGCTCGCGGTTCTTGTACATATAGGTACTCCAATAGGTGTCGGTGTTGCCCGCGAGTTCTCCCACGATGAAATGGCGCAGGAAACTCTCCACATCAAGCTTGGAGCGGTAGCCCACCTTCTCGTCCTTGAAACTGGAAGACCATAAAGCGCCCTCCAGAAGGTTGAAAGCACGCTTGACATACGACTTCTGCTGCATGGTGATGTCGTCATCGCCGGGCGACTTGATGGTGACCGGGATGCCGTGTGCACTGCTGAACCAGGAGGTTTCCTGGCTTGCATAGGCATCCACTTCCACCAGATAACCGCCAGACACCGTAGGTTCCGTGTTGTCATCGGGTGTCAACTTGGCAATGGCCACACGGTTCTTATCCACCGTTATCTGGTCGCAAAGCTGGTAACAGCCCTTATATTCACCATTGAGAATGACATCCACAGGCTGGCAATAGGGAGTGTAGGCCAGTCCCAAGCGGCGACTGAGCTCGAAGGCAACTATGTTGCGCATGAGAGTCTTGTCGCCATAGTTGTTGATGAGCGTCCATTTCTTGGCCTTGGCAGGTGACTCCTGAGGTGTACCCATCAGCAGCCTCTTGCTCCCGCCATCGTAGAACTTGATGCGGTAAGGCTTCTTGGGGAAGCCCCAGGAAGCGTTTCCACGACCACGCAAAAGCATGGTATCTTCCTGAATGCGAGTACCTCCGTCGTAGATGAGAGCCATATAGGAGGGCAACTGATTGACCTTATCCTTGGGGTCGTAACCAGCCACAGTGTGCATGATGAGCGTGGGAAGATTGGTCACCTGATAGAATCGGGTGTCGTCGCCTGCACCCTTTGTGCCATAGAACTCCACCTCGCCTATGTTGCAGCGGGCATCATTCGGACCCACATAACGCACGTAGCGGAAACCACGAGACACATTGACATCGGCATAGAAATGCTTATGGTTGGCTCCTGCCTGGGGGATGAGATAGAGAGGAACGGCATCAAGGAAGTCGGGACGATTGGCTCCCTCGAACAGGCCCAACTGCACACGTTTGGGCTGACTGGTACGTGATACCCAGCCCACACGGGTGATGATGTGAGGAGTTCCCAAGTCGAGACCGACCCAGGTGTTCGATCGGTCGAGCGAAGCATAGTATGTGTCGGGGTTGCCATCAAAGGCGCACGCCAGGGTGTTGACCGTTTCCGAAGACATGCCAGTGGAATAATCCACGTTGGGCGAGCCGATGGGAGTTCCCTTCAGCTTGCTTCCTACTGCCGCGCTGAGCGTCACGCTCATGCCGAGCATCGTTATGAGGCAGACCACTTGCCGCCAGATACCACTTCCCTTCATCCCGTTATAGTTCCAGTCAGATTATTCTTTCTGCAAATATACATCATTTTTCGTGGGCCTGCAGACAGTTTTCCTATAAAATATGATTCGCGCGCATATTTTGATGCAATAGAGACACAAGCAGCAGGGAAATGGCGTACCTTTGCCCCCGGAAGAACTTAAAACATGTAAGGATATGGCAAAGATCAATGTGCCGGTACTCTTGCTTACCGGCTATCTGGGCAGTGGAAAGACCACGTTGCTCAACAGAATCCTTTCCAACAAGCGGGGTATTCGCTTCGCGGTCATCGTCAACGACATCGGTGAAGTGAACATCGACGCCAACCTGATACAGAAAGGCGGCATCGTAGATAAGCAGGACGACAGCCTGATAGCACTCCAGAACGGCTGCATCTGCTGCACTCTGAAGATGGATCTGGTGCAACAGATAAGCGACATCATTGCACAGCAGCGCTTCGACTACCTGGTCATCGAGGCCAGCGGAATATGTGAACCGGCACCTATAGCGCAGACCATCTGCTCGATACCATCCATGGGAGAGCCTGTGACAAGGGGTGGAATACCCGTGCTGGACTGCATAGCTACGGTGGTGGATGCACTCAGGATGAAGGACGAATTCCAGAGCGGCGAGGGACTGATGAAGCCAAGCATTGCCGAGGAAGACATCGAGAACCTGGTGATACAGCAGATAGAGTTCTGCAACATCATACTGCTCAACAAGGCCAGCGAAGTAGAGCCGCACGAGCTGGAACGCATCAGGCAAATCATCAAGGCGCTGCAGCCCAAGGCGGAAATCATTGAATGTGACTACGGAAACGTGGAACTCGACCGTCTGCTCAACACTGGACTGTTCGACTTTGAGCGTGTGGCCACTTCGGCAGCCTGGATAGATGAGATAGAGCATCATCATGGCGACGAGGAGGAAGAGCATCACGAGCATCACCACCACGAGGAGGAAGACGAGCATCATCACGAAGAAGACGAGCACGAACACCACCACGAGGAGGAACACACGCATCATCACCACCATCACCACCACCATGACGAGGAGGGAGAGGCTGAGGAATATGGCATCGGCACCTTTGTCTATTACCGCCGCAAGCCGTTTGACCTGAACCGCTTCGACCACTTCGTAGCCCGTCTGTGGCCAGCCAACATCATCCGCGCAAAGGGTCTCTGCTACTTCAAGGGCGAGGAAGATGTGTGCTATGTATTCGAACAGGCAGGCAAGCAAGTGGGCTTGCAGAACGCAGGCCAGTGGTATGCCACTATGCCCAAAGCGGAACTTGATGCCATGCTTGCCAAGGATGCAGGCCTGCGCAAGGACTGGGACGAGCGCTACGGAGACCGCATGCAGAAGATTGTCTTCATCGGTCAGCATCTCGACAAGGAGGCTATCACTACCCTGCTGGACGAGTGTCTGGTGGAGGACTGACAGGCTGAACCATACTGCACAACCAACCTCTGCGGCATCATCTGCCGCATGCGTCAAATAAGGAAAGAGAGGAGGATGACTGGGTGAGCACCATAGCTCGCACCGGTCATCCTCCTCCTGCATTCACAGGAAAACACCCGATGAAAGCGGGAAAAATGCTGCGCAATGCCACTCACCACGCAACATCTTTTCATAAAAAGGGATAAAAAGGTGCAGACAGCGGCATCACAGAAAACAGCAACAAGACTGCGCCAAAAAACGCAGTGCGCTGCGATGCCCAACGCAGCACGCTGCAACAGCCAATGCAATGCGCTGCGAGAGCCAACGCACCGCACTGCATGACAGAAGTGAAAAGTGTCCCTGCGGGAAGTGAAAAGTGAAGAGTGAAAAGTGAAAAGGGCTGGCGCGGGGATGTGTGGTGTATTGCCATCCCTGCGCCAGCCCAATTCCTAATTCAAAATTCTACATTCATAATTACCACAAGGCTCAATTCTTAATTCAAAATTCTACATTCATAATTACCACAAAGCCTAATTCCTAATTCTCCTCATTTCTATCTCGTGCACACCCGAGGGCAGTTCGATGGTTCCCTCATGCCCTTTCACGATGAATCCATCGGGGATGGCGAGGGTAGCGCGGGAGTTTGCGGGAATGCTCACGGTATAGTTCACGAGGCGGCCCTTGCTGGTCCATGAGGACACTATCTGCCCATAAGGTGAGGTGTGAGACGCACTGAACGAGCTGAGCGAGGCTGGGAAATAAGGCGTAAGACGAATATGGCGGAAGCCAGGCTCGCATTCATCGGGATAGATGCCGCCCAGTCCCTTGTAGAACCAAGCGCCTATCTCGCCAAACATCATATGGTTGTCCGAGATATCGCGCTCTGCGTCCAGACGCCAGTTCTCCAGCAAGGTAGTGCTGCCATTGCGCACCCACCATCCCCATGAAGGGTAGCTGTCCTGCACAGCCACGCGATAGGCCGTCTCGGGATAGCCATGCTGGCTGAGAGCACCAAGCAACGCTTTGCAGCCGAGCACACCCACATCGAGGTGATAGTCAGCCGCCTGCACCCGCTCATTGAGCCGCTTTGCCACCAACGCCTCACACTCGTGCGGCACCACACCCCAGTAAAGTGGAACGCTCTGCTCAGTCTGCGTACCGCTGGCATAGATGCCCGTTTCGCGATTGAGATAGCGGTCGTTGATAGCCTGACGGATATCGTCTGCCAAACGTCCGTAGCGTTCTGCATCGGCCGTTTTACCGAACAAACGGGCTGCATTGGCCAGTATGCGGGCATCGGTATAGAAATATACGCTGGAGGTGAGTTCCTTGTTGCTGCCCACAGTCACAGGCACCCAGTCGCCCCTGCCCCAGTCTGCGAGATGCTGGGGGAAGCGGTTATCCACATAATCCACGTAGCGTCGGATGTTCTCGTAGCAGTCACGCAGCGCCTGGTCATCGCCATAGAACAGGTAGAGCGTCCAAGGTATGATGGCAATGGTACTGGTCCAGTCGAGTCCGTTATCCGTGCCGTAGCCCCAGCCGCATGTGGGTATGATATCGGGCAGAACGCCGTTGGGCTGCTGTTCGTCCCTATGATCCTGCATCCACTTCTCGTATATGGTGATGCCGTCATAGTTGTAGAGTCCGGCCTCTATAGCAAGATGTCCGTCGCCGGTCCAGCCGTTCTTCTCGCGCTGAGGGCAGTCGGTGGGCAGCCCCATGAGATTGGACAGATACGACATACGGCTTGCATGCATCAGTTTGCCTATGATGGGGTCAGAAGCCGTTATGCTGCCCACCTGCGGTACATCGCTGTGCAGGAAGCAGGCAGTGAGGTTGTCACTGGTAAGTTCAATGGGTTTCGAACTCTCCACCTGCACATAGCGGAAGCCTTTATAGTTGAATTGCGTGCAATATTCATCGGTTTCACCGCTCAAAGTGACCACATCGGTCTGGAAGGGATCACGCTCCCGGTCGCCCCTGTAATACACGTCGATGTTGGATTGGTCGATGGCTCCATCCTTGCCCAGGCGCTCTGCATGACGCAAGTGCAGTACAGTTCCGCGCTCACCCTGTAGCCGTAAACGGGTCACTCCAGCCATGTTCTGACCGAAATCAAAGAGCCAAACTTTGTCGGAGAGGCGCTTCAACTCCACCGCCTTACGCTCCCACTCGATGCGTATGGGGCGGGCTTGCTGGGCCGTCACATGCTGGGCCGGACAGGGGCGGAAGCCCACTCCTTGCCATTTGCTATCGTCAAACTCGGGACAGTCCCACCCTTTCTGTGTGCGGGTGAAGTCGCGATGCTCGCCCGTATAAATGTTGTCCTGCACGATTTCCCCTTCGCTGGTGCGCCAGGAAAGGTCAGTTGCCACCACCTGCTCAGTGCCGTCGGTATAGGTGAGAACGAGGTCCATGCAGAAGGTGGGACGGTTTCTCCAGGGTGCCCGCTCGAAGTTCCACACGCCGATGGACTGGTGATTGTACCATCCGTTACCCAGCACCACACCCGCTGCATTCACCCCTCGGCGCACGAGTGAAGTGACATCGTGGGTGACGTAGAGCACTCTGCGGTCGAAGCGGGTGTAGAGTGGATCGAGCATGTGATTGCCCACTCGCCGGCCATTGATGCTCAGTTCGTAGAGTCCCGCAGCAGCCATATAGATGCGGGCATGTGCTATCTCCTTATCCACCGAGAACGTCTTGCGGAAGTAGGGAGCAGGAAGCGCATCGGGACTCTTGCCGTCTCCTATCCAGTGTCCATGCCACTCGGCACGGCTGCCCAAACCCGTCTCAAAGGTCTGCACACCGCTGTCGGCCTGCCGGTCACCGTAGTTGGCCAGCACGCGCCAGTAATATCGGGTGCGGGGCTGAAGCGGCTGTCCCTCATAGCACACCAGCACGCGGTCGTCCTGGCCATACTGTGAGCTCACCAGATGACCCTGCATATTAAGGGCTGAAAGTGAGTCGAGCGCCACCACCAGCCGCCATGACTGCTGCCGGGCAGCCCGGCAAGTGCTGTCGGGCATCCAGCTGAAGCGCGGATGGGGAGTGTCTATACCCAATGGAGAAGAGAGGTGCTCAGTCCAAGCCTTGAGCGTGAAATCGGAAGCCGCAGCGCTCATGGTGAGGCCGAGCAATGCAGCTTGAAGTGCGAAAAACATCCTTTTCATCGTGGTTTCTTATCGGTTAAATGAATTTATCATGCGGCTTTTGGGACTAAATGGGACTGATTTCTGCCTCACGCCAAGCGCATCCAAGCACATCTGCACGGGGCAGACCGATGGAACAAAGGCTGCTGCACAGAGCGGGCGGGCAGGATGAAGAGTCCTCTTCATTGCTGTCAACGGAAGATTTTAGTTCGTTTCCCTTGCGAAGTTAGCGATTTTCCTGCATTCAAGAAGCTTTCCCGACTGCTTTTCTGAGCTGCGGGGAACAAAAAGGGCATCTGCTTCCACATTTCGAGCCTGCGGGGAGGAAGATAAGGCGGATTATTGTTAACTTTGCCTTGCAAACCGCAAAACAAGACCCGTTATGAAGAAACTCGCAGTCATGCTGCTGGCCGCTCTGGCCTTCGTGGCAGCACAAGCACAGAAACCCACCTGGGAAACGAAAATCTGGGAAGGCACTCAGCCTCCCACGCCAAACGGCATCACCGAACAGGAATACGATGATGGGCAGCACTCCAATAAGGTTACAGTGCCCACGCTGACGGTATATGTACCGCAGAAGCCCTGCGGTCTGGCCATCCTCGACTGCCCTGGAGGAGCCTATTACGACGTTTGGTACCAGCCCGAAGGGCGTGCAATGGCGCAATGGTATCTCAATCAAGGAATCACCTATGCCGTTCTGAAGTACCGTCTGCCCAACTCCCATCACCAAGTTCCGCTGGAGGATGTACACCAGGCAATGCATCTGATGCGCCAGCATGCACAGCAATGGGGCTTCAGCAAGCTGGGCATACAGGGCTGCAGCGCCGGTGGACACCTGACTTCAACAGCAGCCACGCACTTCACCAACGCAGAGAACCGTCCCGACTTCCAGATTCTATTCTATCCCGTAATAACGATGGATGCGGCATTCACGCACCAGGGAAGCCGCGAGAACCTGCTTGGCAAGAACCCTTCACAGCAGTTGGTGGACCTCTACAGCAACGAGAAGCAGGTGACCAAGCAGACTCCTCCCGCCTTCATAATGCACAGTGCGAACGACGACATAGTGCCTCTGCGCAACAGTCTGGAGTACTGCCAGGCTCTGACCGACAAGGGTGTATCGGCTGTGATGCACATCTACCCCGACGGCGGACACGGCTGGTGCTACCATGAATGGTTCGTGTGGAAGGACCTGTACAAGGCTGAATTGGCCGAATGGCTGCGCCGCATCGAGCGATAAAACAGGCTTCCAACGGAGTTCCAAGGCATTTCCGAACAAGAACCAATACATTACTATATATAAGAGCAAGGGATTATGAGATACACCAAATGGCTGTTAGTCATCCTGGCTGCACTGCTTTGCGTGCCCACGCTGCAGGCTCGCCGCATGAAACTGATGACCTACAACATCCATCACGGCGAGGGAACAGACAGGAAGTATGCACCTGAGCGCATTGCCAAAATGATATCGGCCGAAGCTCCCGAAGTGGTGGCACTGCAGGAAGTAGATAGTGCAACCCAGAGGATAAAGGGGCACTACGTGGCCGGAGACATTGCCCAACACACGGGGATGCATGCTACCTATGCAGGAGCAATCCCCTTCCAGGGCGGCAAATACGGCATTGCGCTGCTGAGCAAGACTGCTCCCAAGGCCGTCACACGCATCCCCTTGCCAGGAAGAGAAGAGAAGCGCATGCTGCTGGTGGCCGATTTCGGACCGTATGTGGTGTGCTGCACCCATCTCTCACTCACCGAGGAAGACCGCATGAACTCCATTCCCACCCTGCGGAAAGTGCTGAAGAAGTACCGCCACAAGAAGGTGTTCGTCATGGGCGACTTCAATGACTCACCCAATTCGGCCTTCATGAACGAGCTGTGCAAGCACTTCCAGGTGCTGTCGAGCACCATCACCCCCACCTTCCCCAACGATGTGCCAACCGAGGTCATCGACTTTGTCATCACCCGCCGAGGCACCAACCAGCCGCGTGCCACCGGCATGCACATCACCGTGGGAAGCGTTGCATCTGACCACTGTCCGCTCTCTGTGGATGTGGAGTACTGAATGCAAGGGGCAAGCGACCGCGATGAACAGCAACACACAAACTATCTAAAGACGAGACGATGAAGAGAACCTTTCTGCTGGCAGCACTTCTGACGGTGCTCACCAGCACAATGGCAAGCCCGAGATGGAGCATTGCCGGCCACCACGCAGTGGAGTGGGACGGCCAGCGAGGCGGTCTGCCCCATGGCGACCATGTGGAGATGAGCGGCCGACGCGCTGCGGTAGTGTATTACTGGAACGTGGATAAGGAGGGGCGGTTCAGCGTGGACCGCCACCTGGTATTCCCGCTTCTGCGCAACCTGCCAGACAACACCCATGCCAGCTGGATGCCGCATTCCGACATAGATTTCCTCGATGGAATCACCGTCAACGGGCGCTCACTGGACCAGGAGAGCGTGAAGCAGGTGCGCCTGGACGGCCAACTGACCGTACTCTCAACAGCCAACGGTGACGGATGCACCTTCACCATAGAGCGCACGCTGTGGCCCAGCACCACCCAGCAAGCGGTGTGCGAGCGCTACGTCATCAAGAACACCGGCAAACAGGAGAAGCAAGTGAGGATGCCGGCAGTGCGCTACGAGCGCGTGACCAACAGCAAGAACTATCTGGACGGACCTTACTGCCTGCTGGCCAAGAACAGTCTGGAAGAGGAAATACGAACCACTCTGAAGCCTGGCGAAAGCCTCATCTTCAACGCTTCCATCGAGGCATACAAGAAAGGAAAGGAACATGAACTGACCCTGGATTTCGCCAAGGAAGCGGCCAGCAGAGCGCAGTTTGTGCAGACGGTGACCGCCAATCTGGACTTCCATTGCCCCAACGACACCCTGAACACCCTGTTTGCCATGTCGAAGATAAGGGGTGCCGAGAGCATCACAGACACTCCCGTGGGCCCGATGCAGTGCCCGGGAGGAGAGTCGTACTACGGTGCCATGTGGTGCAATGACCAAGCGGAATACATCAATCCCTTCTTCCCCTTCCTGGGTTACGACCTTGGCAACGAGAGCGCAATGACCACCTGGAACTGCTACAAGAAGCTGACCAACCCCGAGTATAAGTTTATGCCATGGAGCATAATATGCAACGGCAGCGACACCTTCGGACCCTTCGACCGCGGTGACCAGGCTATGCTGGCCTACGGAGCAAGCCGCTACTGCCTGGAAAGGGGCGACCGCCAGGTGGCCGAGCAAGTGTGGCCGCTCATCGAATGGTGCCTGGAGTACTGCCACAGGAAGCTCAACCAGCATGGGGTGGTGGCCAGCGATGCCGATGAACTGGAGCATCGTCTGCCGGCGGGCGATGCCAACCTGTGCACCAGCAGCCTCTATTACGATGCACTCAACAGCGCAGCCTATCTGGCACAAGCCTTAGGCAAACCCGCTGCAACGGCCTCCGGCTACCGCAAGCAGGCAGCTGAACTGAGAAGGAATATCGACCTCTTCTTCCATCACAAGGTGGAGGGATATGACACCTACCGATATTATGAGGGCAACGACAAACTGCGCTCCTGGATAAGCATCCCGCTCACCATGGGCATCTACGACCGTGCCAAGGGTACGGTAGAGGCTATGTTCAGCCCACAACTATGGACAGAGAACGGCATGCTGAGCGTCAGCGGCGACAAGATATTCTGGGACCGCACTACCCTCTACGGTCTGCGCGGCTCTATGGCAGCCGGTTATGCCGACCGCGGAGTGGAGTTCCTGCAGAAGTTCAGCGCCATACGCCTGCTGGGCGAACACGTCCCCTACGTGGTGGAGGCTTGGCCCGAAGGCGGACAAAGGCACCTGAGCACCGAGAGCGCACTCTATTGCCGCATCTTCACAGAGGGTTTGCTGGGATTCCGTGCCACTGGATTCCAGTCCTTCAACCTCACTCCGCAGATGCCCACAGCATGGGACCACTACTCATTCAGGAACATCCATGCCTGCTCACAGCAGCCTATGGACATCGAGGTAAAGCGCCTGAGTGCCAACAAACTGCTGGTAAAGGTGAGCCGCGGAGGCAAGTTGGTGCGCAAGGTCACCACCAAGCCCGGGCAGACGGTGAAGTTCTGAAGCAAAAGGGCTTTGCACTCATGCAAACCATAAAGAAAGGTTAAAAAAGCGAAGAAGCGCGTGTTAAAGATGGTAAAACAAGCATGCGCTTCCCCGCTTTATACCTACCTTCGAACAGAGAAACGAACTGAAGTCTAACTCACAAACAAGATTTATTATGAACACAAAAGGACTTATCCTCTCTGCCATCATCGTGGCAATGGGAATGACGGCTGCCGGAGTGGCCATCAGAAATGGCATCGTAACCTTCAAGGACCGCGACCGCTGCGTGGTGGTAAAGGGTTTGGCCGAACGGGAAGTGAAGGCCAACAAGGTGTCGTGGCCTCTTACATATAAGGAGATAGGCAACAACCCATCGGAGATGTACAATATCATCGAGCACAAGAACAAGCAAGTGGTGGACTTCCTGAAGGCAGGCGGAGTGAAGGACAACGAGATAAGCGTGAACTCACCCACCATTTCGGACCGCCAGGCAAACAGCTACAACAACGAGGTGATGACCTACCGCTATGTGGCCAAGAGCGTCATCACGGTCACCAGTACCAATGTGGATCTGGTGCGCGGCCTCATCACCAAGCAGGCCGAGCTCATGCGACAGGGCATCGCACTGGTGAGCGAGGAGTATGGCAGCGACCAGGTAACCTACAGCTTTACGGGTCTGAACGACATCAAACCCGCCATGGTGGAGGAAGCCACCAAGAATGCAAGGGCCACCGCACAGAAGTTCGCCGACGACTCTGACTGCTCGCTGGGCGGCATACGCAACGCTCAGCAAGGCCAGTTCAGCATTGAGAGCCGTGACCAAAACACTCCCTATATCAAGAACATCCGCGTGGTGAACACCATCGAGTACTCTCTCAAGTAGGCATGATACTGGACATCGACGACGTACTGGTCTCTTCGGACATCATCACAGAGCACTTCTGCTGCGACCTTGACGCATGCAAAGGCATCTGCTGCGTGGAAGGGGATGCAGGAGCACCAGTCACGATGGAAGAGATAGCGGGCATAGAAGACTCACTCGACAGCGTATGGAACGACATGACAGCACAGGCACAAGCTGTGGTAGATAAGCAAGGTGTGGCCTACAACGACTGTGACGGAGAGCTGGTGACAAGCATCGTGGGCGGCAAGAACTGCGTGTTCACGTGCTATGAGCACGATTGCTGCCTGTGCGCATTGGAGCGCGCCCAACGAGCCGGCAAGACTGACTTCGTGAAGCCTATCTCGTGCGCCCTCTACCCCATCCGCGAGAAGCGGTTTGCCAACGGCACTGTGGCGCTCAACTATCACCGCTGGGATGTGTGCCTGCCCGCTGTCAAGAAGGGACGCGAACTGAGTCTGCCCATATACCGCTTCCTCGAAGGACCACTCACAAGGCGCTTTGGCAAGGAGTGGTATGACTCGCTCTGCGAAGTGGCAAAGCACATCGGAGAATTGGAACAATAACACTTGGTGGTAATTAGGAATTAAGAATTTTGAATTAAGAATTAGGCTTTGTGACAATTAGGAATGCAGAATTTTGAATTAAGAATTGGGCCTTGTGACAATTAGGAATGCAGAATTTTGAATTAAGAATTGGGCTGACGCAAGGCCCGGAGGTCGATTCTTAAGATATAAGACCGTGGTGCTCCAACAGAAACACCACGGTCTTTTGTTTTTGCTGCTGCAACATCCCCGATTTCTCACCACGCTGCGATGGCCAACGCAGCACGCTGCATCGGGCAACGCAATGCGCTGCGATGGCACATGCAACGCGCTACCTCTCCCACCCCATCGGGATACGCCATTTTACGAAAAACCGCATATCTGCATCTGCACATGGGCAGGAATGCAAATACGCGGTTATGCTATTGTGCCGTCACAAGGACGCGGGTATCACAGGAGGGCGTACTTCAGCACGAAGAGGACAGCCAGCACTATCATGCCAAGCTTCAGCTCGCGGTAACGTCCTGCGAAGATGCGCAGCAGCACATAGGTTATCAAGCCCATGAGAATGCCGTCGGAGATGCTGTAAGTAAGGGGCATCAGGGCGATGCACACGAATGCAGGCACAGCATCAGCGAAGTCACCCAGGTGGAGCTTCGATACGTCTGTCATCATCATCACGCCTACGAGCACCAGCGCAGGGGCTGTTGCCTGGGCTGGAATAGCCAGGAACAGGGGTGCGAGGAACAATGCCAGGACAAAGCAAATGGCAGTGGTGAAGGAGGTGAGACCGCTGCGACCGCCTGCGTTCACGCCCGAAGCGCTCTCCACATAGGTGGTCACAGTGCTGGTTCCCAGCATGGCACCTGCAGCGGTACCGATTGCATCGGCCATGAAAGCCTCGGTCAGATGGGGGATATTGCCCTTCTCATCCACCATGCCGGCACGATGGCTCACGCCCAGAAGCGTACCGATGGTGTCGAACATATCGATGAAGAGGAACGTGAGGACGCATATGGCCATGTCGAAACTCAGCACATTGTGCCACTCGAACTTCATCACTATGGGAGCGATGCTGGGTGGCACGTCGAGCACACTGGAGAAATGTGTCACACCCAGAGGAATGCCTATCACGGTGGTCACCAGTATGCCGATGAGCAGAGCACCTGTCACCTTCTTGATAAGCAGCACGGCGCTGAGCAGGATGCCGAATGCGGCAAGCAGCACAGCAGGGTCATGCAGGTTGCCCATAGTGACAAAGGTGGCAGGGCTGGCCGATACGATGCCGGCATTCTTCAGTCCGATAAAGGCGATGAAAAAGCCTATGCCGGGCGAGATGGCACGGCGGAGCACCAGCGGCATGGAATCTACTATCTTCTGGCGAAGGCCTGTGAGAGTGAGCAGGATGAAGATGATACCCTCGATGAATACGGCTGTGAGGGCAAACTGCCAGCTATAACCCATGGTGAGCACCACGGTGTAGGCAAAGAAGGCATTGAGTCCCATGCCCGGAGCAAGGGCAAAGGGCAGCTTGGCATACATGGCCATGACCAGGGTGGCAAGCACTGAGGAGATGACCGTAGCGGTAAACACGGCCCCTTTGTCCATGCCGGCATCGGAAAGGATGCTGGGATTGACGGCCAGGATATAGGCCATGGTGAGGAAGGTGGTGATGCCTGCTATCACCTCACGCTTCACCGTCATCGACGATGGAACAAATCCGAATAACTTCTGCAACATACTTCTCTTCTTTCGTTAATTGGCTGGATGGGGTTGTCAAATGCTCCACTTGAGCGCGATGGTGGGGTTCCAGTAGAAGGAGCGCTTGCTCTTGGCAGCATTGTACCATACGAAGTTGTTGCTCAGCTCCCACTCTGTACCGATAGACAGTTTGTTGTTCGCGCTGTGGCGGTTCACTATGTTGAACCAGAACTGGGGCTCTGTGAGGAAGATCAGACCACGCTGGTCGCTGCCCTGCTTGCCCTTATACACGTTCTTGGGAGTCTGTGCATACCACAGGTCGGCGAAGCCACTGAAGGTGCACAGGTCATTGGCAAAGGTGATACCCCACACTGCGGTGGTCTGGAAACTGGCATGACCATCCACTCCATTGCCCTTGAGCATGTGCTTGTAAAGCGCCTGGAAGGTGAAGGTCTTGCGGAAGTCATCGTTGTGCCACTGGAGTGCGGGACCAACCAGAATGCACTGCTGGAAGGGACCAGTCTGGTTCAGACCGCCATTGTATTCGCCGTGGGCGGTGAAACTCACGTTGCTGTCCTTCACCTTGGCAAAGGTAAAGTCGCGGCTCACCTCCCAGTAGGCTCCCACCACGCCACGTGTTGTGGCGTTGCTCTTTTTGCTCCGATAATCCATATCCACGAAGAAGAATGTGCTTCCGAGCTTGTCTGCCTTGAACATCTCCACAGTAGTGGTGATGGGCTGACGACCGTCTTCGCTGTCGGGATTAGTGGCCTTGCCGAGGTCATAATGCAGTTGGACATTCACCTGGGAGAAGGCTGCTACAGCCATCACTTGCGCCAGTACGCACAGGAACAGTTTTCTCATTTTGATAGAGGTTTGAGATGAGTAATTTGATGATAAATATTGCTCAGGCACACAGAGACAGGCTCTTGCCCGCTTCCTGCGCGCCGTGGGATTTCCGTTGGTCCGCTTCCCTGGCATGGGCTGAAGGCCGGCCAGGCAGGGACGGCAGTGCGACAGGCGGCAGGAGATGCGCTCCCTGATGCCCGCCGCCACCGTTCAGAGTTCGCTGATGATGGCTTCGCACTCCTTGCGCTTCTTCTCCGGCACCTCCAGCTCCGCAGCGGGATGGCCTATGGGCACTATCACCGAAGCCTCTTCATCGGGCTCCAGGCCCAGCAGCTCATGCAGGCGGGCGGCATCGAAGTTGCACACCCAGCACGAGCCAAGTCCCTGCTCGGCGGCTGCCATGCAGATGTGCTCGGCTGCGATGGCAATGTCGATGTCGCCATGACGCTTGCCGTCACGGCGCACCCACTCCTCCTGGTGGCGCACTACACATATTATATATAGGGGAGCCTGGGCTATCCATTCGCGCTTGTAGCACGATTGCACCTGCTGGCGTACAGCCTCCGACTTCACCACGATAAACCTCCATGGCTGAAGGTTGACCGCCGACGGAGCCAGGCGGGCGCACTCAAGGATATACTCCAGTTGACTCTCACTCACGGGCTCTGCGCTATAGCTGCGCACAGAAAACCTCTGCTTGCATAAATCCAGAAAACTCATACTTCGATTACATTCCTTTAGCAAAGGTAACATATTTTAATGTAACAGATGACACATATCGGTCTATTAGTGCACAGATACCGCAATAAAACACGAAAAACACCGAAATGGGAGCAAAAAGAGTGCGGAAGAGGGATTATAGATGTACCTTTGCACAGGAGGGGCACATCTGTGAATGATTCCAAGAAGCAGGGAGCCTGATCCCACGCAGTGCGGTGCACCCACCATCGCAGCGCGCTGCATCGGCTATCGCAGCACGCTGCGTGGGCACATGCAGCGCACTGCGTCAGACGGGCCATCCGGCTGCCGCTTTCTGCGCATCTGCCTCCCTGGACACACTTGCCCTACCCGCCCGTCCTCGCCAGAATGCTTTGGAACCAGAAGAGGACAGCAGGAGGAGATGGCAAAGCGCCCTCCCCATCGTATCAGAACAAGACAAGAGAGAAGAAAGACAACGGCCACGGAAGAGGAGGAGCATCTTCCTCATCTTAACGGAACAAGACAAAACAGACAAGACATGAATATCATAGAGACAGAGAGCGCCAGCGACCCACGCCTGGCAGCCTACTGCACGCTCACCGAGGCGCAGCTGCGCAACCGGTTGGAGCCCGAGAAGGGAATCTTCATAGCCGAGAGCCCCAAGGTCATCAGAGTGGCAATGGAGGCAGGCTACGAACCTGTGTCGCTGCTGTGTGAGCGCAAGCACATCGAGGGTGACGCAGCCGACATCGTGGAGCAGATGGGTGACAAGCCCATATATACAGGCAGCCGCGAGGTGCTGAGCCAGCTCACCGGCTACACGCTCACCCGTGGAGTGCTGTGTGCCATGCGCCGTCCCAAGGAGCGCAGCGTGCAGGAGGTGTGTCAGGGAGCAAGCCGCATCGTGCTCATCCACGGCGTGGTAGATTCGACCAACATAGGTGCCATTTTCCGCTCAGCAGCTGCCTTGGGCATCGACAGCGTACTGCTGACACGCGATTCGTGCGATCCGCTCAACCGCCGTGCAGTGCGCGTGTCGATGGGAAGCGTGTTTCTCCTGCCCTGGACATGGGCCGACCAGCCCTACGAGACACTCAGCGAACTGGGCTTCAAGACGGTGGCCATGGCACTCACCGACAGAAGCATCCCCCTCGATGCACCCTGTCTGGCTGCCGAAGAGCGGCTGGCCATCGTGATGGGCACCGAAGGGGATGGTCTGCCAGCACACGCCATCGAGGGAGCCGACTACGTGGTGCGCATCCCCATGCAGCATGGAGTGGATTCGCTCAACGTGGCGGCAGCCTCAGCAGTAGCGTTCTGGCAACTGCGCAAGCGCACCGACTGACGGGCGCAAGACTTATCGGAGGGGTGGCAGAGGCGCGAAGCAGCGCGACACGAACGGCAAGGCCAGGCGCAGAGAGTAGTGCCAGTACTCCCAGTTATGCACGCCATTCCTCACACGGAACTCGTGGCGGACACCCTTGTTGCGCATCAACTGATGGATGCTGGCGTTGACATCGAACAAGAAATCATCGTCGCCACAGTCGAAGAACCACTTTACGCTACGTAACTTCTGCAGCGTGGCTTCATCGGCCTGCTGCATGAACTTGATGGTCGAAAGGCGGTTGACCGACTCACGCGTCCTGTAGAGGCAGTCCTGCTTGTCCTTTGGCTCCTCCTTGAAATCGTCGCACGCAAGCCAGGCACTCATCGCGAAGCAGGCACAGAACACCTCTGGATGACGCTGGCAATAGGAGGTACTTCCGCCTCCACCCATAGAGAGTCCCATCACGGCGCGGTGTCCTTTCTCCGACACAATGCGGTACTTCTCCTCAACCTGCGGCATAAACTCATTGAAGAAGAAGTCCTCATAGTTCCATCCTTCCACATTGAAGTAGCCGCACGGTGTATTGTGCACATCGGAGCTACCCGCATTGGGCATCACTATCACCATCTCGTCGGCCTCGCCCGAGGCTATCAGCTCGTCGGCCACAAGGTTCATGCGGCCCTTGTCCAACCAGGCGGTGTAGTCGTCGCTCAGGCCATGCAGGAGATACACGACGGGATACATGCGCTCGGCCTTGCCGAAGCCATCGGGCAGATACACGTTGTACTTCACCCATGCACCCAGCACCTGGCTCTTGACCGAATCGGTGCGCACACGGCCGGCACTCGCTGCCACGCACTGAAGGGCGAGCAGCAACATCAACATCAGTTTGCTTCTTGTCATATCATATCGTTATTTTAGGGTTAAAGAGTCCCATTTAGTCCCATCCCGCAGAGGCAAGCACACGATTTTGCACGGTTTCACCGCTGCCATCGCTCACCACCACACCTGCTCTCCCTGCACGCAGGTGAAGGGCCGCGTGTCGCTTCCACGGGTCTTGTTACGCAGGAGGTAAAGCCCGTCGGGCGAGATGCGGTCATACTTGAGCCACGGATGCTCAGCCTTGCGAGTATCGAGCAATAGCCACTTCTTGCCGTTCCAGCAATAGAGCTGGTAGGTGTCGTCCGGCTCTATAGTGTTGCCGTCACCACGGAACAGGTAGTAGATGCGTCCCACGCGAACCGGTTTGCCAAAGTCCATACCCACCCACGACGACTGGGGCAGCGGTGCATCGAAGAAGGTGAGCGCATCTCCGTCGAACACCGCTTCGCGCCGGCCACCCCTGCCCATGAAGGAGCCCGGAGTGCCTATCACCTCTCCTGCGAGCCGCTCACCCGTCTCCCGGCCGAAGAACTGCATCTCGGCCATGTTGCAGTAGCTTAATGGCTGGTCCTGCTTATAGCGCCAGTAGCGGTAAGGCGGTAGGCTGTCGGGCAGTACCAACTCGCGTCCGAAGGCATGGCCATCGGTGATGACTGCCACGGTGTGGAAGCTGGCAGAGTCGCCGCAGTTGGATGCCTGTATCTCTCCACCCTCTATCCTACCCAGCACGTCATACACATAACTGAGCGTGGGATAGCGGCGGCGTGCCACCACATACTCGCTCCCCTGGGTGCGGAAGCCCACCACGCGCATGCTTCCATCGTAGTTCAGCACAAAGGGCAGCCCTATGAACTCCTCCGTTCCATCGGCATTGTAGCGCAGGGGCATGTACAGCACATCGCGTCCCATATCGGTAAAGGTGGCCTTGCCTTGCTTCACCTCGGCATAGGCCACGGGCGTCCAGCCCTTGGTGTCGAACACTGCCAGATATACATAACTGCCGTGGCGCACATTGACGGGCAGGGTGACATCGCAACACTTGGCGTAATGACTGGTGACGTCACGCATGAAGACATTGCGGAAGAAGCGGGGAACAAACTTCTCGCGGCGGTTCAGCCGCTTCAAGTCAAGGTTCTGCGCATAGGTGAAGCGGTAGGCCTTGGGCATCTTCTCATCGGGCTTGTGCTCCTCGCCTGGCTGGGTGCAGATGCCGGTGAAGGGCACTTCGCGCCCCTCGTTGGTGAGCACCACATTCCATGAGTGCCCTATATTGCGGTAGGCCCAGTGCGGTGTGAAGTCCATCACCACGGGTATGCCCTGGCTGCGCAGCAATATGGTGGCCATGAAGACATAGAAGTCACAGGTGCCCATAGGCAGCTGCAAGGCATCCTCCAGCCGCATGTTCTGGAACTCGATATTGGCTCCATGGTCTGGTTTCATCAGGCTGTTGAGGTTGCAGTTGACCACTTTGGCTGCCTGCAAAGCCGAGTGGGCATACTGGTCACACCAGCTGAGCCGTTCCAGTCCCTGGCATTGATAGCCCTGCATACGCTTGCGCCAGTCGTCGAGCATCTGCATCTCCACCACCTTGTAGGGCAACAGGTACTCGCAGAATTCGTCGTAGCTCAGGTGCCGCGCCCATCTGCCCTCCTTCCACTGGCGGAATGCCTCGTCGATGTTGGCGATGAGGTAGTCGGCTGTCACCACCCTGCTGTCCAGTATCTTGTCGGCCTGCTGCATGCCGCATCGTGCGGCAGCGGCATTGATGGAGTCGCGCAGCTCATCAAAGTCACCTCCCCGCATGCGCCGGCACAGCTCGCCCACCTGCCTCGAGTAGCGCAGTACCTGGGCCGTGTCGGTATAGGAGTAATGGCCAGGCATGTTCTCTATGAGGAAGTGTGCAGCCGCCAGCTTGAGCGAGTCATGGGCATAGTGACGGAGCACCTGCTCCAGTTGCGCACGGTTTTCACCCGCAAACCGGAGGGCTTCCTCCAGCCTGGGGTCGTCATCGCGGCGGCCACAGGCGGCTGCCACAAGCAGCAGCAAGAGGAGCAGCATGGCTCTGGAACATCTATTCATAAGTAACATTATAACTCTCATAAGCCTGCTTTTATTGTTCCAGAATGCAACTTCGGGCCTCTTCCCTGGCCTCTCTCACCAGCGGCGAATCCTGCTTCACAGGCAGGCGCAGCAGGCAATGGGCTATACGTACGGCCTGCTCCCGCATCCCCTGCTGCCTGTAGAGGCGCATGAGGCAGAGCAGCGGATAATGGCGCGCAGGACTCTGGCCATGGGCCTGGCGATAGGCTTGGCAAGCCTGGTCAAAGGCCTGCAGATGCTGATAATTGCGGCCGATGAGCACATAGAACATGGCATCGTTGCTCACCAGAGTGCCCTGACGGAGCACCTGATTGCTCTCGTTGTATCTGCCACAGGAGGCCAGCGTCTGACCGCAACGGAACAGGAACTGGGCATCATGCTGCATGAGGGGCAGCAGGCTGCGGTATTGTTCGATGACACGGGGGCCATTGCTACCCATCACCATACGGCTCTGCCGGGTGGCGAGCACCCGTTGGCTGACCGGTGAAACCAGCAGAAATGCCGATATCAGCGCAAAAACCGTCGCCACGAAAGCCCGTCCCAGACTTCTCCCATGGGGCTTGTCGGCATGATGCACGGCACTCCTCCTGCACGGTGTGGCGGCATAGGCTGCCAGCAGCACCAGCATGAGCTGGAAGGGCAAGAGCTGGAAGGGATAGGAGAAAAGAGAGAAGACCAGCAAGCCGAAGAATACCAGCCAAAGGGCCGAACTACGCTTGCGCAGTCTGAGCAGCACATTCAAGACCAGCATAAGGGCGAAGAGAAGTCCCACCACTCCCTGCTCCACCGCCACACGCATGCCGTCGGCCAAGGCATAGGTGAGCGTATCGGCATGAACCGTCAGCGCCAATGGCATCTGCGAGTGGAGTGCTGCCGTCTGCTGGCCATACGCGAGGAAGAAGGTGCCTATGCCACTACCGAAGAAAGGACTCTGTGCCACTGCAGACGATGAAACGGCAAAAAACAGCACACGTCCATCGGCTGACCCACGCTTGAGAGCATACAGGAGCAGGAACGCCGCCAGCAGGCAAAGCACCAGCGAGCAGCGCAGACGGAGTGACATGCGGCGCCAGCCTGCCGCCACCAGGCAGCACAGCCCTGCCACCAATGCCGCCCTGCTCCATCCCACAGGCAAGAGCAGCGAGCATAGCACCAGAGTGCCTGCGGTGAGCCAGAAGGCCAGTTGCCTGACACGAACATTCTGCGATGGAATGGGCGAAAAGAAGCGATACAGCCCCAGGCAGGCTCCCATGAAGAGGGCAGCCGAGCAGGGGCCGGGATTGAGGAATGTGCCCGTGAAGGGGAAGAGGGCATGCCGGCTGCTGCCAGTGAGCAACTGGAAGATGCAGAGCAAGGCCTGAAGGAGTGCAAAAAGCGTGAGCGAGCCCTCGGTGAACAGCGCCGATGGGGCCGAGCACGAGAACAGGAGGCGCAGGCCGGCATAAAGCGAGGCAAGCGACACGGCTCTGACCACAGCATGCAGGCAGGGCACCTGGGGAGTGTACCAAGCCCGCAGAAGCACATAGAGCAGCCACACGGCTACGATGAAATCGATGTTACCGAGGCGCGGGCGCACTGGGGAAACCACCCTCATGCACAATCCCAGCACCGCCAGCACGGCTGCCGCCACCGGCAGGGCGACGTCGGCCCGACCGAAACCCGTCTGCACCGGGTACAGCATCAGTCCCACCACTGCCAGCACACCTGCCAGCGAGAGCAGGTGAGGCAGGCGAAGGGCCATGCCAGAGGGACTGGGGAAAGCATGCTGTCTGTTCATCTCAAACTTCTCATAAACCTGTGTCGGCGCAAGCGGCCCGTCTGCGAGTCACGCCCATAGAGCACGCATTGCGCTACACCTATTATATATTGCTCGGGCACAAGCCCCCAATAACGCGAGTCATTGGAGTCGCACACATTGTCTCCCGCCATGAAATAGTAATTGTGCCCGAATGTATGATGGGTCAGAAGCCTCCCGCAACTGTCACGCACCTCGCCACGCTCCCAGTCGATACGCAGTTCCTGCTGCAGTTCCCACTCGATGGGCTGGCGCAGGTAAGTGGCCGTGAGGGGTGTGAGAGGCACCACATCGCCACAGCAAGGCACATAGATAGGACCCATGTTCTTCACCGTCCAGGGCACATGAGCGTCAAAGGGATGCACATAGAACACCTCGCGGGTGAAGACGCTATCGGGCGCGGCAGCCAGGCGTGCCTGCTCCTCCACAAGCCCCAGCACACCGGGCTGGCGGCTGTTGACATACCGCCCGTCCACCACCGCTATGCTGTCACCGGGAACGGCCAGGCATCGCTTGGCATAGACATGATTGATGAGAAAGGAGATGCGCGCATCGTGCTGCGGACCATTGAATACTACCACATCGCCCCTGCGCACCTGGCGGAGTCCCTTCAGGCGCATGCTCTGCAACTGGGTGGGCACCGGACGGATGTCGAGATTGCGATAGAGGCGCGGCCCCACGATGGTCTTGCACACCAGCAGGCGGTCACCGGGCTGCAGGGTAGGCAGCATGGAATTGGTGGGGATGACGAAGACATCAAGCAGGAAGACGCGTGCCAGGAGCCACAGCAGGTAGAGGAGCAGCAGCGAAAACACTGCTCCCACCAGCCACATAAAGGCACTCTTCAAGATCTTTACCAGGTTTGCCATGCCCACTTTGATTGCTTGCTGCCACTCACCAACATACCGAAAAACAGGCCTTAAGCCGCCTCTCCAGCCCCCGAATGGTGGTACACCGACCGCAAAAATACATTCTTTCTCCCTTTCTGGCAAATTCTTCTGGCTCAAAAGCGCCCCTTGCAAGGGAAATGGACGAAGCCCCCAGCCCTTCTGCCCTACAATGGGGCAGAAAACGTAGCGCGCTGCACAGGCCATCGCACCGCATTGCACACGGCATCGCAGCGCGCTGCACCAGCCATCGCACCGCACTGCACCGGACGGAGCAAAAAGGAAGGCCGGACTCCACTGCGGAATCCGGCCTGGCTGTGAGTGCTATGCGCGGGGATGCTTACCACACATCCTCGGGCTTGCTGGGATTGTCATACACCTCCTTGGGGCACCACTCCATGTAGTCCATATAGAGCTCCTTCTTGTCGGAGTCCAGCACGCTCTTGAAGCGCACGTAGTATGTCTCGTTGGGGTCAAGGGTCTGCCGCACGATGATGTGGCGGCAGCAGCGGGAGTCGTCGCGTGCCGTGAGTGACGGATTGCCCTCGTGCACCTCATGGCGCGCGCTCTTCATCAGGCCATGGTTGCGCAGGTTGTGGTCTATTTCACTTATCTCCTCCTCGTCGCGGTTCTCGTCGGTAAGGTCGGCCCACGTGGCCGCCTCGCCATAGGAATCCACTATGCCCTTGGTCATGTCAATGGGTATGCCTGCCACAGGCAGGTTGTCGGGATTGCTGCCGAAGTATATCTGCACGATACCGCGTGCCTCTGTGGCGAGGGTCTTGTAGCGCAGCTCATAGGTGCCTCTGCGCGGCACGGGCGGGAGCTTGAACATGATGTCGTAGTGTCCGATGGCCTTCATCTCGTCCTGGGTATAGTTGGCCCAGTTGACACGGTAGCCATTGAAGTAGATGAAGTTGGTATCGTCGCTCATGATGCGCATGTTGCTGAAGTAGCGGTAGTACTTGTCAGCGGGAATATACACATGCTGGTAACGGTCCTCGGTGGATTCGGCTCGGCGTATGCCGTTGGTGGCTGCCTCGGGGAAGAGTGCCATGCCGTCGAAGCGGATGCGCTCGCGATGGAGGTTGTTGCGCACGGCATCGTCATAGGCGATGGGCGTGCTGAGGGGATAGATGCAGGCGTTCTCCACGTCATTGACAATGGTGAGGTCGCCCGAACGATCCACGTAAGCTCCCTCCTTGTCAGGGTCACAACTGGTCTCGAAACCCGTTCCCTTGATGCCGTTGTCGAGGTTGGGGAAGCGGTTGAGATACACTCCTTTGCTCTCCTTGGTCTCGATAATCTTCAGCAGACGCGGCTTGCCCATGGTGGCATACCACTCCACCACGGGCAGGGTGTAGCGGTAGGGATTGCTGATGCTGTAGCCCAACTCGTTGCAGTGATACACCAGCTTGTTGGCCTGCAGGCGCATGGGGAGTATGTGATAGGTGACCCACTGATTGAGCAGATTGCCTTCAGAGCGGAAATCCGCATCGGTGGTGAATACATCCTCATCGGAGTACTGGTGACGGTCGAGCACCCAGCGCATGACCTGCTGGGGCACATCGTCGGCCGTAGGATCAATGCCCTGCTCACGCCAGAACGCATCGGTCTCGGCAAAGATAGTGAATCCGTACTTGCGGTGTTCGGGTGCCAAGGCATCAGACTCGCTGTTGCCCGACTTGTCGCTGAAGCCTGCACTCATGTATTTCTCCAGGTCGGGGATGGCATTCGTCTGGTAGAGTCGCTCATAGGTCTCGTCTCTCACAGCCGACAGAGTGTCCATCAGCCCACAGGCCAGCACACACTTGGCAAAGGTGAGATAGCCGTCGGTGCCCTTCTCGATGACGTTGCGCAAGTAGGCGGCGCAGGTCATGTCAGTAGGCGCAATGACCTTGTGCATCTGGAAGAGCACACCATTGATGACCTGGATGTCGCGATTCTTCTCGTCGATAGGGCAGTCGCGGTTGATATAGATGCTGTCGGGTTGGTCTTCGGGGGAGTAATAAGTGAGCCTCTTGTCGTTGAGGTTGGGCAAGGGGAACTCGGCGTTGTTCACTGTGGGGAACTGTGCCATGGTGTAGCGCTGCGTCTCTACGTCTCCCCCATCGATGATGCTGTTCTTGACAATCACCTTGCGAATGGAATCGAGCTTGGTGCTGTCGGCAAAGGAGTCCCATGAGGGAGATGAGATAAGGCCCTCTGCCACCAGAGACTGCAGGTAGGAGTGGATGGCCTCATTGGTTGGGGCGAAGCATGTATAGTTGCCTCGGGCCGTGAGTATCTGATATACGGTGGTGGCCGAAACGTCGCTCATGGTCACCTTCTTCGTCAATGCCAGATACTCGGAATACACTGCATGGGCCTCCAGATAGCTTGCCATGGTGTGCTGCTTGAAGACGTATCGTGCCGAGGTGTCGATATGCTCGGTGCATGAAGCAAGCAGGAGGAGCGCCGACATTATTGAGAAGAGATACTTTCGCATGGATAATGGTTGTTTGGATTATTGTTGCATCGATTGGTGAAAGCATTCTACCGGCCTCCCCTTGCGGGTTGGCCGGTAGAATGGATAATATAGGAATGGGATTACTTCACCAGTACCTTACGGCCGTTGATGATGTAGATGCCCTTCACGGCGCGGTTGACACGCTGACCTGAGAGGTTGAAGATGCCCTTCACAGCAGGAGCGGCCTTCTCCTCCACGGTGTTGATGCCTGTGGGCCATGTGTATTCTGCACCCTCGGCATCGGCCTGCTCCTTGCTGATGTACTGCATGTGACGCAGGCTGATGACTGTTCCCTCGGTCACGTCAGAACCCAGGTCGAAGCGCAGGATATCCTCAAGGTCACCGAATGACCACTTCTCCAGTGCAGGAGCAATGTAGAAATACACGGTCTTCCAGTCGCTTGAAGCGGCAAAGCCATCGGCATCCAGAGTCTGGGTGGCCACGAGAGAAGGTGTGCCGAAGTAGAATCGGCTGCCTGTCAGATTGGCCTCGCTCTTATACTCAAACTTGAGAACTGTCTTGGTGGAGTCGAGTGCCTCGTAGGCACCAGTAGCAAGCACATAGGGACGGCTGCTGGCGGCAGTGATTACGTAGGAGAATGGTTCGTCCTCGAAATAGCCCATATCGGCAGCGTTCGTTACAGTCAGATAGTCGGGCCACTTGGCATAGATGGCCTCCTTGGCGGCAAGAGCACTGGCTTCATCATAGATGCCACCCAGCAGATTGTCCTGCATGTTGAAGATGTCAGCCTCGAGCGCCGACTGGTTGACCATAGCGGTATTGTTCATCCACTTGTCATATACCTTCTGCATACCGTCCTTGGCCACGATGTAGGCATCCTTGGTAGCGTTGATCTGGTCGCACAGGGCACTGAAGGTAGCCTGCAGCTCAGCCTTGGCAACCACAGTGGTGGCAGTCTCGGCAGCGGCAGCGGCCTCGGTGGCAGCGTTGCGCTCAGCCTGACTGAAGTTGGGTGTATGCTTGAAGTTATTGATATCGTCGGCCACATAAGCGTTGAGCACGGCGGCACGCTTTGCCTGGCATGCCAGAGCGCGGTCGAATGCGGCATTCACCTCATCGGTTTCCTCATTGCCCAGATAGAAGATGCGGGTGTTGCCCATTGCGCTCCAGTCACCCTTACCATTGGCATTGTCGGGTGTTCCCTCGTTCTTCATACCGAAAGTCAAACGGCCATCGTTCACCTTGGCAACAAGCACATTCTCGTAACGGCCAGCCTTGAAAGCCACACAGCTTCCGTTCACACCCCAGATGACATAGCTCAGAGTGTCGCCTGTCACGGCGTCGCGGATGGCCTTGTCGGGTATTGAACCGCTGATATAACAGTTCTCTCCATCAACAGCCTGTGCAACATCCACCCTCTCCTCATATACTGTGGGTGCATATATCTGGGCGTCGTTGGCATAGACGATGGCGCGATAGTTGGTACTTGTAGTGTCGCCCGCAGGACGGAAGGCTGCGTTGATGCGCACCTCATAATAACCATCCTTGAGGCCTGTGAGCGTCTGGTTGATGTCGAAGATGCGCTTTTCGTTGCAGAACTCACCTGCTGACATACCATTGTAAGTGCCGTGGGTATAGGCGAACTGGCTCCATCCCATACCGCCCTTAGCCAGGCTGGGATCCATGACCATCGGGGTAATCTCTGTACCGGCAACGTAGCCCTCCGCCACGAGAGCCCTCTTCATAGACTCCATGAAGGAGATTTCCTCACGCAGAAGAGAGTCGTTGAGCTCGCGCTCATCGATGATGTAAGCATAAGAGCCCTGCGCAAAGAGGTCCTCTGAAGGCTCGATGGCCTCATCGCCCACATAGCTGTTGATGCGGTCGAGGGCGGCTCCTGTCAGCTCAGGATTCTGCTTCACATAGTCTTTCAGTGCATCCACAGCATCGATGTAGTTCTGATAAGAGGCAACCGAAGCCTTGATGCTGTCCTGCAGATTGACGATGCCGTCATAAGCGCGGAAGAGTACCTCCATGTTGACAATCTCGTCGATACCCTCTATCTGCTCGCTGTAACGGTCAAGCAAGCGCTGCTCGCACACCACGTCAGTGTTGAAGCCATTGGCTTGCGTCTTGTAGTCTTCGCGAACGATCTGGAATTCTTCGGGTGTTCCAAAGTGCAGCTCCTGCATCTGCTGGCCGTCGCCACTGAACGGCTTCTCCACTACGAGCTTGTAGTAAGTATATTCCGTAGTGGTCTCTGAGCTGAATCCAAAGTACGAGGCAGTGTTGTTTGTGGGCTTCAGACGGTTCTGCCCAACGTTGGTCTTCTCGTCAACCAATACCCATCCAGCGGCATCCTTGGTAGCCTCTCCATCGCCTGCGAAGTTGGCTGCATATATCTTCCAGGTGCCCCAGTTGCGGCCGGTATAGCTCTCGGTGTCGCCTCCGGTGTTCAATGTATAAAAGTAGGGGTTGACGGGCTTGACGGCGCGGAAGATGACATAAGGCGGATTGCTGCTGTTGACAGTGCATCCCCACTTGGTCTCATAGTTATTGTCAAGGAGCTTGCTCCAGCTTTCATTGTCGTTCCATTGGCCGTTACCATCCAGGATGATGAAGCGTGTAGTCTCCTCGTCCTGTATTGAGGCAATCAATGTACCGAGGTAAGTGGTCTCTGCCTTGATGCCGGCATTGTCGAGCTGGCAGTTTTCGGCTATATAGGCATGTGTACCGTTGCGGTAGGTGGAGCCCGGTGCCACGTTATTCTCTACGTAGCCCTTGACCAGAGTGCCCAGTGTGGCATAGTCGGCGAAGAAGGCTGCATTAGCCACCAGTTCGTTATAGACAGAGTCATACTTGGCATAGAGTTCGGCGCTGGAGTTGATTTTCTCCTGCAGGCTACCGAGTTTGGTCACCAGTGTTCCCACTTCGGAGATGCTGGTGCAGCTCTTCAACTGTGCCAGAGCAGCCTTGTAGTCGTTCACCAGCGAGCGCTGAGCCAGCACATCGGTATTGAATGCGGCCAACTCGGCATACTGCTCATTACGGTAGAGGATGCGGTTGGCATCGTTGCCGAAAGCGAATTCAGACATCTGCTGAGTGGTTCCACCCACGAGTGACTCCACTTCAACCTTGAAGTACTGGTACAGTGTGGCCGAGGGCTTAGAGAGTTGGAAGAATGCAGTTGCAAAGTTGGCAGCGGGCAGCTGATCCTTTCCGATGTTAGTCTTTTCGTCGAGGAGTACCCATCCCTCTGCGTCCTTCTCGGCAGCCTCTGCGTTTGCGAAGTTGCCTCCATATATCTTCCAGGTCTTCCAGTTGCGGCTGGGATTGTTCTGGGTATCGTTTGCTGTAACCAACTTATAGAATGTAGGAGCTATGGGCTCGCTGGCAGAAAAAACCACGAAGACCGATGCATTATTTGTAGTACACCACTTGGTCTCCTGGTCCTTATCGAAGAGGAAGCCAGGCCCCTCGTTTGTATTGGTCTCCGTACCGCCAAGCACCTGGAGTGCACAGTCGATGGCACCCTCTGTCATGTCGCTTGCATACAGCTCCAACATCTCTCCCACGGCACGCACCTCCGCAGTCACGGCATCGACGTCGAGTTCTGCATTGGCCACGATATAGGGATAAGAGCCACGTGGATAGAGGCTGTTGGGAGCGATGGACTCGTTGATATAGTCGCCCACGACCTTGCGGCCATTGCCTGTGACGCAGGTGTGGTTCTCGTAGTGCAGCTTCAGGTTCTCCACGGCAGAAGCCAGGTTGTCATAAGCTGCAATGCTGGCATTGATACCAGAGAGCAGTCCGTATATCGCGCTCTTGTGCTGCTGCATGGCGGAGATGTCGGTGCAGGTGTTCAGGGACGAGAGTGAACTCTTGTAACTGTCCTTGAGCGACTGTTGGAACACTTTGTTGCAATCTACTGCCTTGAGTGCTTCCTGATAGGCAGTTTCGCGGTCGTTGGCAAACTGAGCAGCGTCGCCCAGTGCGAACTCACTCATCTGCATATATCCTGCACCAGCCTGTGTGGATGCCACCTCTATCTTGAAGTAGGTATATTTAGTGCTGTTCTCCTCAGATGGTGTCAGGAAGACAGTGAAACAGTTCTTGTCTGGCAGCACCTCCTCAGTGACGCTCTTGTCATCAAGGAGCACCCAGCCCTCGGCATCGCGGGTCACTTTGCTTTCATCCGCTTCGGCTATGGCATAGATCCGATAATCCTTCCAGTTGCGATGGTTCCAGGATGCGTTATCGATTCCAGTCACAAGCTTGTAGTATGTAGGAGCAATGGGACGGGTGGTCTTGAATATTGCGTAAGCACCCTTACCATCCTTGCCGTAGTCGGCGCTCTGCTTTAAATCTGTACCCCACTTGGTGCTGATGTTGCCATCAAACAGTTTGTTCAGGCTCTCCGAACTGCTGTCCCAGCGTGTTCCACTCAGTATGGAATAGCCCAGAGGTGCAGCATTGAGGAATGCCTCGCTGGTTCCGAAACCAAACTCACTCATCTGCAACCACACATCCGTAGCGCCGTTCACAGCACGTGTAATCTTGATCATGTAGTACTGATAAGCGGTGGTTCCATCGGCCTTATTGAATGTAAAATCCACTCCAGCCTGGTTCTCGGCAGGAAGAATCTCACCCTTGCGGTCATCGATGACCGTCCAGTTGGCCTCCACAACAGCCTCCGCATCCGACGCGAAGTTGGCTGCGCTGATGATCCAATCCTCCCAGTTGCGGTTAGGATTGCTCTTGGTATCGTTACCGGTAACCAGGAAATAGGTTGATGGAACGATAGGCTCCGAGGTCTTCATAATGATGTAGGCAGGGTCGGCATTGTCCTTCATGAAGCTGTGCCCCATCTTGGTAGATGCCTTTCCGTCCACTAAACTGGGAAATCCTTCGCCCCCCGTTCCTCCTGTTCCGCTTAAGGCTGTGATGGTCACAGCCGCTTGCACACCTTGAGCACACAACAGCATCACACAAGCAAAAGCTGTCGCACGCACAAGACGAGATAGTGTAAATCTCTTCATCTCTGATTTGTTTTGCGTTAATAATATGGTTATGTAAGTCAATATATATCTTCATCAGTTGTCCCCAGCATCATCCTGGGTCTGCAGGAACGTCATGAATGACGCCTGGCAACATGCCTAAATCCCCCGAAAGCGAATTGCGCATCTCCACTCACAAAGTTAGCAAATTCAAATATCCTTACTCTCATGCTCTATACACTTTTATGTGTCCGTTAACATAGTTTAACGCTTTGTCTGGTTTTATGCGTTACTTTACCACTTTTCTGCCGCCTCTGAGGATGATTCTGTTCGCTTTTTGAGCCTCCTGACTGCTCTGCCAGCGTCTGCCCAACAGGTCATACACGCCCTGGAAGCGTTTTCCTGCACCATCAGGAGCGTCCTCCGCGATGCCATTGATGCCGTCGGGCACCTGGCTGTAGTCTATCGGGAAGTCAAACGGAGCCTGGTTGACCGCCCCGATGGAGGCATCATCGATGTGCTGGTCAAGGAGCACCCATCCCGCGTCATCGGGCGTGGTCAGGGGCGTGTTGCTGCCATAGAGCCTCCAGGACGAAGGATTGCGCATGGCGTAGGTCTGTGCATCACCGGCCGTATAGAAACGGTAGGCCGACGGGCGCAGGGCCATGCCGGCATCGAGATAGAGACAGGCAGTCTGCTTGAGAGGGCCGCACCACTTGGTGCCGAGGTTGCCATCTACCACATTCTCGGGGCCTTCATGGGTATAGCCCTCGGCATCAGATGCATACATGTTCAGTGGCGTGTGCTCCGAACCAGCCGCATCGAGCAGGTCAAACTCGGCCATCTGCGCCGAGTTGCCACCCTGCACACCGTCGATGGCAAGCAGGAAATAGCGGAAGCCCGGCTGCTCGCGCACCACCGTCAGTTCGCATGCGGCAGTGAGACTGGTGTAGTCGGGAGCCTGGGCCGTCACCACGCAGCGCCCCAGCGACCGGGCTGTCACCCTACCCGAAGCATCCACCGTGGCCACAGCCTCGTTGCTGCTGTTCCACTGCAGGGGTATCGCACTCATGCTGCGAGGCTTGACCTCCACCTGCAGCTGCACGCTGCCGCCCACAGGCACGCTGGCCTCGGCACTCGCCATCTGCAGGTCGGTGACGGTATGGAGCAGCATGTAATCGCACAGGGTGTGGTTGGCGGCAGGCAGCGGACTGTCACCCGTCTGCTCGTCAATCAGCACCCACGAGTCATCGTCTGCGTCTGCGGTGCATGTGTTGCTGCCGCTCAACGTCCAGCAAAGCGGATTGCGCGCTGCATTGGCAGCGGCATCGTTGGCTGTGCCGATGCGATAGCCAAAGGGTTCCACCTCGCTGCCCGCATCGAAGAAGAAGCTTGCCCTGCCCGAGAAGGCCGAACAATACTTGGTCTCCATGCTGCCATCGGTGAGGTTGCTCCAGTTCTCGTGGCTGATGGTACTGGGTGTGCCGGCATAGATGCTGAGCGCCGACATGGGCTGCAGGTCGGCATCGAGGAGGTCAAACTCCGCCATCTGTATGAGCGTGCCTGCCTGTACGGCGGTCACCTCATACTTGTAATACCGGTAGCGTGCGGCGGTGGGCGGGATGTTGGTATAGCGCCCGCCGTCCTGATAGACCCTCCCGTGTGAGGCCACGGGGACGGGATGGGGGTCCCTCGCACGTACATTATTTATATTCTGACGCCAGGGAGAATCGGGGTCGCTGCCCGCAAGCAGGTGGCACAGGGCGCCGCTCTGCACCATGGCAGGACGCACGTGGGTCACCTGATAGGCAAATGTGTCGTAGCAGTCGGTCACCTGGAACTTGCCTTCGGTGACGGCAAACTCGGCCACAGGCACCTCTCCGCGCAGCCGCCCGGCGTTGTAGCAGCGGTGCATGAGCACGTCGCCCTCCGACCACGCCACCATGGCGCTGGCCTTGCTGCCTGCACTCACAGCCCCCACATTGTAGCAGTCCCTGAGCACCAGGCCGGCTCCCGCACACACCCGTGCCACCAGCGCAGCCGCATTGTGCCCGTAGGCCACCACAGCCGCCTGGTTGCCACAGCGCTCCATGGTGAATGTGCCGCTGTGCACAATGCCCGCCAGCGCAGCCACATAGTCGGTTCCGTGCACCTGGCTGCGGCTTCCCAGGAAGAGGTCGGCCACGCGGGCGCCATCGGCCACATGGGCAAAGAGTGCCACCTGCGACTCTCCCGCGAGCGTCAGACCGTCGATGGTGTGGCCTCCTCCCGCAAAGCTTCCGGTGAAGGGAGCCTCTGCCGTGCCGATGGGAACAAAGAGCGTGTCCAGTTCCGCCATATCGAGGTCGCAGAGCAACTGTGCCCGTGCGCCTGTCTCACCGCCTGCCACCAGGCGGCTGAAACAGCACATATCCCATGGGCTGGCTATCTGATACACCCCGTCACGCTGCTGCAGTGACCGGTAATTGAGCTTGCGGTCCATCCACGCCACGCGGCCCTGCACATAGTTGCGCACCACATCCACCTCGGCATCCCACGTGCCCCACACCCGAGGGTTGCAGTGGAGCATCTGGGTGAGGTATGGCCAGCGCAGGAAATTGAGCCTCTGGCTCTCCCTGACGAGTGTGCGCAGCGAATCGACATACGCTCCCATCTCCTGGGCAGTGAAGAGCGAGTCGCGCCTGAGTTGCGCCCAGATGAGCTGCAACTGTGCCAGGGCATTGGGGTCAGAGAGCACCCTGCCCACCAGCACGCCCCACAGCCCCGCCTGCCGCACCTTATAGGTCCATTCCTCACGCTGGTTGCCGGGATAGACCGCACGGTCGTTGTCAAGCGCGAGGTCGTTGTCCCACACAGGTCCGGTGTAGATAAGGCTGTCGGCCCTCTGCTTGTACATGAACACCTGCCACAGCATGTCGGTGTTCCCACTGTACTCGCTGGCCAGAAAGTAGCGCAGGAAGGTATTGAGGTCGAGCATGCGCCGGTAGCCGCTGTGCCTGTCGGCATAGTCAGGAGCGAACACGCGGTCCTCCATCGCATTGAAGTAATTGCGGATATAGTTGTATTGACAGGGCTGTATATCCTTCTCGTCGGGGTCGTTCACCGAGATGGGATTGCCATGGCGCGAGGTGAAGTTGACAGGGTCTTGCGCTGCATAGCCGTTCATCTCCAGCAAGTAACCGCCTGTGATGCTCACCGAATCGGTGCTGGTATCGTCCATCTCGGCTATGTTGATGCGGTTCTTGTCCAGCCCCACATAGTCTGTGAGCTGGTAGCAACCGCGATAGTCGCCATTGAGGATGACATCCACACAGCGGCACCAGGGCGTGAAGGGCATGCCCACGCGCCGGCTCACCTCGTAGGCCACATTGTTGCGTATGAGGGTCTTGTCGCCATAGTTGTTGATGAGGGTCCACTTCTTGGCCTTGGCCGGCGACTCGTCCCGCGCCGAGCCGTGCAGCATATGGTGGCTCCTGCCGTCGTTGAACTTGATGCGGTATGGCTTGTTCTCATGCGTGGCAGAGTAGTTGCCGCGCACACGCGTCAGTATGGGATACTCCTGGATGAGCGTTCCGTCCTCATAGGTGATGGTGATACGCGACTCGAAGTCCTGCCCTTTCTGCTCGGGCACAGCGCCGTCGGCCACATGTATGCTGAGCGTTGGTAGGGCGGTCACCTGGTAGAAGCGGGAGTCATCGCCTGCGCCTTCGCGGCCATAGAAAGCCAGTTCGGCCACCTCGCAAAAGGAACCGGCCGCGCCCACGTAGCGCACATAGCGGAAGCCCCGGCTCACGTGGACATCCACACCGGTGGCACTGCCCTGCGCGGGAGTATCGCCTATCAGGTACAGGGGCACGGCATCCATGAAGTCGGGGCGGTTGGCTCCCTCGAAGAGCGAAAGGAGCATGCGGCCTGCCCCCGTGGAACTGCCCTGGCGTGGGGTGAAGGCTATGTGCGTGATGACATGAGGCTTGCCCAGGTCGAGCCCCACCCACTGGAAGTCGGGGCTGCCCGCCGAATAACAGGTGCTGATGTCGCCGTCGAAGGCCCGCGAGGCACTCTCTTCGTACCCGCTGCTGATGATGCTGCCCTGCAGGAGGGTCTCTGCCCCCTGTCCGAAGGCTGTGTGCGCCCCGCCCAGAAGCAATGCGGACAGGAGGGCACAGGATTTCCAGAACATATTCATTAGGTTGTAAATTGACAAGAAGCCCTGAGGCTCGTACGTGCAGGCAGGTTCCGACGGGTGGCCCCAAACCGACCCGCAGATGCCCTATGCCTGGCAAATTTACTCTTTTTCTGCGATATGAGGGCCAGTTCATCGTGCTTTTTGCACAACCGGAGTGCGTCCACCGCCATCCGTCCCTACAATGGGGCAGAAAACGCAGCGCGCTGCATCGGTCATCGCAGCGCGCTGCATCGGTCATCGCAGCGCATTGCACACGGCATCGCAGCGCGCTGCACCAGCCATCGCACCGCACTGCACCAAGGAAGACAGGACTGGGGGCAGGAACAGGGAGGGCTGCGGGGAGAACGGACTGCCATATTGCCACACTTGGCGAAGCGGAATGAGCAAACAGGCGGAACGGACACTCCCGACAGCGGAAAAGGGGCAGAAAAAGGAGCGCACGGCTCCTATCTGCAGCCCGCATGCGGCCCACATGCCCGCACAATGGCTGTCTGGGACACAAATCAGCAGGAAAAATTTTGCACTCCAGCGGAATTTCCTTATTTTTGCAGAATACATAACCGAAAAAAGAACACAGGCAATGAAAGGTATCGTACTGGCTGGAGGGTCCGGCACACGGCTCTACCCTATCACCAAGGGCATCAGCAAACAGCTCATGCCCATCTATGACAAGCCCATGATATATTACCCCGTGAGCGTACTCATGCAGGCAGGCATCAGGGAGATACTCATTATCAGTACCCCATTTGACCTGCCGGGATTCCAGCGCCTGCTGGGTGACGGAAGCGACATAGGCGTGAGCTTCACCTATGCCGAGCAGCCAAGCCCCGACGGACTGGCGCAAGCATTCACCATAGGAGCCGACTTCATAGGCGATGACTGCGTGTGTCTGGTGCTGGGCGACAACATCTTCCAGGGCAACGGATTCCACAGCATGCTCACCGAAGCCGTAAGGGCAGCCGAAGAGGAGAGCAAAGCCACGGTATTCGGATACTGGGTGAAGGACCCCGAGCGATACGGTGTGGCGGAGTTTGACAGCAACAACAACTGCATATCCATCGAGGAGAAGCCACAGCACCCACGCAGCAACTATGCCGTGGTCGGGCTGTATTTCTACCCCAACAAAGTGGTCTCCGTGGCACGGAGCATAGAGCCGAGTGCACGAGGGGAGTACGAGATAACGACCGTGAACCAGCGCTTTCTGGAGGACGGAGAGCTGAAGGTGCAGACCCTGGGACACGGCTTCGCCTGGCTCGACACAGGCACGCACGACTCGCTCTCAGAGGCCAGCACATACATCGAAGTGCTGGAGAAGAGGCAGGGCATCAAGATAGGATGCCTGGAGGGAATAGCCTACCGGAGCGGATGGATAGACGAGGAACAGATGAGAAAACTGGCTCAACCCATGCTCAAAAACCAGTATGGGCAGTACCTGCTGCAGGTCATCGAGGAGGTGAAGCGCTATGGCAGGAACAACCAGGACTTTTAAACTAACTAAAGGAGGGAGGAGAAAATGAACATTCTGGTTACTGGGGCCAATGGCCAACTGGGTAGAGAGATGAGACTGACTGCCAAGGAAAGCAGCCATCATTACATATTTACCGACGTGGCACCCGCCGAAGGCCTGGAGACCATCCTGCTGGACATCACCGACCGCAACGCCGTGGAACAGATGGTGAGCGAGGAGCAGGTGGGGGCAATAGTGAACTGCGCGGCATGGACCGACGTGGATGCATGCGAGACAGACTCGGCCAAGGCGGCCAAGGCAGAACGCATCAACGCCCTGGCACCTGCCATACTGGCCCAGGCGATGCGCGATGTGAACGGACTGCTGGTGCACATCAGCACAGATTACGTCTTCGGTCTGGAACCCTACAACACGCCCTGCAACGAGGAGCAGAAAGGCACACCCACAGGAGTCTATGGCCATTCGAAGCTGCGCGGAGAGATGGTCATACGCAACTCGGGCGTGCAGTACCTTATCCTGCGCACCTCATGGCTCTACAGCGAATACGGCAGGAACTTCTGCCGCACCATGATGAAGCTGACAGCCGAGAAACCTCAGGTCAACGTGGTATTCGACCAGACCGGCACACCCACCTATGCTCTCGACCTGGCACAGGCCATCACCACCATCCTCGAAAGGGAATCGTGGCGAGGCAACACCGGCATCTACAACTACAGCAACGAGGGCGTGTGCAGCTGGTATGACTTTGCCATGACCATACGCAAGATGGCAGGACACGAGGCGTGCCAGATTAACCCATGCCACAGCAGCGAGTACCCGTCGCCCGTGAAGCGCCCTGCCTACTCGGTGCTGGACAAGTCCAAGTTCAAGCAGACCTTCCATCTGAGCATCCCCTACTGGGCTGAGTCGCTGCTGAAATGCGTCAACAACTTGAAAGGTAACATATAACAGGACACGGATATGAAGCGAAGCATCATCATCACAGGAGGCGCCGGTTTCATCGGAAGCCATGTGGTAAGGCTCTTTGTGAACAAATACCCCGACTACGAAATCATCTGCCTGGACAAACTCACCTACGCGGGCAACCTGGCCAACCTGGCTGACGTGGAGAAGCAAGCCAACTACCGCTTCGTCAGGATGGACATCTGTGACTACGAGGGAGTGAGCCGCCTCATGAAGGAGGCGCACGTAGATGGCATCATACATCTGGCTGCCGAGAGCCACGTAGATAGGAGCATCAAGGACCCCTTCACCTTTGCACGCACCAACGTAATGGGTACGTTGGCCCTGCTACAGGCTGCCAAGGAGTACTGGGAGTCGCTGTCGGAGAAATATGAGGGCAAGAGATTCTACCACATAAGCACCGACGAAGTGTATGGCGCGCTGGAGATGAACCGGCCCGAGGGCATCAAGCCGCCCTACGCAACGGCGGCCAGCAGCACACAGCACCACCTGGCCTACGGCGACCAGTTCTTTCACGAGGACACCCCATACCGCCCACACAGCCCTTACTCGGCAGCAAAGGCCAGCTCGGACCACTTCGTACGCGCCTACCATGACACCTACGGGATGCCCACTATCGTGACCAACTGCTCCAACAACTACGGTCCCTACCAGTTCCCAGAGAAGTTGATACCGCTCTTCATCAACAACATACGCCACCGCAAGCCGCTTCCCGTATATGGCAAAGGGGAGAACATACGCGACTGGCTCTACGTGGAAGACCACGCACGGGCCATTGACACCATCTTCCACAAAGGCAGGGTGGCAGAGACCTACAACATTGGCGGGTTCAACGAATGGAAGAACATCGACATCATCAAGGTGCTCATCAATACCGTAGATCGTCTTCTGGGACGCGCTGAAGGCGAAGACCTCGGCCTCATCACCTATGTGACCGACAGGCCGGGGCACGATGCACGATACGCCATAGACAGCTCCAAGCTGCAACGCGAACTGGGTTGGGAGCCCAGCCTGCAGTTTGAGGAGGGCATAGAGAAGACGGTGAGATGGTATCTGGAGCACCAAGAGTGGCTGGACAACATCACGTCGGGAGAGTACGAGAAGTACTACGAGAGCATGTACGCAGGACGCTGACAGAAGCCACGCACGGCACTCCCGCCCACTGCCCGGCACCCTGGACAACCGGCAGCACTGCGCCAGCAGCATTCCGGAGATACATCGTGCCACCCGCCACAGCCCACCGGCGCGAGATACACAATACACTAAACCACACAAGCCAACATGAGAAAAAGACTCTCTCTACTGCTTGCAGCCATCGTTTGCAGCGGCGTGGCTGCTATCGCGCAGACCACCACCACCCCCATGCCAACCAGCATCGAGGGATGGGCCGACAGGGCAGCACGCTTCGGCAAAGCCATTCCACAGGAGCAGATATTCGTCCACATGGACAACAACTGCTACTTCCTGGGCGATACCATATACTATAAAGCATACGTGCAACGCTCTGACACACGCAAGCCCAGCGGCGTGAGCGGCGTGCTCTATGCCGACCTCTACAACCAGGATGGCTACTTGGTGGAGCGACAGCAAGTGGAGCTAAGGAACGGACAGGCACATGGATCGTTCCTCCTACCCGACTCCCTCTATAGTGGGTACTACGAACTGCGGGCCTACACACGCTGGATGCTCAACTGGGGCATCACCGACCATCCGCACACCAAGATGGCCGAGCAGTGGTTCATAACGCGCAGCTATGCCCGGGACTACTATATAGATTATGAGAAGCTGTACAGTCGCACCTTCCCCGTATATGACAAACCCAAGCAGGAGGGCGCATTCGAGCACAACATGACACTGCGTCCGCTCAGGAAGAGAATACGCTCCAACGGCACCGACCCCGACCTGGAACTGGCTGTCTATCCCGAAGGAGGCAACCTCGTGGCGGGCTTGCCCTGCCGCGTAGCCTGGGAGGGAAACACCGACGAGGGGCTTCACAAGGACGGCACACTGGTTGTCACCGACCAGAACGGCCAGCAGGTGGCCACCTCGAAGACCGAAAGCCGGGGCAGAGGAACATTCTCCTTCACCCCACAGGAAGGGATGACCTACACCGCCCAGTTTACTGCGGGCAACCAGACAGCCAAGGTAAAACTGCCCAAAGCGCAGTCCGACGGCTGTGCCATACAGGTGGAACAGGACGGCAACAAGGTGAGCATAAGCCTGGCATGCGCCGGACTGGCCGCACAGGAGCCACTGGGCGTGACGGTGATGTGCCAAGGAGTGCAGCAAGGATTTGTGCAGACAGAGACCGGCAAGGGGCAGACCATCGACATGGATGCCCAGACGCTGCGCACGGGAGTCAACCAGGTGACAGTCTTCGATGCGAAGGGACGCATCTGGGCCGACCGTCTCTTCTTCGTAAGAAACGGCCAGACGGCCATAGGCAGCACACTCTCCTTCAGTGGCCTAAGCAAGAAGGAGACCGACCCCTATGCACCGGTCAAGGTGGAGATAAAGGGTGGAGTACCCGGCAGTAGCCTGAGCGTGGCAGTGAGAGACGCGGCCCACACCGAATACCTGTACGATAACAACAACATCATGACGGAGATGCTGCTCAGCAGCCAAGTGAAGGGATTCGTGGAGAACCCCACTTACTTCTTCGAAAAAGACGACAGCGAACACCAGCGCGCCCTCGACCTCCTGCTCATGGTGCAGGGATGGCGGCGCTACGACTGGCGCTCCATGTCAACTCCGGGCGCATTCGAACTGCTGCACCAGCCCGAGCGCACACCGCTCATGACGGGTACCGTGAACCGCTACGAGGCATCGGCCGTGCTCAACGAGGCCGAGAAACAGACCAACGCAGACATTGAGAAGAACAGCCAGACCGAGGGTGAGAAGGAGGCGCAGAAGCCTGACAAGAGCAGCCGCAACAACGTGGCAGCCACCGTCAACGGCGAAGAGATAAAGGACGTGAGGGAGGAGATGGACAAGTTCGGCAAGGAGAGCGAACAGCAGCAGCGCCCCAACGACGCCCCCACACAGCAGAGCATCCACGGACGATACTGGAGCACATCACGAGGGCCCAGGCGTCCGGTGCTGGTGCATGCTGAGTTCACCAAGGTAGGCGCCGAGTCGGGAGTGACCGGCGACATGCCTACCAAGAACAGCCGATTCAGCATCCAGAGCCCGCGCTTCTTCGAGGGATGCAACTTCTTCCTCACTGCTGCCGACACCACAAAGTGGAGCCAGGAGAAGTTTGACAGGCACATGTGGGTATCCACAGGCGAAGACAAGAACGGGGAAGTGAACTATCCCGACTTCTACGTCAAGCTCGACCAGTACAACCCGCGCTTCGTGAAGCCCTACACATGGTACCAGACCCACCTGGCCGAAGCGCCCAAGGGGTCGGCGCTCAACGAAGACTGGCTCTACGATGACGCCCGCATGCTGCACACCGTGACGGTGACAGCCAAGAAGAACTCCTATACACGCTTCGATGCCAAGAAGCCTGCCTTCGTGGTGGATGCCTACGAGGCATTCAACATGGCGGCCGACGCAGGACTGGGAAGCGCCTACTTCACGGGCGGATACGACTTTGCCTACAACGTGGCACGATACTACATAGGCGACATGAACCAGGAGCGCCAGTACGAGGTGGAGGTCAGACACAACACCCATACCTCGTCCTATCATATGGCCGACGGCGAGAGGGAGAAGTTCAACCACCTCACCAGGCTCGACAAAGTATATATCTACACCGACTACTGCCCGCGGCAGGAGGGAAGCAAGAAGTATGAGGCAAGCAACCAGCCCACGGTCATCATCGACCTGAGGAAGCTGGACAACGACCAGGTGCGCACCACCTACCGCGACAGATTCTACCGCCTGCCCGGCTTCACGCTGCCCTATGAGTTCTACCAGCCCTCATATGCCAACAAACCACTGCCCGAACACAAGGACTACAGGCGCACACTCTACTGGAACCCAGACGTGCAGCTGGACGAGAGCGGCACGGCTACCATCAACTTCTACAACAACGGCCGACAGACACAAATGGGCATCAGCGCCGAGGGAATGGCCGCCGACGGCACGCTGCAGAGCGGACTGGAGATGCCCGAAGACAGGAAATAGACCGACAACACTTATATAAATGGAACAAAACGAACTGAAAGAAATTCTGTCGCACTTTGCCACACAGGGCAACGTAAGCGAAATCAAGCCCCTGGGCGAGGGACTCATCAATGACACCTACCTGGTAAAGACCACCGAAGCAGACCAGCCCGACTATGTGCTGCAGCGCGTGAACGAAAACGTGTTCCCCGATGTGGACATGGTCATGCGCAACATACAGGCCGTCACCACCCACATCCGCCACAAGCTGGAGGCGCAGGGAACACCCGACCTGGACCGCCGCGTGCTGCGCTTCCTGCCCGTCAAGGGCAGCGAGAAACTGTATGCCGTGGTCAACGGGAAGTACTGGCGAATGATGGTCTTCATCCCCAATGCCATCACCAAGCAGGCCGTGAATGCCGACAGTAGCCGCGCCGCCGGACTGGCCTTCGGGCAGTTCCAGTCGATGCTCGCCGATCTGCCCGTGCAGCTGGGCGAGACCATCAAGGACTTCCACAATATGGAATTCCGCCTGAAGCAGCTTCGCGAGGTGCTCGCAGCCGACCCCATCGGCCGTGCCAAGGAGCCGCGCGTGCAGGAGATGCTCGCCATCATCGACGACCGCGCCGAAGAGATGTGCAAGGCTGAGCGCATGGGACGCGAGGGCATCCTGCCCAAGCGTGTGTGCCACTGCGACACGAAGGTGAACAACATGATGTTCGACGACCAGGACAACGTGCTCTGCGTCATCGACCTCGACACTGTCATGCCCAACTTCATCTTCTCCGACTACGGCGACTTCCTGCGTACAGGCGCCAACTATGTGGCCGAGGATTGCCCCGACATGGGCAAGGTGGGCTTCAACATGGACATCTTCAAGGCCTTCACAGAGGGCTACCTCAAGGGAGCCGGAAGCTTCCTCCTGCCCGTGGAGATAGAGAACCTGCCCTATGCAGCGGCCCTCTTCCCCTACATGCAGTGCGTGCGCTTCCTGTGGGACTACATCAGCGGAGACAAGTATTGGAAGTGCAAGTACCCCGACCACAACTTTGACCGCGCCAACAATCAGCTCCATCTCTTCCTGAGCGCCGAGAGCCACTACAACGAGATGAAGGATTTCATTGCCGCACAAATGGCATAAAGCATCCGTCGGATGCCCATAAGCCAACCCATGCAGCGCACCGCGACACCCCTCGCAGTGCGCTGCTTCTTTCTGCAAGCCCGCACATCGGGCAAGGACAGGGCTTTTCCCCGGGCAGAAGAAAGCGGAATACGGGAAAAGGCTGCACGGCCAAAGGAACAACACACCGCAGAGCCGGAGAAGCCCCTATGCGGTGCCCCTCCAGATACAGTGCGCTGCATGTGCCATCGCAGCGCGCTGCGATTACCGATGCAGCGCACTGCACAGGGCCACGCAGCGCACTGCACCAGCCAAGGCAGGAAAGCGATACGGGTACAGGAAGACAGTTTGGGGGCTTTCAAGGGTTAATTATTCCTAATCGGAACACTTCTGAGGGCAAATCAGGAGGACACATTCCCCACATTTGACGTACCTTTGCAGCATCCTTCATGCCTGTATGGCACAAGAGAGGCACCAATACCCGCGATGGACAGGAGCATGCCCCGTTGCTGAGCAAACGGCACACACCCGGAAGGCAGACTGGCACGGCCAGGCCACCTGACACAGAAGAATCCGCTTACCCACAAGCACAGGAACATCACGACAAGGGGCAGACGTCATCGACGAACAGAGGAAATAAATATCGTTTAGTATAGCAATAGGAGTAGAGTATGGAACTGAAAACGAGTAAGAACTACGCATTTATTAGTATGTTAAAGAAGTATGTGAGCAGCAGCATGCTGCTGGTAATAGCCACAGTAGCGGCTCTTATCGTGGCCAACAGCCCCTGGGGGGACACCTACCGCCACATCTGGGAGATGCCCGTAAGCCTGAGCGTAGGCGGGTTCAACCTGTTCAGCCATGGCGGCCATGCCATGACGCTGGGCGATTTCATCAGTGACTTCCTCATGGCAATCTTCTTCCTGAGCGTGGGTCTGGAGATTAAGCGCGAGGTGCTGTGCGGTGAGTTGTCATCGGTAAAGAAGGCGCTCGCTCCCATCATCGGCGCATGCGGCGGCATGCTCGTGCCTGTCATCGTGTTTTATCTGGTATGCCCCAAGGACCCCATCATGGAGCGAGGCATGGCGATACCCATGGCCACCGACATCGCATTCTCGTTGGGTGTGCTGAGCATCTTCAGCAAGCGGTGCCCCACAAGCCTCAAGATATTCCTGGCAGCACTGGCTGTGGCCGATGACCTGGGCGGTATCATCGTGATAGCCATACGCTATACCGACCATCTCAACTGGCAGTTCCTCGACGGTGCAGCCCTGTGCGTGATCATCCTGGCCCTGTGCAACTGGCGTCAGGTGCGCAGCAAGTCGCTCTACATGACCGTAGGACTGGCCCTGTGGTACTGCATGCTCAACAGCGGCATACACGCTACCATAGCCGGAGTGGTGCTGGCCTTCTGCATCCCTGCCAACCTGCCTCTGGGCACCAAGTTCTATGTAGCACGCATCAGACGCAACCTGGCTCAGTTCCCCGCCACGGAGACCACCATCGCCGACCGCAACAAGCCTGTGGTACTCAGCGATGATGAAATACACATGCTCAAGAGTGTGGAGAGCGCCAGTGACCACTTGATCAGCCCCCTGCAGGACCTTGAGGACTCGCTGAAGAACCCTATCAACTACTTCGTCATTCCCCTGTTCGCCTTTGCCAATGCCGGTGTCAACCTGGCAGGAATGAGCATCGCCAGCCTCTTCAGCGGCGTGGGTCTGGCCGTCTTCCTCGGTCTGCTTGTAGGTAAATTCTGTGGCGTGTTCAGTGCCACCTGGCTGTTTATCAAACTGCACGTCATACAGAAGCCCGAAGGCGCCACTTGGGCATCCTTCGCAAGCGTCTGCATGATATGCGGCATAGGCTTCACCGTGAGCATGTTCATGGCTGGCCTGAGTTATCCTGCCGAGCATGCCGACCTGCTCAACGATGCCAAGCTGGGCATCCTGATGGGTACGATAGCCTCGGCAATAGTGGGTAGCCTGATGTTAAACGCTACCCTTCCAAAGGAGCAGCCCGACGTGACCACCGCTGGTGGTGAATAACACCTTGCGGCCAGGCAGCGGAACCACCGTATTGACCAAAGAGGAGCCCACATGGTGACGCCACAGCAAGCGTCCCGTGTGGGCTTCTGTGGCAAATATCATCCCCTCCTTGGTGCTGCAATACACCACTCCGTCCTGTTCCTGAGGCATGTTGGGGGCTATCTCGTAGCCGAAGCCCACGTTGGTGGCATAGAGTTCGCGGGGCTGGTCACCCCGGGTGCTGTAGCACACCATGCTGTCGCGCATGGTCTTGCTGTAGATTCGCTCATGGTCGGCACTCAGTCCCACGGTCTCGCGTACCATCGACTGATAGGTGCGCCACACGGTCTTTCCCGTCTGGGCATCGATGCAAGTGAGGGCACGCTCGGGATCGGCTATGAAGATGCGGCCGCCTGTCTCCACTGGCCATACCGCAGCCGGGCTGTAGTGCATGTCGTCCCTATCGACGCCGCGCCACTTCCATTCGAGCGACCCATCCTGCAGGCGCAGGCTGTAGAGGTACATATCCCAGGCGCCGAACACCACATGACGGTCGGTCACAAGCGGCCGCGCCTCGATGTAGCCCTCCACGCCCGAATAGGTCCAGCACACTCTGCCCGAGCGCACATCCAGCGCCCTCATGCAATGGTCGCTGCCGCCCACATAGGCGATGCCGTCCCTGATGGCCACCGCACCCAGCACGGGAGCATCAGTCTGCACCTTCCACAGCTGGCGCCCGCTGCTTGTCTTCAGACCATAAATGCAGCCGTCGGCACTGGGCACCACCAGCACACCATTGCTGGCAGCGGGTGTGCCTATGATGCGGGCACCCGTCTGGAAGCGCCACAGGCTCTTGCCGTCCCTGAGGCGATAGGCCGTCACGCAGCCGGCATCATCGCCCACAAACACGCGCTTGCCCTCGACGGCAGGCGATGAATACACACTCACCCCCGAGTGATGCAACCACACACGCTCCACCTGGCTGTAGGTCACATTGTCGCTGCTGTCTGGATATTCCCTGGCTCCCGCATCGGGGTCCAGCACCAGTCCGTCCTTGTCACGGATGGGGCCGCGCATGGCATAGGAGGCAAAGCGGTAGGGAGGCGTGAGGGAGTTCATCACGGTGAGGCTGATGCTGTCCCGCGTCACCTCATACAGCCCGAAGCCTGTACCCGTGTCATGCTCGCGGATATTGGAGCGGAGCAGCACACCGGGGATGCCGTCGTAGGAATGGTTGCACATCGAATGGTAGTGCCCGCCTATGCAGAGCCGCACGTTGTAGTGTCGCAAGAGGTCTGTCACCTCATACCAATTGTCCACATCACCCTTGAGCAACGGATAGTGGGTGACGATGATGACGGGTTCGTCCTTGGGGTAAGAGTCGAGCCTCTCCTTGAGCCACGCCAGGTCCTGTGCCACCACATGCCCATAGGCCATGCGCATGAGCGGGCCGGTATTGAAGCCGAGGAAGTGTACACCCTGGTACTCAAACTCGAAGCGCTCGTATCCGAAGATGTCTTTCCAGGCCATGCAACCCGAGTCGCTCCACTTGGTCTCGTGGTTGCCCATCACTATATAATAAGGTACGCGCAAGCGGTCGATGCTGCGCTTCACCTCCATCATGGCGGGACGGTCACCGTCGTCACTGATGTCTCCCGTGATGAGCACGAAGTCAAGACTGTCCAGAGAGTTGATTCTCTGGATGCTCTCAGCCAGTTGCTCCTTGCGCTCGGGCAGTTTGGAGTTGAGATGGATATCGGTCAACTGGGCAAAACGAAAGTGCTGGGCCACAGCAGTGCAGCCCAGCAACATGAAGGTCAGAAGGAGTTTCTTTCTCATTTTTTCCATATATATCTGTATGCAAATCTGCGGTTGGGTGCCGTGTCACCCGTGGTGCACAACGAGATGATGTCGGTCAGACCGGAGGGGTTATCGGCCCACTTGAAGTCAAACGACAGGTTGTCGGCTGTCATGCCCAGCACCTTGCGGGGTATGGCAAGCTCCATCACATTGCCCTTCACGGCATAGGCCAGGTTGCACACATGCGTCCACTCGCCCCTGGCAGCATCATAGCGCATGAGGGTGGTGGCGCTGGCATCCTTCACCTGGCGGTTTATCACGTAGTCATAGCCCTGCCACCCTGTCGTCTGCTGCTGGTCGGCATTGATGAAGAGAAGCATCCAGTTGGGGTCGGTATGGGCGGTGATATCCTGGTCGGTCTCCACTGCGAAGCATATGTTACGCTTATCTACAGCCACATGGGAGCGCACTATGTCGTTGCGCCCGGTCTGGTCGGTGTAGTGCAGATTGCCATAACCATCGTGGTCGCGGTGCACCACATCGCCCCTTGTATCGGCGAAGTCCTCGGTGAGGAGAGGCCAGTCGGCAAGCGAGCCATCCACTGTGACGGTCTGCAGACCGCGGAACACGGGTATCTCATCCACGCCCTTGTAGCGGCGGATGTTCTCTGCCATCTGCATGTAATAGTTGTCGGTCCACCCGCCCTTCATGGGAGCAATGGTGCGGTTGAACTCTGCGTTGTACTGGTCAACGAAGTAGAAGGGGTTCACTCTGCCCAAGAAACCGTCGGGTCCGGCCGCCTGGCCCGAGGGGTCCTTGCCGCTGCGGTAACGTCCTGCAGTCCACTCGTTCCAATCGTTAAGGTAGATGAACTCGGGATCGACCTGCAGTGCCTCGTTCCATCTATCCTGGAAGTAGATGCCGTACTGCGTAGGATTCTTGACCACGCTATCTACTGCGGGACAATAGGCAGAGGCGGGCATGTCATGGTCATCCAGCTTGGGCTCACCCACGTCACGGCGCCAGCACTTGCCCACGATGCTCAAGGGATGCTGGGCGGGAGTAACTGCCATCTGCTCCTTACGCCCCTGGTGAGGAGCGCAGAGCTGCTCTGGCGTGAGTGCCTTCACCTGCTCCTCGTGCAGGTCATAGCCGAAACTCCAGCAGTCCTCCTGCCCTACGTAGCGCTTGCCACCCCACTTGTAGTAGCCCCACCACATGTTCCTCAGGGTGAAGAACTGCTTCACCTCGTCGCTGTAGTCGGCTACGTCCTTCGAGCCACCGTTGGGCGTGGAGTCAAAGGATGGAGTGGCATTGTAGAGCAAGAGCGGCTTGCCGTCCCAGTAAAACCAGCAGTCCTGGTAGCGCGGTGTCTTGTAGAACCGCTCATAGAGCGTCTGCACCACACTGATGGCATTGCCGTTGAAGGCCCAGAAGCAGAATTTGGGCACACGGTTGCCCTGCTTCTTCATCTCCTGCATGGTGGAGAAGAGTACCTCCCACTCGTCCCAGTAGAACACCGCATTGGTGACATCCATGATGAGCACATCGACGCCAGCGTCGGCCAACATCGACAGGTCGTGCCTGACAACGTACTTGTCGCGGCTCAGGAAGTAGCCGTATTCGGGTTCGCCCCAGTGATATGAGGCTCCGGTCCACGCTTTGTTGTCCCACTCATTGCGGGCGTTGGGGTCCTGGTCCAGCACGCGGCTCACGTCGCACTTGTATTCGGCGCCGTTGTGAAGCCCCTGGGTGTGCCAGGTGATGTAGAAGATGCCCACGGTACGGGGCTTTCCGTCGCGCTTGAGAGGAGCCTCCTGGGCCGACGGCATGGTGCGTCCCAATCCGTCGGTAGCCACCCATGTGGCTGTCGATTGCGCATGGCAGGCCAGGCCAAGCAGGCCGGTGGCAAGCAAGAAGAGCAGTCTGTTCATCTGAGAAGCTTTAGGTTAAATGGTTTGAAATATTGCGGAAAGTGAAAAGGAAGCAGGTGCCACTCCATGGCCTGTGGCATCCACGGTAGCAGACACCTGCTTGATAATTATCTGTAAGAGTACCCAGAGGGGACCGTAAGAGTACCCGGAAGGAGCTGCAAGAGCACCCAGAGGCGACAACAAGCGCACCCAGAAGGAGCTGCAAGAGCACCCGGAGGGGACGGCCGGCGGTGTGGTTACTCCTTGCCGGCGCGCTTGCGCTCCAAGTGGTCGAGGATGACCTTGCGCATACGCATGCTCTTGGGGGTCACCTCAACGTACTCGTCGGCCTTGATATACTCCAATGCCTCCTCCAGCGAGAAGATTGTGGCGGGTATGATACGCGCCTTCTCGTCGGTACCGCTGGCTCGTACGTTGGTAAGCTGCTTGGCCTTGCACACGTTGACGACCAGGTCGTTGTCGTGCACGTGCTCGCCTACCACCTGTCCGGCATACACCTGCTCCTGGGGCTCAATGAAGAAGCGCCCGCGGTCCTGCAGGTGATCGATGGCGTAGGCATAGGCGTTGCCGGTCTCGAGGGCAATCATCGAACCGTTGGTGCGGCGCGTTATCTCGCCCTTGTAGGGCTGGTACTCCTGGAAGCGGTGAGCCATGATGGCCTCGCCCTGGCTGGCCGTGAGCACGTTGGTACGCAGTCCGATGATGCCACGACTGGGTATCATGAACTCGATGTTCACCCTGTCGCCCTGTGACTCCATGCCTACGAGCTCGCCCTTACGGCGTGTGACCATATCAATCATTCGGCTCGAGAACTCCTCGGGCACGTTTATGGTGAGTTCCTCAATGGGCTCGCACTTCTGTCCGTCTATCTCCTTATAGATGACCTGGGGCTGTCCCACCTGCAACTCATAGCCCTCGCGGCGCATGGTCTCGATAAGGACTGACAGGTGCAGCACACCTCGGCCGCTCACTATCCAGCGGTCGGTGTAGCCCTCCATCAGCCTCACACGCAGGGCGAGGTTCTTCTCCAGCTCCTTCTCAAGGCGCTCGCCTATGTGACGGCTGGTGCAGTACTTGCCTTCCTTGCCGAAGAAGGGGCTGTCGTTAATGGTGAAGAGCATGCTCATCGTGGGCTCGTCAATGCTGATGGTGGGCAGTGGCTCGGGGTTCTCGGCGTCGCAGATGGTGTCGCCTATCTCGAAGTGTTCCAGTCCGATGATGGCACAGATGTCGCCCGAACCCACCTCCTGGGTGCGCTGACGTCCCATGCCCGTGAAGGTGTGGAGCTCTTTGATGCGTGTCTTCTCCATGCTGCCGTCGCGATGTGCCACGGTGATGTTCATGCCCTCGCGCAGTGTGCCGCGATGCACACGGCCTACGGCGATACGTCCTGTATAGTTGGAGTAGTCCAGGCTCGTTATCAGCATCTGGGGTGTACCCTCGAGCTGAACGGGAGCCGGTATGTTCTCCACGATGCTGTCAAGCAGGTAGAAGATATTGTCGGTAGGCTTCTGCCAGTCCTCGCTCATCCATCCGTTCTTGGCCGAACCGTAGATGACAGGGAAATCGAGCTGCTCTTCTGTGGCATCGAGGTCGCACATGAGGTCGAACACCATCTCGTACACCTCCTCGGGACGGCAGTTGGGCTTATCCACCTTGTTCACTACCACGATGGGCTTAAGGCCTATCTGCAGTGCCTTCTGCAGCACGAAACGTGTCTGGGGCATGGGTCCCTCGAATGCGTCAACCAGCAGTATGCAGCCGTCCGCCATATTGAGCACGCGCTCCACCTCGCCTCCGAAGTCGCTGTGACCCGGTGTGTCGATGATGTTTATCTTGGTGCCTTTGTAATTGATGGAGACATTTTTGCTCAGGATAGTGATGCCGCGCTCCCGCTCCAGCTCGTTGTTGTCCAACATCAAATCGTCTGTCTGCTGGTTCTCACGGAACAGGTTTCCCGCAAGCAGCATCTTGTCCACCAGAGTGGTCTTGCCATGGTCAACGTGTGCGATGATGGCAATGTTTCTGATATTCTGCATATATTATCTCTCCTTAAACTTGTGCGCAAAGTTACGACAATTTATCCAAGGGCTATCGCATCGGCGCTCGTTATTTGGGAGATACGCCCTCATTTGTCTGTCAGACGGCTCGCTGCGGGCAGCGCCATACATTGTTCACAGCCTCAAAGGCCGTAGATGTCAAGGGGCTGTCCTGTCAAAAGGCAGCGGACGGCATTGTACCAGAAGAAAGCGGTGAGGATAAGGCAGAGCACGCTCCAGCATACAATCAGAACAACACTGGGCCAGTAAAACGGATGACAGCGCGAAGAGCGTGCCCGACACAGCCCTATTGCATCATGCGCAGCCAGCACAGTTATCCCCACAGCCCCCAGAGCCAACACCACCTGATACCACAGGGCATGTCCCAGAGTGTAGCCGCTCAGGCTGTTGAGCAGCGCCATGGCCAGCATGCCGCCGTATAATGTCATTTTAATCACTTTCATTTGTCAACTATCGAAAAGGGGTCAATCCTCTATACATTTATAATTTCCCACACGCCCCATGGTATTGAGACGTAACCGCCAGACATATTGTCCGCACGCTTCTACGCAACCCTACAACCATCGCAACAACTTTAATTCTCATTTTCAACCATGTTGAATGGCCATATTATCCCAATACAAAATTAAAGAAAGTCCATCGTCTCTACAAGAGGAATTATACAAAAATACCGCTACAAGCAGAAGTTTACTTACCTGCTGCGCATTTCCACATCCGTCAAAAGACAACGAAGCACATCCCGAAGCGATCCGACTGATTCTCCGGGATGTACTTCGCTGCTCGCGTCACCCTCACACGATGCCCTGGGCCATCATGGCACGTGCCACCTTCATGAAGCCTGCCACGTTGGCGCCACGCACATAGTTGGTGTAACCATCCTCGCGTCCATAGCGCAGGCACTGGTCATGCACGGCATGCATGATTTGCTGCAAGCGGCTATCGACCTCGGCTGCCGACCAAGAGATATGCATTGCATTCTGTGTCATCTCCAGGCCGCTGGTGGCCACGCCACCCGAATTGACGGCCTTGCCAGGGGCGAAGGGGATGCGATGCTCCACGAAGTAATCCACTGCCTGAGCGGTGCAACCCATATTGCTCACCTCGGCCACCAGGCTCACGCCACCCGCATGCAGAGCCTCGGCATCGGCCAGTGTGAGTTCGTTCTGCGTGGCGCAGGGCAGGGCGATATCCACCGGATGCTCCCAAGGTTTGCGCCCCGGGAAGAAAGTGGCCTCGGGATAGCGCTCGGCATAGGGAGCCACGATATCCTCGCCACTGAGCCTGAGCTCCAGCATATAGTCTATCTTGTCGCCACTCACACCCTTTGGATCGAAGACATAACCGTCGGGGCCGCTCAGAGTCACCACCTTGGCACCCATCTCATTGGCCTTCTTTACAGCACCCCAGGCCACGTTGCCGAAGCCCGAGACCGCCACCGTGCGGCCTGCGATATCCTGCCCCAGGTCATGCAGCATCTGCCTGACGAAGTAAAGTGCACCGTAGCCCGTGGCCTCGGGACGCATGAGCGAACCGCCGAACTCCAGGCCTTTACCGGTGAAGGTGCCGGTGTGCTCACGTGAGAGCTTCTTGTACATACCGAACATGTAGCCCACCTCGCGGCCGCCCACACCGATGTCGCCTGCCGGCACATCCTGGTCGGGACCCAGATTGCGCCACAGTTCGAGCATGAAGGACTGGCAGAAGCGCATGATTTCCGCCTCGCTCCGCCCGCGCGGACCAAAGTCTGAACCGCCCTTGCCACCGCCCATGGGCAGTGTGGTGAGCGCATTCTTGAAGGTTTGTTCAAAGCCCAAGAACTTCAGGATACTGAGGTTGACCGAGGGATGGAAGCGTATGCCGCCCTTGTAGGGGCCGATGGCGTTGCAGAACTGCACGCGGTGCCCCAGGTTGACATGCACCTCACCGTGGTCATCCACCCAGGGTACGCGGAAGGTGATGATGCGGTCGGGCTCCACCAGACGCTCTATCAGCCGCGCACGCTCAAACTCCGGGTGCTGGTTGTAAACGCCCTCGATGGAGAGCAGCACTTCCTTGACGGCCTGCAGGTACTCGGCCTCACCGGGATGCTTGGCCTCCAGCTGTTGTAGAATCAACTCTGTCTTCATAGTGTTGTATGTTAGTCTTGTTTATTTGTTGTTACGCATATACAAAGTTAGCAGTTCTGAGCATTGTGACAAGGAAAATGGTGAAATACCGCACGGATTTAACTCTTTTTTGTCTTTTTGTCAAGTGGAGTTCGCAAAACAGCCCTACTTCTGCCCCTTCCCGCCTTCGTCCGAGGGGCAGTACGGCCGCATGGGCTGCCTTGCAGGAAACGCCCCTCTGACGGTGCTGCCATAGCGGGCCGAAAAACGCAGTGCGCTGCACGGGGCAACGCAGCGCGCTGCGATAGCCTTTGCAACGCGCTGCATCTGCCATCGCACCGCACTGCATCATCTGGTCTGAAACCAAGCGGCACGACAAGGAGTGCAGGATGTCGGGCCACGCACCCGCATCCTCAGCCTGCCTTGGCTGCCTGTCATCCGTGGGGCCTGCGCTGTCGCCATCCCTGCCCTTACCGCTGCAAAGCATCCGTGGGGCGGCCTTCTCCCGGACTGGAGCGAAATGCCCCGACCTGCACAAACAGATGAGAGGCGCACGCTCCCGCAATGGGGAATGTGCGCCTCCCGGCTATTCAGACCAGAGCCAGGCCCTTAGGCCGCAGCCCTGCTCTACTCTCACTTAACCAGCACCTTGCTCCAAGGCTTCGCGGAGGAGCGAGCTGCTTCACGTTCGGCCGAGTCCAAGCGGGCTTGGCCTCCGCTCTCACTTAACCAGCACCTTGGCGGGAGTGAAGTTCTCTCGCCGAGCTGCTTCACGTTCGGCCGAGTCCAAGCAAGCTTGGCCTCCGCTCTCACTTAACCAGCACCTTGCGGCCATTCTGGATGTAGATGCCCTTCTGCATCTTCTCCACACGCTGACCGCTGAGGTTATAGATGGTACCATCGGTGCGAAGCTGGTCTGTGCCTGCGTTCACACTGCCGATGCCTGTGCCTATGATGTTCTTGAGCACGGGATAGGAGCCTTCCTCCATGGTGCATGACCACACCTCGGGATCCCATGCCACCACAGCCTTCTGCAGGTCGCTGAAGTTTGTGCCGTCGTAGTAAAGGATGCCTTCCATCACGTCCTCCGTCTTGCCGGCACCGAAGATCTGCTCTGAGTTGTTCCACACACACACGTTCTTGTATATGCTGTGGCCGGTGTAGCTTGACTTCACGGCACCTATCACACCAGTTGTGACTGCTGTGCCGGTGACGCTGCCTGCGGCATAGACATTCTCCATAGAGAAGTCGGAGCTGATGCGGCCTGCGATGCCACCGGTGACGGTCTCCTCATTGTCAACAGAGATAGCCACATTGGCAAAGCAGTTCTTCATGGTGGTAGGACCACCCACATTGCCTATCAGGCCGCCGCAATAGCCCGAGCCAACGTGCAGCTTGCCTTCAACCCATACATTCTCAAACGTTGTGGTCTGCTGTACACCATCAACCTTGAAGTTGCTATGGCCGGCATATCCTGCCAGCACACCGCTTCCTGAAGTTGTGCAATCAATGTCCACGTCCGAGAAGCCTACGTTGCGTACGCCGCCACAGAGCACTCCGAACATACCGCTATACCAGCCACCCTGGCTGCGGAGGTTGTATATCACGTGGTTCTTACCGTCGAAGTCAATCCAGTTCATATAGTTCTTATCACCCACGACATTCTCTGCCAGGTTGAGAGGAGTCCAGTTGGCGATGGTGCTCATGTCGATGTCATTGTCCATCACAACATAATTCACGCGTCCGGGCAGGATTCTCTGATGCAGATACACCATATCGAAGAGTGATGCCACGTGGAATGGATCCTCGGCAGTACCGGCATGCTCTACCACGTCCTCCACCTTGGTGAACTTCACGGTCATGGCCAGCGCGTCGAACTCAACCTGGTAATGTCCGGGCTCCAGTATCCAGCGAGGCTCGCCATAGAAGCGGTCGCAGCCTGCGATAGGCTGGCCATAGCGGTCGGCTCCGATAGTGTCGGCCTCTACTGCAGTGCCCACACGGCTCTCTGTCCAGTTGCTGTTGTACATGGCCCAACCGCCTGCAAAGAGAGTGATGTCGTGGTTGCCTTCCTCGTCAATCTCTATCTCGCCATAGTACTTGCCGTGGCCCATGTGCACCAGAGGATGGTTGCGGCTGATGGTCCAGCTGTCACCCTTCAGGTTGCCCACGATGTAGCAGTAGTCGGGCAGGAGTTCCTCACCCACAGGCTCAAAGGTTGCCTTGGTGCGGTCTGCATTGATGGTCACCTTCCAGGTGCCGCCATACACGGCCATATAGTTGGCTGCGGCAGGCACCTCACGCAGCTCCACCTCATTGCGGCCCGAAGCCACCCAGCGTGGATGCTCGTTTGCGCCATCGAGCAGCTTGCCCTGATAGGTGAAGAAAACCATGTCGCGGTTGCCATAGCCACCGTCTCCGTGACGATCCACACCAGTAAACGTACCCTGATAGGTGCCGTCGGCCTGACGTGTGAGAGGGTACAGACCGCTGTTCACATTCCAGGTGCTGGCGTCCTTGAGGTCGCCTACCACATAGATGACATCCACGATGGGAGTCAGACGCAACTGCTTGATGAGCGCAGTGGCCTCCTCATTGGTGTAGATACCATCACGCATATTGTTGCCGATGGTGGCGTAGAGACCTGTCTCAAACTCCACTGCGGCCTTGTACTCAGGTGTCCAGTTGTTGGGGTCGTTGATATCGGACGTACCGGGCAAGAGGGTTCCTGCCTTATCTACAGCTGCCCAGTAGGAGTCAAACACATAGTCGAGCACGCTTGAGAGCTCGGCATAGACCTGTGCGCTGGCAGCGAGCACCTTCATGTACTCGTTGGCCTGCTTGAGGATTTCATACTTCTCCTCGACATCGGTAGCTGCCTTGCCCTTCTCGATGATCTGCACCGCATTGTCACGTGCATCCTTAGAGCAGTACTGCATCTTGGCATCCATAGTCAATACGCGGGACTTCAGACTGTCGAGCACTTCCTCCATCGCGTCCATGTTCTTGGCCATGTAGGTCAGCTTGAAGTTGCTGAACACGGTCCAGCCAAGCGCGTTCTTGGCCTCGCGGGGGTCTTTCAGACCGATGGTCATCTCGCCTCCGGTCACCAGACCATACACGGTCTGCTTGTAGCGTCCAGCGCGGAAGGCGAACGAGCAACCATTCACGCTATTGGGTACGTAGCCCTTTTCACCGATATTGTCATAGGGCCATGTGCCTACGTTGGTGATGAAGCAGTTCACACTGTCCTCGGCTGTAGCCTCGGGCTGAGCATCGGCATGGATGTTCTTCACAGGCGACTCGAAGTCGTTGATGTAGAGTACCACGGGTGCCTCATCGGTCTTGTCCTCGTCGGCATCAGGGAAGCGGAACAGTCCGTTGAGCTCCAGCTTATAGAGTCCATCGGGTATGTCGCTCACCTTCTGGCTCAAGTCGAACTTGGTCTTGAATGCTTGTCCTACGGGGAAAGCGTCCTCGCCCATTCCAGAGTTGAAGTTGTCAGTGATATCCGCACTGCGTGTCCAGCCCTCGAAGTTCTTCTTCTTCATGTCGGGGTTCTGCAGCAGGTCGGTGATGTCAGTGCCTTCCTTCACGTCCAGTTTGCGGGCTCGTGTCAGCAGGCTGTCCATATAGGTCTGCTCTGCCAGCAGTTCCTCCTCGTTGAGGGGACAGTTCTCGATGATGTACTGATAAGTGCCGTGCACGTAAGTCTCGCCTGGTTCCACGAATTCGTTGAGATAGTCCTCCAGCAGTTCCAAAGGTTCGCTGGAAGCCATGGGTTTTGCCTTGAGAGCTGCCCTTACGGCCTCTGCCGCCTTCTGATATGCCTCATAAGCATCAGCGCTCAGGCATACCTGGGGGTAGAGCACGTACATCTTCTGGTACTGCTCCAGCACTTGCTCGGCTGTGGTGGCGTTGTTCGCTGCCTCTTCGGCTGCGCGGAAAGGAGTCAGCAATGTGGCTTGGGCCAGAGTACCATCAGCCAGAGACATTTTCTGGAGGAAGTCGGTGCGCCATGCGTCGTAGGCTGCAAAGGTGGTGCCACAGTAGCTCAGGCTCCAGTTGTTGAATACGCACCATGCCTCAGAGGGCGCTATCTTCTCGGCCTGAACGCCGATGCGCAGGGTGTCATCGGTAACGGGAACGTACAGGGTGTTCTCTGAATAGAGGTCCTCATTATTATATACGGTGAAACCTGCACGTCTGTCAGGACACCATTTGCCCTTTGCATACTCTCTGTCGGTGCTGTGCAGCTGGGTGCTCGAAGCGCCCTCCAGGATATCCATCATCAGTGCCTTGGAAGTCACATCACCGCTCGCGCCATACAGATAGCCTACGCGTGAGCGGGGCTGCAGGTTCACACCATCGGCCGAATAGTACTCCTTGTTGGTGGGATGTGCCACACGGAAGAGCCCGTGCAGGTTCAGCTTGTAGATTCCTTTGGGCAGACCGCCTATCTTCTGGTAGCTGTCATACTCAGGCTTGTTATATACCTCGGCACACCCATCGCTCACCGTCAGCGCAGTTCCCTGCCAGCCGGCATTGTTGTTGCTCTTTGCATAGTCGGGGTTAGCTATCAGGAGGGTTGCGTCAATGGGCTCTGTCGTTCCGGCCTTATTGGCAAGATAAGCCTTGATGACGGCTTTGATTTCCTCCTTAGCTCCATTCAGAGCATCCTCGGTGCTGGTGGCATCATTGTAGATAGCCTCCACCTTGCTGAGGTCAATGTCGGGATAGGCCTCTTGCGTTGCATCAATGTCGGCCTTCAAGGTCTCTGCCAGAGCATAGAGCTTGCGCTCCACGAGCCAGTTCTCATAGTCTGCATTCTTCACCAGAGTCCAGTCAACGGGCACTGCCTCGGGAACGACTCCTGTGGGCCAAAGCGTTGTGGTGCCATCGTCAGGCTTGATGCCGAAGTACACCTTGCTGCCAAAGGTGGCCTCGTCAAAGCCGCTCGTGGCAAACTTCGCTGCGTAGAAGCGCACCTCGTCACCGTTCCATTCGGCCGACCACACGTTGTTGCCACGGTCGGAGCAGTCGTTTACCAGATAGTTGTCAATGATGAAGATGTCGTTCCATCCCTTACTGTCACTGATCCAGTTGCGTATCACATAACGCTGGCCATCCCACTCCGTCTGGTCGGCATCAAGGTAAGGACGGAAATATACCTGGTGTCCTTCGGTTCCCTGAGAGGCCTGTGTGCCCCAATTGTTGCCCGATGTGTAGAAGAAGTCACCTGCTTTACTGTACAGGTAGTACATCTGTCCGTCGGTATCCTGACTGGGCTGCAGCTCAGTGGTTCCCACGGGAACGGGCTTCTCTCTCTGGGCTTGCAGGCCCAACGCAACCATCATCATGGCCGCAAGAAAGTAACATCGTCTCATAATAGAATGTTTTTTAGTTAACAGTATAGTAGTTTGTGATGAATTGTCCGGCAATATGAATTGGCAGGAGAAATGTGCCGCGCTGCTGCCGGCATTGTCCTGCCTCAGGCTTTTCACCGGGGAGGGACGATGCGGCAGGCGCTGTTTCAGGCGGCACAAAGCTTAGAAGCGCACCTTCAGATACTTGACGCCATGGCTGGGCAAGAAGTATCTGAGGTCGGTGGCACTCAAGTCCTTCTGTCTCCACAGGTCGCGCACAGCGATCAGCCTCTGCGCTCCCATCTGCGGGAGATAGCGCTGCATATCCACATTCACATCCTCGTCGCCCACATTGAAGATGCCCACGGCATAGCTGCCATCGGCAAGCGGGCGCTTGAAGATATGTATGCTTCCGTCCTCCACCACGCGTTCGGCCTGGCGTCCAAGGATGTCCTGGTTGACGGCATTCACCTCGTTGTTGCACAGGAGACCCACTGTGAAGTCGTCCATCTGCGATATGTCGCAACCGATGAGCATGTTGCTGGCCATGAGGGTCCACAGTGAGATGTGGGTATATTGCTCGTCGGGTGTGAGGCGGCTGTCGCGTAGGTTGGAGCTCCAACCCACCTTGCCCACGATGAGCATATCGGGATCATTCCAATGCCCGGGCTGTGCATAGGGATAGAGAGGGGCATTGCGGCGGAACCCTATATCGTACATGCTCTCCCAGGTATCTGTTATGTCGCCCGTGGTACGCCATGAGTTGGCATCCACAGCCTCGCCCCACTTCCACACGTCAGCCATTCCGTACTGGCACAGACTATAGAAGATGTCGCGGGGCTGCATGCGAAGACACTCCTCCATGTGCAGATAGGGACGCACGTAACTGGCCACCGTCTGGTTGTCCTTCTCGGTGGCATGCTTACGTCCATAGCCGCACCAGTCATATTTCAGGTAGTCGATACCCCAGCTGTTATAGGTTTGGGCATCCTGCATCTCGTGGTCCAGGCTGCCCAGATATCCGCCGCAGGTGCGGTCGCCAGGCGATGAATAGATGCCGAACTTCAGGCCTTGGCTGTGCAGCCAGTCGCCCAGCCCCTTCATGTCGGGGAACTTCTCGTTGACAGCTATCGTGCCATCGGCATTACGCTCGGGTGCTTCCCAGGCATCGTCAATATTGATATAGGCATAACCATAGTCGGCAAGTCCCTTCTCCAACAGAGCCTTGGCGCTGCTCATCACCCTGTCCTGGGTGACGCTCAAGCCCCAGCAGTTCCAGCTGTTCCAGCCCATGGGAGGTGTGAGAGCTATCTTGCTGCCCACACGCAGGGTGAACCTCTGGGCTGCTTCGCCCTTTGCATTACGCGCCTTGACGGTAAAGGTGTAGCTTCCCACCTTGTCAATCTTTCCGCTCAACGCGCCATTGTCGGGATTCAGAGCGAGCCCCTCGGGCAGATTCTCGGCGCTGTACTTAATAGGCTTATCGCCACTCACGCCGAAGCGAAAGATTACAGGTGAGCCTGGACGCACGCCGTAGAGCTCGGTGGTATTGAATCGGGGAACGGCAGGAGCGGCAGGCGTGAGGATGTACTTATTGACGCTCTCGCTGGTGATGCTGCGTCCGCTCTTCTTCTCAGTGAAGGTTGCCACCACCTTCACGCGCTTGCTTTTATCCACCGGAAGCAGATACTTGGCAGGCTTCTTCTCGCTCACTGTGAACTTACGGCTCACTGTGGAGAGCACCTCACCATTGTCCGTATCCACCTGCTTGAGGGTCAGAGTGCCCGAGAGAGCACTCTGGAATCGGCTGTCCACCTGCACCTGCATGGTATTGGCATCGGGCTGTGTGGTACTGAGCGAAAGGCCGTCCACGCGTGAGGGGACCTTTACGATAACCGGACCTTGGAACATGCCGCCGGGATGACCGCCGCTGTAGCAGCGCACGGCCAGCACATTGTCCTGCTCCCAACGGATGTGCTTGCTGTCGAGCTTCACGTTATACACGCGGGGCTTGCTCCATTGGCTGCGGTAGCCACCGTTGTCCTCGGGAAACTGCCCCGTCTTGCCTATGAGCTCGCCATTGAGGTAAGTCTCATCCGCATCATCGATGCCACCCAAAGCGAACTGCAATACTTCCTTCATGTCGGAGCTTTCAATCATCGATTTGGTGAGCAGCACATGGAAACGATACCAGCCGGTGGCTGCATCCACATGCTTTCCCTGGGCGTCCCAGGTCTTGCACACGCTCAGTGTCTCCCACTTGCTGTCGTCTAAGGACACCGAACTGAACGAAGGGTCATCGCCCATCTTGAACTTCGCCACGCGGAACTTCAGTTCCTGAGCCGCCATTGTCATGGAAGCCAAAGCGAGAATGGTAAAGAGAATCTTCTTCATCTGTTTGACATATATGTTAGGTTAGCAATCTTTAGAAGCAAGCACTCTATACATGTCCACATTTCTGCAAACGATACGCAAATATACTCTTTTTCATTGACAAATGTTCTGCAACAGCCAAGAAAATGTACAAACCGACCGTTTTCATTGACGTTTGTCCACACTTCCATCTCCATTCTGCCCTTATACGAGCGGATTTGCATACCTTCTGAAACCCGACTGTAAGATTCGCCCAAGGCAACCATAAATGCCTCCAAGACGCCCGCCATGGACTTCGGAAAACTCTGATTTTCAAAAAGGAGAGCATTGGCAGTACCAGCAGGAGGCATCTGGATCCCCCCTGCCGCCCCAATGACAAACCACGGGGAACGAAATAACGTCTCCGTGCCATTTCCATTACAGACAACAAGCAGTCTGTTGCCGAATCCCTCGCGCGCGTATTATATATAAGGAGAAGACGACGGTCAGACAAGGAGAATACGGGAACATGAGCCCGTCATGCGATATGATGCACCACGGAAAGCGGGGCTGCACAGCATGCGAAGCCGTTCGCTCTGCCCGCCCCAAGACACAAAGAAAGGGCGCGGCTCCGTCTCCGGTGCCACGCCCCATGCTCTTGGTTGTCTCTTACAGTGAGATTAAGCCTCCTTCTGAGAAGCCACACGCTTTTCAGCGATGCGGGCCTTCTTACCAGTGAGGTTGCGCAGGTAGTACAGCTTAGCGCGACGTACCTTACCTACCTTGTTCACTGTGATGCTGTCGATGTTGGGAGACTCAACGGGGAAAATACGCTCCACGCCTACAGTTCCTGACATCTTGCGAACGGTGAAACGGCGCTTGTCACCGTGGCCAGAGATCTTGATCACCACGCCACGATAGAGCTGCACGCGCTCCTTATTACCCTCGACAATACGGTAAGCCACGGTCACTGTGTCACCAGCCTTGAACTCAGGGACGATCTTGCCCGTAGCAAATGCTTCTTCAGCAATTTTAATTAAATCAGCCATCTTGGTTTGAATATTAAAAAATTGTGTGTCGATCGCACATGGGCATAACAGGTCACACTCTTCTTCCCTGCCAGCGACCCATGGGAAAGCGGGTGCAAAGGTAGGCTTTTTTCGCCGAACAAGAAAGAAGAACGGGGAAAAGTTGCTCATTCAGAGCACTTCTTGGGGCAAAATATGTAACTTTGCAACCAGAAACAACATTATCCTCAAGAATGAAGAACTCAAAGAGAGCAACACTGCTGCTGCTCGTGGCACTCGTGTCAGGCTCGATGGCAGCACAGAAGTACAAGGTGCGCAGCATCGCGTGGGAGCGTCTGGAGGTGACATCGGCGCTCGATGCCAACCCCGACCAGCGTGCCATAGAGATAGTGAAACCCTACAAGGCCCGGGTAGATAGCACCATGATGCCCGTGCTGGGACTGAGCCGCGTGGCCATGGCTGCAGGCCGACCTGAGAGTCTGCTGGGCAACTGGGCGGCCGACGTACTGGTGGAGGGAAGTACCGCCACCGGACTGGAGCGGGCCGACATGGGACTGATGAACGTGGGCGGACTGCGCAACAACATGCCCGAGGGGGTGGTGCGACGCGGTGACGTGATGCTCATCTCGCCCTTTGAAAACCGCCTGGTGGTGCTGGAGATGCAGGGCAAGGACGTGAAGGAGCTGATGGAGAACATAGCCGCAAGGGGCGGCGAGGGCGTGAGCAGCAGCGTGCGACTGGTCATCAGCCCCGACAGGAAGGTGGCATCGGCCACCATCGGAGGCAAGGAGATAGAGGACAAGCGCACCTACCGCATTGCCACGCTCGACTATCTGGCCGAGGGCAACGACCAGATGACGGCACTCAAGAAGGCCACCAAGAGGCACAACCTGAACATGCTCGTACGCGACGTGATGGCCGAGAGCATCATCAAGAGCCGCGTGATAGACAGCAAAATCGAGGGACGAATAGTGCTGCAGAAGCCCTAAGGGGGTGTCCTGCCCCATCACCACCGTGAGGCTGGCGCAGCCATTCCATGCCGCCGGCCCACCACAAACCAACGTACAAGAAATGAAGAAGATATTTTCCGCAATAGCCCTGGCAGCCTGCTTCTGCCTGACGGGCACCGCACAGGAGCGCCACCTGCTGGTGCTCCACACGAGCGACACGCACTCATGCGTGGAACCGGTATCCAAGAACTTCAGCGACACGGCACAGGCCGACAAGGGCGGTTTTATGCGCCGCGCCACACTCGTCAAGCAGTTGAGACAGCAGCGACCCGAACTGTTGCTGCTCGACTGCGGCGACTTCAGCCAGGGGTCGGCCTACTACAACCTCTATCACGGCGAAGTGGAGGTGGCTCTGATGAACGAGATGGGATACGATGCCTGCACGCTGGGCAACCACGAGTTTGACTATGGGCTGCAGAATCTGGCACGCCTCATCAAGATGGCCAAGTTTCCCTTTGTGTGCTGCAACTACGATTTCAAGGATACTCCATGCGAGGGGCTCGTGAAACCTTATATAGTGATAGAACGCGCGGGGGCGCGTATAGGCATTCTGGGAGTGGCTCCCCAGCCCGACGGACTGATTACGAAGTCGAACTACGAGCCCATGAAGTTCATTGACCCAGCCGAGGCCGCACAACCCGTCATCGACATCCTGCGCAACCGCGAGCACTGCGACCTGGTCATCTGTCTGAGCCACCTGGGCTGGGCCAAGGGTCCCGGCTACGACCAGGACTTCATCGCGCGCACCACCGGACTGGACCTCCTGCTGGGCGGACACACGCACACCTACCTGTCCCACCCCGAGCGCGTGCTCGACAAGGCAGGTCACGAGGTGATGGTCGATCACATGGGCAAGAACGCGCGCTTCGTCGGCACCATGGACATCACGCTGGAACCATGACCGCGAGGCCGCATACGCAGGGCCACACACCACAACAGTCCATGCAGAGGGACGCCGCACCAGACATCAGTGCAGCGTCCCTCTCCTTTTGCCCCGTCCCGCACCGCCTGTTCACGCACTGCGGTGCGGTGGCCGACGCAGCGTGCTCCGATGACCGATGCAGCACGCTGCGATGGCCGATGCAGCGTGCTGCATCTTGCGCCCCGCCACGAAGCCCAGAGGCAAGGAGGGCGGCATCCCACCTCACCGGGTACAGAAAAAGCCAGAACCCAGCGGAATGCACCGCCATGGATTCTGGCCAGCAAGTATATTAAAAACCAAGTTTTCCTGGTTGTCCTACAGCCCTCCCCTCGTATTACAGAGAGATAGCGCCGCTGGGGCAAGCGTCAGCGCATGTGCCACACTCAGTGCACAGCTCGGGGTTGATAGAGTACTTCTCGCCCTCAGAGATAGCTCCTACGGGACACTCGTCGATACATGTGCCGCATGCAACACAATCATCACCAATTACGTATGCCATAATCTTTAAGTTTTATATGTTTATTGAATATCTGTTCCTATTGTGCTTGCAAAGATAATTGATTTTAGTGATACGAAGCATCTATGAGCCTTTATTTTTTCCCTTAGCCTCATCAAAAACAATGATTGGGGCAATAAAGCACCCGCCCGGCGCGTTATTCTTAGAGATGAAATCCCTGCTTACACATACTCTGTGCCTGCTGCTCTGCCTCACGTGCGCCATCGGTGCGGGAGCGCAGAAGCGCAAGGTGATGAACCGCCCCTATCTGGACATGCGGAAGCTGCACTACGGTTTCCTCATCGGACTGCATTTCCAGGACATGGAAATGCAGAACAACGGCTACATCGACCCCGCTACAGGGCAGCAGTGGTACGCCGACGTAGATAACTACAACCCTGGTTTCAGCGTGGGCGTACTGGGGGAGCTGCGCCTCAACAACCATCTGTCGCTGCGCCTCTCACCCACCATGCACTTCGGGCAGAAGCACATCCTCTTCCACGAGCAGAACAGCGGGCGCGACACCACACAGAACATCAAGAGCACCTACATCTCCATTCCGTTCGACCTGAAGTTCGCCGCGCCACGCTACAATAACTTCCGCCCCTATCTGATAGGGGGCGTAAACCCGATGATAGACCTCACCACCAAGAAGCATGGCGCGCTGATGCTCAAGCCCTTCGACTGCTATCTGGAGGTGGGCATGGGGTGCGACATCTACCTTCCCTTCTTCAAGCTCAACCCCGAGCTTAAGTTTTGCTTCGGCCTGGCAGACATCTTGAAGAAGAACCGCAAGGACCTCATCGACAACACGCTGCTCAAATACACACGCAGCGTAGATGGTGCCAGTTCCAAGATGATAGTGCTCACGCTCTACTTCGAGTAGCACGCGCTGCCACATGCAGCGGCTTGGAAAGAGCGATGGGGAGCGCCGCCGACACAGGTCGGGAGGCGCTCCCCATCGTTGGTTATGCCGGCGCCCCGCCCACGGGAGGGCGCTTGGCCTTCCCGAGAGGGCTGTCATACTCACTTCAGACGGGCCAGGGTGTCGGCTATGCGGCGCATAGCCTCGGTGATGTTGGCCTCGCTGGTGGCATAGCTCATGCGGAAGCACTCAGGCGAGCCAAAGGCATCGCCGCCCACAGTGGCCACGTGACCCACCTCGAGGAGGTACATGGCCAGGTCGGTGCTGTTGTTTATCACGCGGTCACCGTCACGCTTGCCGAAGAAGCTGCTGCACTTGGGGAAGAGGTAGAAGGCTCCCTGAGGATTGTTGACCTCCAGTCCGGGAATCTCGCGGGCAAGGCTCACGATGAGGTTGCGGCGGCGTTCGAAGGCCTGGCGCATGGTCTCCACACACTCCTGCGAACCGGTGTAGGCAGCCTCGGCCGCCTTCTGCGACACCGAGCAGGGGCCGCTCGTGTACTGGCCCTGCAGCTTGTTGCAGCCCTTCACCACCCATTCTGGGGCAGCGATAAAGCCGATACGCCATCCTGTCATGGCATAAGCCTTGCTCACGCCATTCACTATCACCACGCGGTCTTTGATGTCGGCAAACTGTGCCATGCTGGCATGGGCGCCCACATAGTTGATATGCTCATATATCTCATCGGCTATCACCATCACGCGCTCATGCTTGAGGAGCACGTCCTTGAGCGCCTCCAGCTCGGCTGCACTATAGACAGAGCCTGTGGGGTTGCTGGGCGAACAGAGGATGATGGCGCGTGTGCGGGGCGTGATGGCCTGCTCAAGCTGCTGGGGAGTCACCTTGAAGTCCTGCTCAATGGTGGTGGGGATGGCCACGGGAGTGCCCTCGGCCAGCAATACCATCTGGGGATAGCTCACCCAGTAGGGCGCCGGGATGATGACCTCATCGCCGGGATTGACCAGAGCCATGATGGCATTGCACACGCTCTGCTTGGCTCCGTTGCTGCACAGAATCTGGCTGGGCAGATAGTCCAGGCCGTTCTCGTTCTTCAGCTTGGCGGCTATGGCCTTCTTCAGATCAGGGTAGCCGGGCACGGGCGAGTAGCGGGTCCAGTTGTCCTGCACCGCTTTGATGGCCGCCTCTTTGATGTGGTCAGGCGTGTTGAAGTCGGGTTCTCCCACGCTCATATTGATTATATCCACTCCCTGAGCCTTAAGCTCACTGCTGCGCTGGCTCATGGCCAGTGTTGCGCTTGGTGACAGACGATTGAGTCTATCTGACAGAATGTTCTCCATCTCTCGTATGTTTTATAGTTTCTGACTGTATTTCTTGGGCGGCGCGTGGCGCTGTCCTGCCTGCCTCAGCCCATCAGAGCTTGTGGCCCATGCGTATGCGCTTGGTCTCGAGGTAGCGTTTGTTGTATGGGTTAGGCTCCACCACGATGGGTACGTTCTCTACGATTTCGAGGCCGAAGCTCTCCAGACCGACACGCTTGACGGGGTTGTTGGTGATGAGACGTATCTTGCCCACGCCCAGCTCGCTCAGTATCTGTGCACCCACACCGTACTCGCGCTCATCGGGCTGGAAGCCGAGGTGGATGTTGGCATCCACTGTATCGTCGCCCTCTTCCTGCAGTTTGTAGGCTGCTATCTTGTTCATCAGTCCTATGCCGCGGCCTTCCTGGTTGAGATAGACCACCAGTCCCTTGCCTTCCTGGTCTATCATCTGCATGGCGCGGTGCAACTGCTCGCCACAGTCACAGCGCTTGCTGCCGAAGATGTCGCCAGTGACGCAGCTGCTGTGCATGCGCACGAGTACCGGTTCGTCGGCGCTCCAGTGGCCCTTGATGAGCGCCACATGCTCCAGTCCGTTGCTCTTCTGACGGAAGGGGATGATGCGGAAGTCGCCGTATTCAGTGGGCAGCTCGGCCTCCACACCGCGCTCCACCAGGGATTCCTGCTTGAGGCGGTAGGCGATGAGGTCGCGTATGCAGATGATCTTGAGCCCGTGCTCCTGTGCCACCTGGCGCAGTTGGGGCATGCGTGCCATGGTTCCGTCCTCGTTGAGAATCTCGATGAGGGCAGCCGCGGGCTGCAGTCCTGCCATGCGGGCAAGGTCAACGGCGGCCTCGGTATGTCCGGCGCGCTTGAGCACGCCCTTGTCTTGGGCATAGAGCGGATTGATGTGGCCGGGCCTGCCGAAGTCGGTGGGCTTGCGCGTGGTGTCGGCCAGAGCACGTATGGTGGCGGCGCGATCATGGGTGCTCACGCCGGTGGTGCATCCGTCCAGAAGGTCAACAGTCACGGTGAAAGGCGTGCCCAGCATGCTGGTGTTCTCCTGTACCTGATGCGGCAGTTCCAGCTCCCTGGCACGGCTCATGGTGATGGGAGCACAGAGTACGCCGCGTCCGTAGCGCAGCATGAAGTTCACCTTTTCGGGTGTAATCATCTCGGCAGGGGTGATGAAGTCGCCTTCGTTCTCGCGGTCTTCGTCATCCACCACAATGACAAACTTGCCTTGCTTGAAGTCCTCAAGAGCCTCCTCGATGGTGCTCAGTGTCACATTGTCATTCATATTGTTGCTTGTTAATCCTGTCTATAATGAGTGTATTTATCTTCTGGATGGAGTTCATGTCATTCCACAGCCTCATGCGGTACCGCCAGATACGCAGCCAGAAGAACAGTCCCAGCGGGAAGAAGAGTCCCGCACAGACGTTCAGACGTGCCGAATGAAACGGCCTGGTGTGGGCATCTGTCTCCAATATGGGATATTCGTTGATACGCATGAGGATAACACTGTCGCGGCTGTTGTGCAACTCGTCGATGATTGCCTCAAGCCTGTCACTAAGCTGCTCCACCTCATGGTCCTCTCTGTAATGGAAGAAGATGCGCAGATAGGACGGCATGCGCACGAGGTGCGCTTGCTGGTTGTAAGCCTGGCAGTCGGCCGAGAGCTGCTGCAGGTCAGAGGCCAGACGGCGGTACTGAGGGTCATGGATGATGACCTCCTTGCGGTTGAGGGCGCGTGAGACACGCAGGCCAAAGAGGTGGCGGACAAATGCGCGGTAGCCCTCGATATTGAACACCGCACTGTCCTTGTTGGCGCGCTGGGTGAGAAATATGCCCACAGGCAACAGGACGCAGCTGCTGAGCCAGATGCCCGACAGCACGCTCCACTCTCCGGTCTTGGCCATCTTCTCTCCGCTCACGTTCACCACGTAGTAACAGATGAAGATGAGCACGCTGACCACTACGGGCAAGCCCAGTCCGCCCTTGCGGATAATGGCTCCCAGGGGAGCTCCAATGAAGAAGAAGAGCAGGCAGGCGAGGCTCAGGGTGAACTTCTTCTGCTCCTCCATGCGGTGGCGACGCAGTGACATGTTCACGTCGGCCGTGATGATGGCACGGAAGTCATACTCTGAGCGCAGGCTCTCGGCGCGGTTCTGTGCGGTGCGCCATGCCGATGCGCGTTGCTCGTCGGTGAGGCGGGCGTAGGCGGAGTCCAGCGGAAGAGCCTTGTCGCACTCCTTCACGATACGCGCCGAATCGCTCATCCCTGTGGGGAGGGACTTGTTCAGATAGTTGCCCATGGTGCTTGCAGCAATGGCATGGGCGGTGCTGTCAGACACATGGCGCAGCGAGTCGATGCCCAGGCGTATGTCATGCAGGCCCTTGGTCTGCGCATTGCCCGAAAAGAGGTTGGCATCCATGAGGTTGAAGTTGGCGTCGAAGGGAATCAGATCCACCTCGCGAACAAATGACTCGCGCATGTATGGCACACTGGCCCTGAGCATATTGCCTCCACCCTGGGAATCCATGTTGCGGAAGCGTTCCCCGTGCATGAGTGTGAGCTTGAGATGCCGCTTGTCGGCCGTGCTCTGCAGCCGTGCGCTGTCGGCCAGCACAATCTCTGCATCCTCATAACCCTCCTTGTTGCTGTATATCATCACGCCGTAGAGCATGCCGGTGCGCGTGTCCTTGTGGTGCACATACAGGTTGTATCCGGGAATGTCACTGTAGAAGACGCCCTCTGGAATCTCCAGCTCGGGCGACTTCTGCTTCATGCTCCACACCAGGGTAGCCAGTTGCTTGGTGGCCTCAGGCCCCACCTTGTTCTGGAAATAGAAGCTGCCTGCGCACACGCAGAGCGAAAAGACGAACACGGGTTGCAGGATGCGCACCAGGGGCACGCCGCTTGCCTTCATGGCCAGGAGCTCCAGGCGCTCGCCCATATTGCCGAAAGAGATAAGGCTTGCCAGCAGGACCGCCATGGGAAGCGACATGGGCACCAGCGTGAGACCGCTGTAATAGAAGAACTTCATCAGCACGTCCATCGAGAGGCCGCGTCCCACGAGCTCTTCCAGATAACGCCACATGAACTGCATCATGAAGATGAAGAGGCAAATGAAGAATGTACCTGCAAAGAGCAGGAGGTAGTCCTTCAGTATGAATATATCGAGCTTCTTGAATATCCTCATTATTGTGTGTGCGTGTGCACATGCGTGCGCATTCGGTCACAAAGGTATAACAATTTCCGCTTTCGCGCAGCAAATCGGGTGCACAATAAGGCGATGGGGAACACGAAATGGGGCTTTCTGACCAAGAAGCAGCCGCAGGGCGGATTGAAGACCATGGCACACAGCACAATGCAAGAGGACGCGACAGGCAGGAAGCCTGGCTTGCTCGACAAGGACGGCACGCGGGCTGCACGACTCCACGGCATCCCTTCTCTCGACTCACCGCACAAAGCGGAACCTGCCTGGGCGGACGCTCTACAAACGCAGCACGCTGCACCAGCCATCGCAGCACGCTGCATCGCCCAACGCAACGCGCTGCACCAGCCATCACACCGCACTGCCTTACCCGTCCCGCAACAGCACCTTTTGCCGGGCAAGCGGCAAACCCAACCACAACTGCCCTCTACTGCCCGTCTCGGACAAACAAGCAAGCGACCGCTTACGACCGCCGGGGACCCACTGCAGCACCGCACACTCACCCGCCCCATCGCACCGGCCGCGACCACAAGCCTTCCTCTGCTCTCCCCGGCAGTATCGCAACCCTACAAAATAAGGTGCGCCGAATGACAACACCCAGCGCACCTAAAACATCATGTCATTAGTTCCTTGTCTATAAGAAACAAAAAAGAAGCGACTCTCACGGGCAGCTTCTTCCAACTAACAATCTTTATTAACCTAAAAACTAACTAAAACTAACAATCTCCGTTATCTGTCAAACCGATCTTTTCTTTCCTAATTGCGCTGCAAAGGTACAGCGATTATTTCATTCGTGCAACATTTTCCGTAAATAAATCGCGCACTTTTCGACAATTATACAATTTTGCTCTATTCTTTGACAGAAAACTATGCTTTTAACACGAAACTGCCGCAGCCCGACACGGCGGAGCGCAATGCGTCAATCGTCACCACATTCTCGTCAAACTCCACCTCGAGGCTGCCGGGCGAAAGCGAAACCTCTGCCTTCACCACACCATTCAACTGACTGACAGCCTTTTGCACCGCACCCTGGCAGTGCACACACTTCATACCCTCCACGGGAAACACTCTCTTCTGCATAATACATTATAATTAGGGCGCACTCAGAGCGCACCACCTTTTTCTTTGCAAAGATAAGCCAATACCCCATCCACATGGCTGCGCACAGGCTTAAAAAAGTTAAAAATTTGTTGCAAAACATTCTCCCACGTACAACGAATGGGGATTTAATCGTAAATTTGCCTCGTATGAGAAGGATTTGCATCATAATGGCGAGCATGCTGGCACTCGCCTTTGCCCCTTCACGCATCGGGGCGCAGGAGCTGACCGACAGTCTGGTTGGTACCCCCGAGACCGACGAGGGCATGCGCACACTGCGCATCAGAAGCACCCACGAGCCGGAGACAGTACCCGTGGAACCAGCCTGCTCTTACCAGGACACCACCGTGACCAGTATGCCGTGGATGGGCTACGGAATGGGCGGATGGAACCTGCACCAGGGACTGAACGCCCAGGTGGGGGCAGGAGTACGCGTAGGCTGGGGCAAGCACAACCCATGGCGCGGCGCCTCGTTCTTCACTGACATCGCCGCCATGTACTGCATGCCGGTGAGCAAGGACGGCAAGTGGAGCGCCGCAGTGGGCGGTTACTTCTCCAACTACCGTCTGTGGGGCAGACAGGTCAACAGCGTGGGACTGTGCGGCCTGGTAGATTACAGGTTCAACGACAAGCTGGACCTGAGCGGTTTCGTCATGCATGACTTTGGGATAATAGGCGGCAGTGCGAGTGGCTCTCCCCTACTGCCCTTCCTGGAGCAACCGCACACGACAGTAGGGGCACAGTTGGGCATCAACGTGGGCGAAAGGGCTCGCGTGGAGATAGGAGTGAGTTTCACCCGCCAGAGCGGTTCGTTCCCCTACGGCCCCGACCCCGCAGGACGCCCCCAACCCATGCGTCCGACACGCTCCATCCTCGATACGGACTTCTGAGGAAGAAGAAAAAGAGAAGTCCAAAATGCCTATTTGCACATTACACAACTACACAGATAATCATTCATCATCCTGTGACAGATTATATTTCAAGTCAGACCACGTAACGTCAGGATCCATTTCTATAAATCCAGAAATAAGCTTCATCTCTTCATAAACTCCTTCATCCCATTCTTTCTCCACACTTGTTTTACAGGACAGTTTTATTGGCATTTCATATAACAATTCCAAGTTATTACGGTTTCCGTACATATTACTATGCCTTTCACACAAGCATTGGTTCTCCTTTAAACAATTCTTATAACACAGAATCTCTGTCGATACACACCTTTGCTGCAATTCTTCTCCTACAGGAACACGAAACACACCTCTCCGATAATAGCAGAAGAAAAAATTCACCAACGCTCGATAAGCGTTAATGCGAACCAGTCCCTTGTTGCATCTTTTCTCATCATGATACCCATATACAATTGGAATACCCCGATCCGACTCCTCCAATTCAGCATTTTCATGTCCATCGACACACACATCCCCACTTTTATAACAAGAGAATCTCTCCTCTGGTATCCTCTGTAAGATTGACATAACACACGTCTCGTGCTCTACAAAAAGAACGAATGACAGCATAGAAGCCTTATCCCTCTCTACCACAGAAGACAATTGATTACTCTGTCCACACACGGAATACAACCTTAAAGACAGGAAAACAGCATATTCCATGATTATTTCATAATCAGCATCATCCTTTTCTGTCCTTTCAACAATAAGGAACAAAGCCTTCAAAATAAGATATACATGAGAGCCTGTATAATATTCATACTTCGAAGCACCTTTTGCAACAGTACGTTTCAATTTGCCAGCATAAAATGCAAAATCATCATCGCTACATTGAGCAACAGCATCTATAACATCAACAGCCAACATTTCCATAGGAGACAATTGAAGATTCCCCAAATCTATCACAGAAAGGTATTCATCCAAATATTCATAACCATCAATATTCAATGGTAAATATACCCCCGAAGGACAAGCGCATTTCGGGCACTTTTGCAATCTATCAGAAAATTCAGAATCACAAGATCCACACTGAAGCAATTTCATAACATTAAATAATCAGATATACGTCGAACAACAGATTACGCTCACATCTGGTGATAGTCACGCGCCAGACCGCCCTCGCTGGTTTCCTTGTATAGGCTGGGGAGGTCGTGACCGGTGGTCTTCATCACCTCTATCACGCGGTCGAAGCTCACACGGTGAGTGCCGTCGGAGAACATGGCAAAGGAGTTGGCATCCATGGCGCGGGCCGCTGCGTAGGCATTGCGCTCGATGCAAGGAATCTGCACCAGACCGCCTACGGGGTCACAGGTGAGCCCCAGGTGGTGCTCCAGACCCATCTCGGCGGCATATTCTATCTGCGCAGGAGAGGCTCCGAAGAGCTGGCTCGCGGCAGCAGCAGCCATGGCGCATGCCACCCCCACTTCGCCCTGGCATCCCACTTCCGCTCCGCTGATGCTGGCATTCTGCTTCACTATATTGCCAAACAGACCAGCCGTGGCAAGGGCCCGCAAGATGCGCACCTCGGGTACCTGACGGCTCTTCCAGATGTGGTAGAGCACGCCGGGAAGCACACCACAACTGCCACAAGTGGGTGCTGTGACTATCAAGCCACTGCTGGCGTTCTCCTCTATGACGGCCAGGGCATAGGCAAAGATGAGTCCACGACTGCGCATGCTGGGCTGATAGCCTTCGGCCTTGGTATAGTAGCTTGCTGCCTTGCGACGGATGTTCAAGCCGCCCGGCAGGGCCTCCTCATGCTCGAGTCCACGCTCCACCGCCTCCTTCATCACCCGCCAGACCTCCGCCAGATAGCTCCATATCTCAGGCCCCTCACAGTCATTCACATACTCCCAGAAGGACTTGCCGGTCTGCTGTGTCCACCGCAGGATTTCGGTGGCATGGTTCATCTCATAGATATGGGGATACTGCATAGTCTGCTGCCCTTCCTCGGCCAGCGCTCCCCCGCCTATGCTATACACCGTCCAGGCATCATACTCCTTGCCGCTGGCATCCACCGCGCTGAAGGTCATGCCGTTGGGATGAAAGGGCAGGAAGATGTGAGCATTCCAGGTGAAGGTGGTCCGGTCCTCGCCCAGGACACTGTAGATGGCCCAGTCGGTACGGTGCCCACGGCCGGTGGCAGCAAGGCTTCCGTAGAGTGTGACGTGGAAGGCGGCCGCCTCGGGGTGCCGCTGAAGATAGATTTCCGCCGCGTGGCGAGGCCCCATAGTGTGACTGCTACTGGGGCCGTGTCCTATCCTGTAGAGTTCGCGCAATGTGATCATACCTTATCCTTTCTGCCGGTCACCTGCATCTGTCATCCGGAAGAGACGCCTTACGCACCCTTGCCCAGGAGCTTCAGTCGCATGGCCAGCCATTAAAAAAACATTCCCCGACGGCATGTGATACCTCGGGGAACAATCTGTCTTACTACCATCAGAGTAGCGGGAAAGGGACTTGAACCCTTGACCTTCGGATTATGAATCCGACGCTCTAACCAGCTGAGCTATCCCGCCATCCGTCTTTTGCGCTGCAAAGGTAGGTTATTTTCGCTAATGCGCAAAACATTTTACGCACTTTTTGTTCACCTTGCAGCAGATTGGTCCTCTTTTGCCTCCAGCCAGAGGCGAAAATGCTGCAGCACTTGCCTCACGGCATGGGCGGTGTTGGCCTCGCGACCCTCATCGGCAACCAGGCAGAGGGAGTGCACTTGGACTGCCGTTCCCCAGGCTATCCATATCGTCCCCGACGCTATCCTGCCATTGCCCTCGCCCGCATAACCAGTGGAAGCAAGGGCGCAATCGGTGTGGAATAGCGCGCAGGCACCCTTCACCATCTGCTTCACCACGGGCCTGCTGACCACGTCAAACTGACGTATGTCGGCCTCGCTCACACCCAAGAAGCGCTCTTTCAACTCATTCTGATAGGCCACCAGACCACCCTGAAAGTAACCCGAAGAGCCGTCAACAGAGGTCAGAGCCGCTGCCACACCGCCGCCTGTGCAACTCTCGGCACAGCTCAGTGTGAGGCCGCGGGCAAGCATGAGCCCCTGGATAGCCTGACAGAGGGCATGAAGCGGTTCACTGTTCATGGCTGAGCGTATCTGTGGAACAAACCGTCGGGAGGTATTCATTGACAAAGGAAGCCACCTTGCGGGTATATTCCTCGGGGTTGTCGGCATAGGAGCGGGCGTGCTTGCTGCCCTGAGAAATCCACAGGCGCTTGGGCTGGGGCTTGGCTGCAAAGAGGCGATAGACCATCGCGGTGGGCACGAAAGTGTCGCGGTCGCCATGGATGAAGAGCATGGGCAACCGGCAGTGCCGCACCTGGTCGATGCTGCTGGCCTCGCGGAAATTCCAGCCATAGCGCTGCTGGCACAGCCACGACGTGGCATACATGAGCGGGAAGGCAGGCAAATGGAAACGCACACGCAGTTCGCCCTCAAACTCATCCCATACGCTGGTGTAACCGCAGTCGTCCACGATGGCCTTCACATAAGGCGGGAGCTCCTCTCCCGAGAGCATCATCACCGTGGCGCCGCCCATCGAGATGCCATGCAGCACCATCTGCGTACGGCCTCCCGACAGGCTGTCGGCCACGGCAGACCACTGCAGCACATCCAGACGATCGAGCCAACCCATGTTGATATGGTCGCCTTGGCTCTGCCCATGGGCATACAGGTCGGGCATCAGAACGTTCATGCCCAGCAGATGATGATAGATGTAGGCGATGTGCAACATGTCCAGACTGTAGCACCCATAGCCATGCACCAGCAGGGCGGTGCGCTCTGTGGGGGTGACGGCAGGCAGATACACGGCATGGAGCATGGAGTCGCTCTGGCAGCTGCGCAGGCTCAAGTCGTGCAGCCCGGCATGGTCACGCAGGCTGTCGAGCCAGTCCCTTTGCCAGGGATACTCGCCGGCCTTCTTCTCCATCATGCGCTCCACATCATAGGCATCACGCTCTGGAGAGAGCGAGTAACCCAGCATATAATCACAGGCCAGCCACATCCCGGTGGCCAGCAAGGCCGCCACAAGCAGTGAAGCGACGGCAGCTATACGACATTTCTTGCTCATACCTTATTATATACAATACGACTGGTCAACCCGCAGGAAAGAGCAGGCAAAGCACTGCTCCCGTGTGGGCCATGGCGCCCAAGAGCACAAACACATGCCACACAGCGTGGTAACGGGGATGAGAATCATGGGCAAAGAACCACGTTCCAGAGGTATAGAAGAGTCCCTCGGCCAGCAGGAACACCACCACGAGGGTGCTGATGCGCGACATCACCTGCGGTGCCACAAACAGCACACTCCATCCCATGATCAGATAAACAGCCAGCGAAAGGCGGGGATAGCGGCCGAGAGCAAGTATCTTATACACTGCACCAGCCACCACAAGCATCCACTGGAGCACAAAGAGCGTCCAGCCTGCCCAGCCGCCCACCACTCCTATGAGCAGAGGAGAGTAGCTGCAGGCTATCATCAGATAGATGCTGATGTGGTCACAGCGCCTCAGGATATCCTTGGCACGCCCCTGCGGCAACCAGTGATACACGGTGCTGGACAGGAACATAAGGAACATACCCACGATGAAAAGGATTACCCCAAGCGCCATCTCCCAGCCGAGTCGCACCGCGGGCCACGCCATCCAGATGCTGGAAAGCGCAAACACCACCCCTATGAGGTGCGTCCAAGTGTTACCCTTCTCTGCCATCGGCTATGATTGAACGGATTTCCTCGGCCTGCTCACCGTAGTCCTTCTCATGCGAAGGCTGCACGACCGGCAGATAACGAACGCTTATGTGACAGGGCTTGACCAGTGCATGACCACGCGGCATGGCATCGAAGGCACCGCTGATGCGCACCGGCAGCACCGGCACACCCAGCTCCTGGCTCAGGATGGCAAAGGTCTTCTTGAAGGCGCCCACCTTTCCGTCGTGTGTGCGAGAGCCCTCGGGGAAGATGACCACGTTCTTGCCTTGCTTGAGCACCTCGGCCATCTTCAGGATAGAATCCTTGAGGTTGGCACGCTCCATCAGGATGATATTGTGATGGCGGGCTATTCGCTGGCGCATGGCAGAGCGGAAGTGGTCCTCTTTCGCATAGAAGTAGCACTGCCCCACAGTGTCCCACGGGAGGCCGGCCAGCACCAAGAGGCCATCCAGGTAACTCTGGTGATTGGCTGCCAGAATGAAGGGTCCCTGGGCCGGGATGTTCTCTGTGCCGGTGATGGTAAGGCGGTTGTAGGCCTTGAAGAATAGGCGTGCCATGCGGATGTGGAACGGATAGCGCCCCGACGCAGTGGGCAGCTCGAGATGTTCCGATGTCTGGGCAAGCAGCGTGTGCCAGTCTATCTGCTCCACTTCCATGCGTGTCTTGCCATCTACCACCATCTCGGCCAGGGCCGTCACATTGGGTATGCTGCTCATCTCATCAGCGTTGATTTTCATTCCGAAGGTGTGCTCGATGAAGTCCTGCAGGCCTACACGGTCGAGGGAGTCGAATGCCAGGTCGGTCTCAAGGTGGTCCGTGGGATGCACAGGCAGGTGCTTCTCGCCCTGGATATACTCCTTGAGAATCTGGTATTCGGGGTAGGTGGGCTCCACCATCTGGCTCTGCGAGATGTCAGACTCGTGTTTGCCTGCCTCCAGAATGGCCTTCAGCTTGAAGCGCTGCAGCTTCTCCATCCTGGTACGGGGCAGTTCGCCGTGATAGACAAAGACGCCCATCACCTTCTTGTAATTGGTGGAAGCGGCGTTGTAGGGCTCCAGCACAAGTTTCTTGAGCAACTGTTCCTGCTCCTGGTCGGTCTTGCCAAAGGCCCACTTCTCCTGTGGCACGATGATGGCACGCAGCATATCGCCGTCCTGCACCACGGCGGCCTCGCGCACGAAGTCGTCATACTTTTCCAACTTAAACTCTATCTCGTCGGGCTGCACGTTCTTGCCATTGCTCAGCACAATGATTTCCTTCCTTCGTCCAGTGATGTAGTAGCGTCCTTTCTCGTCGGTCCGTGCCAGATCGCCTGTGTGTAGGAAGCCGTCAGCATCCAGCACCTGGGCCGTCTCCTCCGGCTTCTCCCAGTAACCCTGCATCACATTGGGGCCCTTGGCACACAGCTCGCCATCGACCAGCTTGCACTCGACCGAGGGCAAGGGAAGGCCTACGCTGCCCGGCACAATGTCGCCGGGGCGGGTGAAGGTAATGATGGGAGCCGCCTCGGTCATGCCAAACCCTTCGAGGACATCGAGCCCCAGGGTGCGCAGACCACGGCCTACCTCCACGTCGAGGGCCGCTCCTCCGCTCACCAGATAGTCGATGTGTCCGCCCATCTTCTTCCTCACACTGCCGAAGATGAGGCGTGAGAGCTTGCGGCTATTGGCCTTCTCGCACAGGCGGAACAGCATGCGTGTGATGAAGTGCGCGTCCAGCTTCTTCTTTATACCATAATATATAGACATCCACAGGCGGGGGACACCTATCATGATGGCCACCTGGCCGCGGCACAGAGTGTCCATGATGTCCTTGCCCGACAGCGTGGGACAGATGGCGATGCCTCCTCCCCTGGTAAGCGGAGCGATGAGACTGCCCTGCAGGGGCAGCACATGATGGAGCGGGAGAAGCACCAGGGTGCGTCGGTTCTCCGTGAAGATAGGCACCTCGTCAGCCACTCCACGTATGTTGGCCATGAGGTTGGCAAAGGAGAGCATGACGCCCTTGGGTGACCCCGTAGTGCCCGAAGTGTAGATGATGATGGCGGTGTCGGCCTCTTTGTAGTCTATGTCGGCAGGCTCCATATCGGCGTCATCGGCCAGTTCGTAGTCCTCTATGAGCAGAATCCTGGTGGTGACGCCAGCCTTCTCTATAGCGGGCTTCAGGGTGTCGAGACGCTTTCGCGTGGTCCATACATAGTCGGGACGGCAGTCGCGCAGCACGTAGGCCACCTCATCCACAGTGGATGACGCATCCACGGGAACAGCTATGCCACGGTTCAGCCATACCGAGAAGAAGGCGTATGCCCAGCCTTCGCGGTTCTTGCTGAAAATTACTGTCCTGCTTCCCGCATCCTGCGGCACCTGCTTGGCGAACAGGGTGATGCGCCTGAGCAATTCGGCATAACTCACCCTGCGCTCGCCGGCGATGATGGCCGTCTTGTGATAATCCTTAATCAACGTCATAGGTCGTATCGTTTATATAAGTACGCCAGCCTGCTGCCCGTAGCATCACAGGCTGGCATTGGAATCTGCATGTTGTGACCGCCCTACTCTGCCCCTTGGGCCGCCCCGTCATTGTCAGAGGCTTCGTCGTCCACCTCGTCGATGGGAGCGTAGTGCTCTATGCCGCACTGGCGGAGCAGTCTCTTGTCCACACCCAGGTCGGTCTTGCGTGGTGTCCACTTGGGCACGGTGTAACCGCCAAGGTTCTCCTTTCTGAACGGCTCTGCGGCTCCGGGATAGACCAGACGGAAGTCGATGGTCTTCTGAATGGCGCGCCTGTTGGGAATCTCCAGCTTTCCATCCACGCTGCCATTGCCCCAGGGGTTGCGCATGGTCCACATATAACTGTCGGGCGAACTGGTGCGCATGAGGGTGAAAGCATGGCCGGTCACGCTCTCGAGCGTGCCACACACGAGCCCTCCTTTGTTGAAGCCGCCCACGCCCACCATGCCGTTCTCCACGGCCCAGTCCACCACTTTCTGCATCTCACCCGGATAGAGCGTGCCCGGCGATATGGCGAAGCTGTTGCCACAGCCCGTAAAGGGTGGTGCTGCATGCTCGGTGCCGATACCCTCGATGCCATTGCATCCGAAGCGTGACTCCCATTTCATGAGCGCCTTTTCGAGCACCGTGGCCCAGGTGACGGCATTGTTCTTGCCGGTGCACTGCGCCAGATTGCCGTTGCCGTCGCACAGAAACTTGTTGTCCACCACCACTGTGATGGGATTGCCCTGCGGGTCAAACATCTTCACAGCGTAGTTGGTGCCCTGCTGCGAGATGATGTCCTGTATGAATCCAGGGTATATGTAGGCAAACGAAGCCAGCACCGCACACATGCAGCAGTTGCCTATGGCATGCTGGTTGACGTCGGCCGGAATGGGTGTCACATAGGGATAGAGCTTCACGCTCTTGGCTTTCCAGCTTTTGTAATTGCCCACTGTGAGCGATGGCTGGTTGCTGGCATCCTCCAGCCAGGCCTTGTCCTCATCCGTAGCAGCCGGGAAACGCTCGAAATGCTTGCCCATGGGTGTCTTGGAGGAATAGGTTGACCCGCTCTTGTACTTTGCCAACACCTGTTCGACGGTAGCCAGTTCCACGCGGTTGGGATAGCTCTCCACCCCCGACGCCTCGCGTGCTGCTGTGGGTGTCTTATAGAAGTGCCTCCACACGGTGCCTGCCTTGAGCACCAGCAGGTCGGCCTCGTTGGCGGCAATGACGTAGGTTGTCTTTCCGCCCGTCTGGCGCGACACGGCGGTGAAGGATTTGCAGTCCTCGCTGTAGGTCAGGTCGAAGATTTCCTCACCGCTGCTCTTCAGCCACTTGAGCACGGTGCCGCTGAAGGTCAGCTTCTCCGACCCGTCATAGTGCACGGTGCTTCCTCCCATCACCCGATAACCCAAGTACCAGTAGCCGTCCAGCTGCCCGGGCTCTCCCTGGGGCATCACTTCCATGTACTGGATTTGGGACACATCATAGGATACCACGCTGTTGTCCTTGAGCGTAATGTCCAGTCGCTGGGCCATCGCGGCCGAGCCGCACAGCGCCGCAAGCAGCGTCTGCGCCAATAGTCTTTTCATTTCCATAGGTCTTTGAATGATGTTAATATTGCTTAGTGAATATGTATCCACGACAAAGTTAACACTTTTTTCCACGCAAGGCACAAGACTCCGCACTAAAAGCGGTATCTTTGGACAAACAATTCAAACCGATATGGAAGAGATAAGATACAGGATGGCCACACCGGCGGATGCCGGCTTCGTGGCCGAAGTAGTGGCCGAGGCCCTGGGGAACCCCATCATGGAGCGCATCATCGACGGGCAAGAGACGGCTGGGGACAGGCAGTTGCTCGAGCAGCTCACTGCCGTGTGCAAGCGCGAGGACACCCTTTACAGCTGGAAGAACACCCGTCTGGCTGTCACCCGTGACAACCGTCCCGTGGCTGCACTGGTGGCCTATCCTGGCGAGGGCTACATGGATTGCCGCAAGCGTACATTTGCCTTGCTGGGCAGCCTCATCACCTTCGACGCCGAGAAGATGGAGCCTGAGACCCGCGACGGAGAGTACTACCTCGACAGCATCTCCGTGCATCCCCACTGGAGGGGAAAGGGCATCGCCCGCGTGATGATGGCCGAAGCGGCCAGGGAGGCTGCGCGTATGGGTCGCCCCGCCATACTGGCATGTGCGCCCGACAACACGGGTGCCAAGAAGCTCTATGAGTCCATCGGATTCCACGAGAAAGGCCACATGTTCATCTTCGGCGAGGATTACCTGCGCATGGTATCGTCGTCGGTCACCTCCTCATAATCGACATACTCGTCCCTGTGGCTCACCTGGCGCTCGTACATCATGCGCCGGGCCACACGGAGGAGGTCGGTCACACCATAGCATACGCAGCCCAGCCCCATCAGGAAGAAGGGCACCGAGGCGCTCTCCATGGGATTGACCAGGATGATGACACCCAGTGCAATGAGCACCAGGGACAGCACCACCGACCACCAGCGCACGGGCACCATCCTGCGGGCATTGATCTGCGAAAGCAACTGATGGCAACCGCCCAACAGGAACAGGAACGCCAGCACATACATAAACCAGCGCACGAAGGTATCGGGGAAGAGCATGAGCAGGAGGCCCAGGAGCATGCTGCCGGTGCCCACAACGGGGAACACGGGTCTCATGGCCCCGGCCTTGGAGGGGAACCAGAAGCCTACGAGGGGCATCAAGCCCGACAGTAGGAACACACCTCCTATTATCCTAACCATCAGGGTCGTGTATGACTCGGGGTTGGCAATGAGCAGCACCCCCACCACTACGGCACATACGGCCTTAAAGATCAACCATGCGTTTCTATTCATATCACATATATATTGGCGCTGCAAATATACAGAATTCCCCCGTAATGCGCCCACGCAAACCTGGAAAACGCACGGCAAAAGGCTCCGCGCCGTACTTTCCGACCATTTTTGCATCCCTAAGAGACAACCGCCAGAGCACGGAACCTGCATAGGCAAGGGGGACAGCCATCCCACCCGACACCCTGCCCCAGACTCCCCTCTGCACCACGGCCCCATCACGCGGCATCGCGGGACAAGCGGCGCAGTGCGGTGCACAGGCCATCGCAGCGCACTGCATCGGGCATCGCAGCGCGCTGCATCGGCCCACGCACCGTGCTGCGTTTCCCCGGGCAGCACAGCGCCCCTCGCGTTCCAGCCCGCAACACCACACCGCATGCCCCTCTCCCCGTCCTCTGCTGCCGCCCCGCCCCACCGGTACCACTCCTGTCCGAGCAGGAAGCAAGGGTACAGAAAAATCCCGGGGAATGCCTTGCGTCATGCAACTGGGCACCCCCCGGGGACGGTTCACATATAATTGAAAAAGTTAAGGTGTCATACTCTCCTCCCTGCATCAATGGCACAGCGCGCCCACGAACGCCGCTACGGCTGCCACGCCCACGGCCCCTGCCACCACCTTGCCTGCCGGGCTGAGATGGCCGTGGAAGCATGCCACGGGCTGGCTGTAATAGTAGTCGGGCTCGTAATACACATCGTACCAGTACCAGTCACGGCCCCGCAGATAACCCCAGCGACCGTCGCAGTAGCGTACACGTCCGTGCCAACCAGGCACCCAGCCATAGGCATCAACCCTCGGACCACAGGGGCGGTGCATGTGGGGATGGTGGGGTGCGGGATGATGAGGAGGCCTCATGTCGTGGTGGCGCATATGCCCGCGGCGGTCGTCCCTCATGCCCGGGCCGCCCATGGGCATCCTGCGGTCATATCCTCCACGCAACGCCATCTCCCTTCTGTCACCTGGGCGGCCGTCGCGCATGTCGTGTCTGCGACCCTGTGCCGATGCACTTGTGCATGCCAATGACACCATCATCAACATGGCTATGAAAAATACGTTGCGTCTCATATCGTCCTCCTCCTTTAATGGGCGAATAACTCTGTATGTCTCTCTTGATGACACTGCAAAGGTACGCCTTCACTCATGCCCCTGAAACTGAATTACCCTAAAGGGCGGGTGGGTTTTCCCTATTTCCAAAGGGGAAAACCGCTGCAAATGCCGACGGAGCGCAGAAAGCGCCTCACAACTCTCTGTTTTACAGAAGATACAATCATGTCACACAATGCAAGAGGAGCCGGCGGAAAAATCCGTCGGCTCCTCTTGCAGCCCCCTTGCCAGGGCTTTTCACTGGGGTCAGAGACCCAGTGTGCGGAATATCATATCGGTGGCTCCGGCATTGGATGCCACATACTTGTGGGCAATGGCACCGCGTGTCTGCCTCAACTGGTCGTTCTCGATGAGACGGTCCATGACGGCATTGAAGAGCGTGGCGCCCGTTATCTCGAAGCAGCCACCCATGCGCAGGAGGTCCTGAGCCTCGCGAAATCCCTTGTTGTTGGGGCCTATGAGCACCGGCACACCGTGCACCGCAGCCTCGGGCACATTGTGTATGCCCACGCCGAAGCCGCCTCCCACATAGGCCACATGTCCATAGCGGTAGATGCTGCTCAGCAGTCCGTAGCAGTTGACTATCAGGCAGTCGGCATCGGCCACCGTGCTCTCCTGCGCCTCGGTGTAGAGTACATAGGGGCGCTTGAGCTTCTCGGTAATCTGGCTGATGCGGTCATCGCTGATGACGTGGGGCGCCAGAATGACCTTGAGCTGCGGATGCTGGTTGAAATACGGGATGATGAGCGACTCGTCGGGCTGCCAGCTGCTGCCCACCACAAGCACCCTGTCGGCATTGGAGACGAACTTCTCCACCAGAGGCAACTCCTTGGCACGGCGGCAGATGTCCAGTACGCGGTCAAAGCGAGTGTCACCCACGATGGTCACATTGTCCCTGATACCCTTGGTGGCAAGCAGTCGGGCCGACTCCTCATCCTGCACAAAGAAGTGGTCGATGAGGTTGAGCACACGCGAGTAACCCGAGCCATACCAGCGGAAGAACACCTTGTTGGAACGGAAGATACTGCTCACGCTATACACCTTGATGCCGCGCTTGTGGCAAGCACGTATCATGTTGTACCAGAACTCATACTTTATGAAGAACGCCATCTCGGGCTTCACCAGACGGAGGAAGCTTGCCACATTGCCCGGGGTGTCCATTGGCAGATAGCACACAATGTCGGCACCCTCATAGTTCTTGCGCACCTCGTAGCCCGACGGACTGAAGAAGGTGAGCAATATCTGGTACTCGGGATGCTGGCTGCGGAAGCGTTCCATGAGCGAGCGTCCCTGCTCAAACTCTCCCAGGGATGCGGCATGGAACCACACATAGCGCTTGCTCTTATCTACCTTCCTGCGCAGGGTGAGGTAGGTCTTCAGCCTTCCCTTGAACATGGCACGGGCCTTGCGGTGGAAAGGGGACACCAAGATGATGCCCAGCATATAGAGGTAAATGGCCAGGGAATACATGTCAGCCGAGAGTCTCTATGGCGTGATTCATGCGACGGAGGGTCTCGTCCTTGCCCAGGAAGACTGCCAGCTCATACATGTCGGGGCCTTGTCCGGCACCCACCAGGCAGATGCGCCAGGCATTCCAGGGACGCAGACCGGTGGTCTCTGCCCAGGGATCGACAGCGGCCTTGAGGCCATCCACGCTGAAGTCATCTACTGTGGCAAGCACCTCGGCCAGCTGGCCCATCTCCTGGGCTGTGGTCTCCTTCCAGTTCTTGCGGACAAACTTGTCTTCCTTGTCAAACTCCGCAGGGGCCACGAAGAAGAAGCGCGTGAGGGGCCACAGGTCTGTGACGAAGCTCACATTACGCTTGTGCTTGTTGCCCTGCGCATCGACATACTCGATGACCTTCAGTTTCATCATGCGCACGACGGCCTCCTCCTGCCCGGCAGTGGCAGTGATGCCCTCACGGCGGAGCACTGCATCGAAGGCAGGAACCCACTCCGAGTCGGCCTGACGCAGCAGGTACTGGTGGTTGAACCACGCTGCCTTGACATAGTCAAACTTGGCTCCGTTCTTGGAACACTTGCTGAGGTCGAACAGCTTCACCATTTCGTCGAGCGTCATAATCTCCTGGTCGTTGCCGGGATTCCAGCCGAGCAGAGCCAGGAAGTTATCTACAGCCTGCGGCAGATAGCCCTGCTCACGGTAACCGCTGCTCACTTCGCCGCTCTTGGGGTCGTGCCATTCGAGGGGGAACACGGGGAAGCCCAGCTTGTCGCCGTCCCTCTTGCTGAGCTTGCCATTGCCGATGGGCTTGAGCAGCAGGGGCAAGTGGGCAAAGGCAGGCATGGTATCCTGCCAACCGAAAGCCTCGTAGAGGAGCACATGGAGGGGCGCACTGGGCAACCACTCCTCGCCTCGGATGACGTGGGTAACCTCCATCAGGTGGTCATCCACGATATTGGCCAGATGGTAGGTGGGCAGATCATCGGCACTCTTATAGAGCACCTTGTCATCCAGGATGCTGCTGTTGATGTGCACATCGCCGCGTATGATGTCGTGCACCACCACGTCGCGGCCGGGCTCCACCAGGAAGCGCACCACATACTGATGGCCTGCATCGAGCAGCGCCTGCGTCTCCTCAGCCGGGAGAGACAGCGAGTTGCGCATCTGCTGGCGGGTAGAGGCATCATACTGGAAGTTATCTACAGCGGCACGCTTGGCATCCAGCTCCTCGGGGGTATCGAATGCAATGTATGCCTTGCCGTTGTCAAGCAACTGATGCACATACTTGCGATAGATGTCCCTGCGCTCACTCTGGCGGTAAGGACCATAGTCGCCACCGATGCCCACACCCTCGTCAAAGGTGATGCCGAGCCATCGGAACGACTCCTGAATATACTCCTCGGCTCCAGGCACGAAGCGAGTGGAGTCGGTATCCTCTATTCTGAATATCAAGTCACCGCCGTGCTGGCGAGCGAAAAGGTAATTGTAAAGGGCGGTCCGTACTCCTCCTATGTGCAACGGACCAGTGGGACTGGGTGCGAAACGCACCCTCACTTTTCTTTCAGACATAAGTTCGTATCACTTGTTAGCTGCAAAAGTACGTCATTTTTTCTAATTGGCAGAGGTTTTTTTGTATTTTTGCACCACATTAGGAGGGGGCTGCGCGCTCCCACACGAACAGATAGAAACATGAGCAGATTCAACCATCGACGCAAACTGACCCCCAAGGAGATATTCCTGAGGACGATTGTACTGCTGGCCACAATACTTATCCTGGCCAGTGTGATGCCAAGGAACACCGTCAACGAACTGTCCTACAAGAAGGGCGAACCGTGGGACGACAGCCCCCTCATAGCCATGGACAGCTTCCCGGTATTCAAGCCCGATGAGGTGCTGCAGCGCGAGCGTGACAGCCTGCACCGCTATTACGAACCCTACTTCCAGCGTGACCCTGCCGTGATGGACACCATGCTAACGGCGCTGAGAACCGATTTCGTACAGCACATGAAGGGCACAGTGCCCCAGTACTACCTGTCGCACCTGCAGAAGAAGCTGGCAGAGGTGTATATGCGGGGCGTGATGGAGACCGAATGGCACGACCGTCTGCAGCAGGAGAATACGGCTATGGTGCGCTTCTTCTGGCAGAACGAGGCCAGCGCGAAGCCCTTCAAGCAGGTCTTCACAGAGAAGACCGCCTATGAATACATGATGACAGAAGAGGACAGCACGCGCTACAACCACAGCAAGTTGAGCCAGTGCGAACTGTCGAGATACATACGCCCCAACCTGAGACACGACGCTGCCAAGTCGCAGCAGCAGCGGCAGGAGGTGGATAACATGCTGGTGCCCTACATGGGACAGGTGCAGGCGGGGCAGAAGATAGTGGACCGCGGACAGATTGTGGATAACTACACCTACAATGTCTTGAAGTCGCTCGAGCGCTACCAGGAGGAGAGACAGAAGAGCACAGCCGAGCGTGTGGCGCTTGCTGTGGGTCAGCTGTTCTATGCCACGCTGATGGTGCTCATGCTCTTCGGCTACTTCAAGCAGTTCCGCAGCGACTACCTCGACAGCCCGCGCACCGTGGCGCTGGTGATGTCGCTCAGCCTCGTGTTCCCCATCATCACCTACAGCATGATGGAACACGCCTTCATGAGCGTGTATGTGATACCCTACTGCATACTGCCCATCTTCATACGCATCTTCATGGACTCGCGCACGGCCTTCAGCACACACATCATCATGCTGCTCACCTGTGCCGTGGCACTGAAGCACCCATTCGAGTTCCTGGTGACAGAGACGCTGGCAGGACTGGTGGCCATATACAGTCTGAGGCAGCTCAACCAGCGCTCCGACCTGCTGCGCGCCGCCATCGCCGTGACTGCCGTCTCGCTGGGAGCCTACCTGTGCCTGGATATCATGGGCGGCAATCTGGCTGGCACCGACGGACTGGACAAGTGGACTTACATCTACCTCACCATTGCCGGCATCCTGTCAATGATATCCTACCTGCTACTCATACCCGTGGAGCGCATATTCGGATTCACCTCTAATGTGACGCTCGTGGAGCTGTCGAACATCAACAACCCCATTCTGCGACGCCTGTCAGAGGAGGCACCGGGCACCTTCCAGCACAGCATGCAGGTGGCCAATCTGGCTGCCGAGGTGGCCAACAACCTGATGGCCAAGAGCCAGCTGGTGCGTACGGGCGCCTTGTATCACGACATCGGCAAACTGGAGAACCCGGTGTTCTTCACCGAGAACCAGTCGGGAGTGAACCCTCATGACGGCCTCCCGCTGGAGAAAAGCGCACAGATCATCATCCGCCACGTGACCGACGGACTGAAGCTGGCCGACAAGTACAAGCTGCCCCAGGCGGTGAAGGACTTCATAGCTACGCATCACGGCACCAGCATGGCCAAGTACTTCTACATCAGCTACAAGAACAAATACCCCGACCGCGAGCCTGACCCCAAGCTCTTCACCTACCCCGGCCCCAACCCCAGCACGCTGGAGCAGGCCATCCTGATGATGGCCGATGCCGTGGAAGCCGCATCACGCAGCCTGCCCGAATACACTGAGGAGAGCGTGAGTACGCTGGTAGAGAAGATTATCGACGGGCAGGTGAAGGACGGCTACTTCAAGATGTGCCCCATCACATTCCGCGAGATAGAGATAGCCAAGGAGGTGTTCAAGTCAAAGCTCAAGACCATCTACCACACCCGAGTACAGTATCCCGACGAAGCAAAGAAGGCCGAGGAGGCTGCCACTCAAGGATAAGAAGGCGTAAGAAGCTCCAAGGACCCACGCGAGGGGGTTGCACATCATGACTGTGCAACCCCCTCATAAGTTATGCGATAAAGGACATCCACGTCTGTCATCCACGTCCACTGTCCATCATCATCCCTATTGCTATTCCTGCAAACTATACCAAGTGGGCAATTCTCACCTTTAATCGTTTCCCGAAGAACCAGTTGTATCCTTGTCTGCATTGGCAATCTTATACTCCGCCAGCACCAAGGAAAACGCGGCCGGGATGATATAGGGCATGTATCCAGGAAGCCAGCACACCAAAGCCAGAAGCAGGAAACTGTGCACGCACCCCAAGGTCATCACCTGGCGAACCCGCCTCTTCGCAGAGTACGCCTGTCTGCGCAGAGCGTTGTCATACGCATTAAACGTCAGTAGAAAGGCTATGCTATAGGCAAGAGCCACACTGCATGATACCACAAACTTCAACATTGATTTTCATTTAACCTCGTTCAACATGCCACAGTACCCAAAGCCGCACTTCCTATAAGTGCAACCGAAACTGTGGCCACGCCTATCCCCACAGGGCCTAATCCGCATGCAAGCGCTATACCACCGGCCATTTCACCCCATATAGTGCCTATTCCGCCAGTTACTGCATTGCAAGCGAAATCCCTGATGCAAAATTATACAAAATATCAAAAAAGCAGGTGCAAAACTATTTTTATTTCGTTATATCCTCAAACAAAGCCTATACGATATCGCGCGCAAACCATCTTGATACAAGCATCTTGTGCCATCTGTCCACCGAAAGCATTCATGACACGGGCTTCCCGCTGCCTTGGCAGACATCACCTCATTCAATCCACATCATAATACACCTGCGCGCCTTTGTATTGGGGAAGTGCCAACAGGTAGCGCTGAATCTGCCGCAGATAGTCGCGGGCCTGGCTCATCGAAGCCGTGAGCTCTATCTTGACCAGCACCTTGCGGATATACATCAACTGGATGCGGCCTATGGGGGGCGTATCGGGACCCAGCACGCGCTCGCCGAAGGTGCGCCGCGCCAGCTGGGACATATCCCTGCCCAAGGCATCGGCGGTGCGCTCGTCGCGGTGCTTCACATACACACTCACCAGGCGGCACAGGGGAGGATAATTGAAGAGTTCACGCTCCTGCATCTGCGCCTCATACATGGCCTGATAGTCGTGGGCCACCACCTGCTGAACCACTGGCGACTGCGCATCGCGCGTCTGCAGGATGACATGCCCCTGCGCGCCCTTTCTGCCTGCACGGCCAGCCACCTGCTCCATCATCTGGAAAGCGCGCTCGTGGCTGCGGAAGTCGGGCTGGCTGAGCATGCCGTCGGCATCCAGTATGCCCACCACGCTCACGCGCTCGAAGTCGAGTCCCTTGGTCACCATCTGCGTACCCACCAGCACATCGGTCTTGCCCTGCTGGAAGTCCTGCAGTATCTGCTCGTAGGCCATGCGGCTGCGGGTAGTGTCGAGATCCATGCGCGCGATGCGTGCCTCGGGCAGCACCTTGGCCAACTGGTCTTCGATGCGCTCCGTGCCATATCCCACATGGCGTATCTCCTTGCTCTCACAGTTGGGGCACTGCAGGGGTACCTGATAGGGAGTGCCGCAGTAGTGGCACACCATCTGCCGGAGACGCTGATGGTAGGTGAGGCTCACGTCGCACTTCTCGCACCTGGGAGTCCATCCGCACACATGACACTCCACTATGGGCGAGAAGCCGCGTCGGTTCTGGAAGAGTATCACTTGCCGGCGGTGCTCCAAAGCATCGCGCATGAGGTCGATGAGCTGGGGCGAGAAAGGCCCCGACATGAGCCGCTTACGCCTCATCTCCTTCACATCCACCACCTGTATGTCGGGCAGCTGCACATCGCGGAAGCGTGTGGTGAGCCGCACCAGTCCGTAGCGTCCAGTGAGGGCGTTACGATAGGTCTCCAGACTTGGGGTGGCCGTTCCGAGTAGCGTGCGGGCCTGCATCTGTGCAGCCAGCACCAGAGCGGCATTGCGAGCGTGGTAGCGTGGAGCAGGGTCCTGCTGCTTGAAGCTGGTCTCGTGCTCCTCATCTACAATAATCAGTCCAAGGCTGCGGAAGGGGAGGAAGATGCTACTGCGCACCCCCACGATGATGTCGTAGGGATGGTCGGAGAGCATCTTCTGATACACCTCCACGCGCTCTGCGTCGGGGTAGCGGGAATGATAGACACCCAGCCGGTCGCCGAAGACCCGCTTCAGACGCTCGGTCAGCTGGGTGGTGAGAACTATCTCGGGGAGCATGTAGAGCACCTGCCGCCCCTGCTCCAGCTCCTTTTGTATGAGGTGGATATAGACTTCGGTCTTGCCGCTGCTGGTGACTCCGTGCAGCAGGCAGGTGCTCTTCTGCTGCCACGCTGCCTCAATCTGGTCCATCGCCATCTGCTGTGCATCGCTCAGGGGATGCATGACAAGTCCGGTGGGCAACTGGCTCTGTGAGAGGCGGCCAACGGGTTTCTGCCACACCTCCAGCACGCCCTTCTTCCTGAGGGTGTTGAGTGTGGAGGGACTATAGGTGTTGTCCTGCAGGAGTTCGTCGCGGGTGACATCCTTGAGCAGAGTGTAGTTCTGCAGCACCTGGGCGGCAGCGGTGGATGAGAGTTGCATGTATCGGGTGAGCAACTCCTGCTGCTTGCTCTTGCAGGGAAGCGAGAGGAAAAAGTTGCGCAAAGCAGCTTCGTCGAAATACTCTTGGGTAAGGCGCACACAGGGCAGGGTACGTGGCTTGTAGGTGCGGCGCACTTCCTCCTTCATCCTCAGCGCACCCTTCTCAAGCATGCGGTTGACAACAGAGAGGATGGAGGCAAGCCCCGTCTGTTTCTGCAGTGCGGCCAGTGTCTGCACAGGGTCCTGTTCCAGAAGGTCGTAGATACGGCGCTCCGAGGGTGTCAGGCTTTCGGTATCGGTGAAGTCATCGGCATACATCACGCTGCTCTCGCTCTCGAGCTTAAGCCCCGAGGGCAGCGCGGCCTTATACACATCGCCCAGAGTACACAGATAATAGTCGGCTATCCAGCGCCACAGGCGCAACTGCGCGGGCAGCACCAGAGGGGCATTGCCATTGAGTTCGAGCGCCTCCTTGGTGGCATAGTCGGGCTTGTCGTCATGCAGGCGCACTATGATGGCACTGTACATCTTGCGGTTGCCAAAGGGGACAATGACGCTGCACCCCACCTGGGCACACGGCTGCAACGAGGCAGGGAGGGCATAGGTGAAGGTGTCGCCAATGGGCAAGGGAAGCACTACATCTGCATACTTTGCCATGAGGAGCGGATATCAGAAGAGACAGGTGAGGCTCACCTGGCAAGAGTTTTTCTTTATGTCGAACCTGCGTATCTGCTCGCTCACGCTCTGCTTCCAGCATTCATCGTCAATGCCGAAGTTGTAGGTGAAGCCGAGCTTGAGGTGACCAAAGAAGTCGAAGCCTGCTCCCACGTTCCAACTGAGCGTGCCGGGGTCAAGGCGGACATCCACATCATCCTCGAGACGAATGTGACGCCCACGATTGAGGAAGCGCCTCCACTGGGGGCCGGTAGCCACATAGATGCCCAAGGGCTTGCCCAAGCGGAAGGTAAAGCGGAGGTTGAGGGGAATGACCAGATAGGACAGATCATGCTCATGAAGCGCTTTGGTCTCGCGTTCCTCAAAGTCCATGTTGCGCTGGTTATAGAGCAACGAGGCATCGAGAGCCAGATAGTCATGGGCAAACTGGAAGCTTGCCTGGGGGCCCAGAAACCAACCCGTGTGGTTGCTGGCACGGTAGAGATCCGACTTGAGGGTAAGCCGTCGGGCATCCCAACCAGCCTGCACACCCCACATGACACGCCTGGCCATGGCAGGATATGCCACAGCCAGAACGAGTATGAGGAATATCGGAAACCGCTTCATAGGCACGTGTTAACGACGTTGACGACGAGCACTCACCCGGGGAGCCGCATTCTCGCTCTTCTGCTTGGGTTCCTTGGTGGTCTCGCTATTGCGCCGGCGGCGGCTGCCAGCCTGCACAGAGGTCTCCCGGCGTGCCGATGTGCGCTTCACCTTCTCGGGCTTGGCGGCAACGGCAGGCACGCTGTCGGTAGAGTCGGTGCGGTGTCCCCACACCACCTCTTCGAAGTCGGTGAGCTGCTGCTCTATCTTCTTCTGCTCGCGGCTCATGGCACTGTCAGACTTGCAATAGCTTGCCAGAACACGCCCCTGCAGGTTGTTGGTCTTGTATATCTTGCCTTCGTAACGGTTCATGGTGAAGTAGTCGTCGGCAGTCATATTGGTCACGTTGTTGAGGTTGCTGCCCATCACCGGCAAGCGTGACAGCCAGGGGGCGATGTCGCTGTACTTCACCCAGAACAGGGGATAGGGTGTTGCCTCGGTGGTGAACTCGTCTGCTCCACGCATCAAGATGGGGCACAAGGCAGTCACCTTGGTGCTGAAGGTGCCCGTGCGCTGGTCCAGATAGACACTTTCCTTGAGGTAATAACGTGTGGCCTCGGCGCTGGGCACATCACTGTCAGCAACCTGCAACTTGCCGTCCTTCTCCTCATAATAGATGCCATAACGCTCCAGCATGTCCTTCACGGTGAGCTTGTCCTTGGCATCAAACGACTCGTTGCCGTCGAGCTGGTAGGTATAGGCCGGCACACGACCCGTGAGGATAAGGCGGAAGAGGTAGGTGAAGAGGTTCACCTGCTTGCCTTGAGGCTCCACAGGATAATAGAGCGGAGCATTCTTGTCCTTGGTGAGGTCGAGCTGGCGGTATATATCGCGCTTCCACACCACATCGTCGGGCATGCTGGCCGACGTGGGAAACTGCATCGACGCACGGTCGTTGCCCTTCTTCTGCACCTCAGTCTTCTGGCCTGCACCTGCCGCCGAAGTGGTGCGCCTCTTGGCGGGCTGTGCACTTGCGATGCCTGTTGCCAGCGCCACTACAGAGAAGAGGAGGAATATACGCTTCATATTATACATTATATATATAGTTACTTGATGATGACCTCCATGGCGCCGTTGAGCGTACGCTCAATGCCATCGGGGCCTGTTGCACGGATGTTCGTGATGTAGAAACGCTTGTTGCGGGCGAGTGTGCGCATCTGTCCCTTCTGCTGGTCAGAGAAGTTGGCACCCTGGCTCTTATAGGGTACTGCATTGCCCATAGCATCATAGAAGACAGTCTCGAAGCCCTGCACATGGAAGGCTATATTCAAGAGTCCGTCGTCGATGCTCGCTCCTATGCCCGGTGTATTCATCAGCACCTGCTTGCTGAGTGCACCTCCGCGAAAGTGGCTCTCGGCTCCGGTGGCATCATTGAAGGCGATGTAGGCGGTGGGATCAGGCAGTTTGCGCACGCGGAAATTGAACTTGCCCATCTCCTGCACACGGCCTTCATTCTCGGCACTTACCGTTATCACGGCCTGTCCACCCACCTGAGTGGGCTTGGCAATGTATTTTCCGTCACCCTTGGGAACGAGGTTGCCACCCGTCATGCTCACGCGCAGCTTGCTTGTGGCAACGCCTGGCACGCTCACACTCATGGGGTTGTCATATCCCGCATAGAGTACATTCATGATGTCGGCACTCACGGTGGCACTGGGAGCCACCACGCTGTATTTCTGCTGGAAGTCGCGTCGAACTGTCTCGCCAGAGCCGTTGAGCATCTCGATATAGCCGTTGAGAGTGAAATCGCCCGTGCGGCTGCACACCGTCTCATACACTCCGTGGTCGCCCGAAATGCGCTGGCCGCCCACATAGATGGTAGGACGGCGGGTGGTGTCAACAGCAGCCATGATAATCTGGGCGCTGAAACGTCCGCCCTGCACCACGGTCTGTGCCGACGGGATAACGTATGCATTGAGCTGGTTGACGCGGATATCCTTGACATCCACATTATTGATGAGTCCATGAAGCACCTCTCCCTCGGCATAGCGCACATCGTTCTGCAACTTGGTGAGAAGCGTCACAGCGGCTGCCGTAGGCATATTCTCAAACATGTACTCCTGCCAGTTCTTGCCCAGGGTAGTGGCTTTGGCAGGCACCTTGGTAGAAAGGCTGTTGCTGATGAGCTGTCTCTGCTGCTTGTCGCTCACCATTGTTATCACCTGGTCACGATAGCGGTTGATGGCCTTGTAGAGTTCTTTGCCGCGTCCTTTACCGGGTGCCAGCATCACCTGTGTACTGGCTTCCAAGTCCTCGCGGTTCTTTATGTTATCCACATCACCCTCCTTGCCGTCGCTCTTCTTCACGATGGCAATCTTGAGTTCTTGTGCCAGATTGTAGAGTGAATCGCTCATCCCCTTCACCTGCAGCGCCTTCTGGTACCACACGCGCACCTTTTCGGGATTGGCCTTCATCTGCTGTTCGAAGGTCTTGTAGATGCCCTCGTTGACCTTGCTGGCACTCTGAGTGGATTGGCTCAGGCCGTCAGACACCAGTGAGAAACCGTTGAGTACGTCGCTCGACACGTTGAGTGCCAGCATGGCCATAAGCACCACGTACATCAGGTTAATCATCTTCTGGCGGGGAGAGATCCTTTTCTTCTTTATTGGCATATCAGTTGAGCCTTGTGTTGGTCTATACTATATTATATAATGTATCATGCTCACGCCTGCTCGGCAGCGGGCTGTGTGCCTGCCACTGGTGCCATGTTGACGGTGAGGGCCTTTATCATGCGGCCATACACATTATTGAGTTCCTCTATCTGCTGCGCCATACGGCGGGTCTGCTCATCTATCTGCTCGATGGTGCTCACCTGCTTGCTGATGTTGCGCAACTGCAGTTCGTACACCGTGGCTATGCCTGTGAGAGTGCGGTTGAGGTTCTCCATCTCCTCGCTGTCGGTGCTCATGCGGGCAGCCTGCTCCTTGACGCGAACAAGCACCTCGGTGAGTGACTTGAGCTCCTGAGCGTAGTTCTGCACAGCCTCTTCCACCTCAGAGGGGTCGGTAGAGCGTGCCAAAGCGGGATCGAGAGAGGGCGATGTGCCGTTCTGCAACTGGTCGAGAGCGGCCTGGGCAGCGGCAGCAGCCTGTCCGGCAGCAGCCAGATTGGCAGCGGCAGCGCTCAATCCGGTGGCGCTGGAGAGCGCATCGGGGTCAACAGCAACAGGATTCACACCTCCAGTCACCACAGTGGCTGCGGGTGCGACAACGGCTGCGGGCTGTACCGTAGCGGCTGGCTGGACAACAGGCGAACCGATGATGATGGTACCCGACTGCTGTTCCTCACCGTCGGCAGCTGCCTGTGCGCCGCCCTGAATGACGATGTTCGGACCGGCCGACGAACCTGTGATATTGGGAACAGACTTCTGCTCCTCGGCAGGTATCTTGTCATAAGGCTTGTCGAAGCCCGATATGAAGAACACAAACACCTCGGTACCCATGCCCACGAAGAGCATCGCATTGGCTCCCGGCAGATGGGTGAGTTTGAAGAGTGTACCCAGTATGACGACTGCAGCACCCCAGCTGTAGGCGTAGTTCATGAAGACCTGACCCGCGGGGGAGTCCATCCACTTTTGGATTTTGGCTATAATATTCATCTCTCTAATGTGCTTTATCTGTGTTAGCTGTCTTGTTGTCTCTCACTTTGCAGAGGTTTGTCCTGCCGTAGCCACCTCACTTGCGGCGTGCCGATACCGCTGGTTTCTTGGCTCCGCCCTTCATTTTCTGGCTGCCGCTACGGTCGTTGACCATGGTGCGTACGCAGCGGAAACCGATGTAGCAGCGCGGCTGGTTCTGGTACTCATAGGAGCGCCATGCCGAGCGTATCATGCTCTCGGGGTCTTTCCATGAGCCTCCACGCACGCTTTTCTTCTTCAAGCGATAGGGATCTTCCTTGGCTGCGTTGTACTTCAGTTCGGGGTTCATGTCGCTCATGCTCTCCACTCCTGCTTCGGTATAGACGGTGCTCGTCCACTCGGCCACGTTGCCGGCCATGTCGTAGAGGCCGTTACTGTTGGGGCTGAAGATGCCGCACTTCGAGGTGATGAGCGAACCATCCTTGGTGTAGTTGCCGCGGTCGGGCTTGAAGTTGGCGTAGTAGCATCCGCTCTCGCTCTTCACTTCCAGGTTCTTCCAGGGGAATGGGTTGCCCTCCTTGCCACGTGCCGCAAACTCCCACTCTATCTCGGTAGGCAGGCGGTAGCGCTGTATCTGCTTGGCATATCCGCCCATACCCTTCATCAGGAAGTCGGTGCGCCAGGCGCAGAATGCGTTTGCCTGTTCCCATGATACGCCCACCACTGGATAATCGTCATAGGCAGGATTGCTGAAATAGAGCTTCATGTAGCGCTCATTGTCGGCATTCTGGAAGTCATTCACCCAGCATGTGGTGTCGGGGTAAATGTTCACGATATAGGTATTGAGGAAATCCCACGGACCCGAGAGCGGGCGTGTGATGGTCTGCCTCACTATCTTGCCGTCGTCATCTATCCACGCTGTATCCTTGCTTATCATCACATCGCCCATATCCACAGCATGGTCTGTGTTGAGATCGCGCTCCTCTGGATTGAGGCGGTACTTGCGCAAGGCAGCAGCAGCATAGTCGTATATCTCGTATCGATAATTGAGCTGGCTGGCATCGAGCATCTTGGTGCCGTCGATGGGATGGGTCACATACACGCTCTCGATGGCACGCTGCTCATCCTCGTTTGCCTTCTTCCAAGGGATAGCCTTGCTCCAGTTGAGATGCGGAGTCACCGGGTTGCCCTCTTTGTCCTCCTCTATCTTGTAACTCTCGTCACCGCCATAGGCCGGATCAGCCAGGCGCTCGCGGATGATGCTGTCGCGCACCCAGTTGACAAACTGACGATACTTGGCGTTGCTCACCTCGTGCTCATCCATCCAGAAGCCATCCACACTGATATCCCTCACAGGGAATTCTGTGCCCCATAGCGAGTCGTTGTCCTCGATGCCCACGCGCAGTGAACCCTTGCGAACAGCCACCATGCCGTAGGGGGTAGGCTCGCTGTAGGCCGACCCTCTCACGCCAGTGAGCTCACCGCCAGTGGCGTTGGCGCTGGAACTGCTTCCCATGCAACCTCCCATTGTGAGGCTTGCCAGGGCGAGCGAAAGCGTAATAAGCAGACTCTTTGTCTTCATATCCTTAGTCTTCTCTCTGTATGTTTCCTATTTATTATATGCGTGCGCGTGCCGTTCTGTCACAGCAGTCGCACACTCTTGTGCAGGTTCTTTCCCTTTTTGAAGAGGTTGAGGTCGGTCTGATAACCCAGCATCACCTCGTGGGTACCGTTGAGCGCACCTATTCCGCCCGTATATACCTCGTAACTGTAGCCGATGTTGATGCCGTGGAAGTTGATTCCGAGCATCACACCCACACTATAAGTGGGACTGTACATCACTCCGCCATAGAGTTTGTGCTTGGCTCCGTCATACATCAGACGGGCACTCACATCGGCACGCCACTCGCTCAGGTCGGTGCGCAGCAGAGCATCGGTGGCCACCGCATACTGAGGGTTGCGGAAGCGGAACTTATATCCACCCATCGCGTAGAACGTAGGATCCACCTTCAGTTCGTAGCTCTTGTCGTCACCCAGCCTGATGGTAGGGCCAAGAAGATGCGCTGCACTCAGTCCGGCATACCATATCTGCTTGTAGGTGTAGCGCAATCCGGCATCCAGGTCGAAAGCCGTGCCATTGACCTGGCTTGTGGCAAAGGCGGGGTCGCTGCTATCCTCCGTATCGGCTTTTGAGCCGTCGAAACCTTCGGTGAGAATCACTGGCCTCAGTCCCACACTGAGCCTGCCCTTGCCCAGCTTCTGGTGATAGGCGTACTGCAGATATATCTTCTTGGTGGTGAAAAGCCCGGCTTTGTCGTTCATGAAGCCCAGTCCGGCTCCATGGCTTGGCCCGAAGAACCACAGGGGGAGGTCGGCAGTGAGGGCCATCGTAGCTGGTGCGCCCGAGAACCCGGACATCTGCTGGCTGTAGGCTGCATGCACATCAAGCTGGCCATAGACACCTGCCGCTGCAGGGTTATACCAGGACTGTAGCGCCCATGAATTGGTGAACGCCACGTCGAATTGTGCCCGTGCCTGTAGGGCAACCAGCAGCATACCTATCCACAGCAGTCTTCTCATCCTATCTGTAATAACGTTCCTGCCTCCTATATTATTGTACATGCGGGTGTAAAATCTTTCCCTTTCTGCCACGCACACCGCTCCACCACCGTTCAAGCCGCACTCACCCGCCCGTCAAGAAAGCACCACAAGGGTACGGGAAACCAATCCACATTGGTTCATAAAAGAAAATATCCGGAAAAAGAATAGGGTGCCTGAGGAGTTTTAGCTAACTTTGCGGGACAAGAAGCCGCATCACGGAGATGCGGACAGACTAACAAGGAAGAAAAAGAAACATGATACACTGGATTTGGACATTCGTCTTCATAACACTAATAGCGGTATATTTCTACAGGAAAAAAGAGCAGAAGAGGCAAAGCCAGAAGGATTCGTCGGCTGCAGAAAACTCCCAGCCCAAGCCTGCTATGCCTACGGCGAGAGAACGTTTCCAGGAAATACAGGCCAGCGAAAAGGGTACCGACAAGAGCGATGGAACGGCAGACAACACAAAGAAGACCGATGAAAAGGGCGATGAAACCGCCCCAAATAAGACTGCCATGGACCTGTGCCTGGAATTCCTGCACAAATACAACTGCGACGTAAGCTTCGACGAGGAAGATGACTCAATAATCGACTTCAACTTCCAGGGCGGTTTCTTCCGCATTGAAGTATGGAACGACAATGTGGTAAACATCCTGTACCCCGACATCTACAGGGTGACACTGGACGACTACGATGAAATCTCACGGGTAAGGAAGGCCATCAACGAATTCAACTCTTACCAGTTCGGCACCATGTTCTACACTATCAACAAGGAAACCAACAGTCTGAGGGTGCACTCCAGACACATCTGCAACTTCCCCGGCATAGGGGTAGAGCAATCCAACATCATGCTCTACTCTACACTCTCGGCCTTCTTCGAGTCAAGATTCAGATTCTTCCATTTTCTGAACCGAGTCACCGAAGAAGAGAAGAAACAGAAGTAGCAACAGGACAGAACACACCTGCACAGGCACACGCAAAACAATCATAACCACAAGACTATGAAACAGAAAATGACAAGAATGGTGCTGCTCGCCACACTGTGGGGCTGTGCAGCGGCACAAGCAATGGCCATCGACCCGTCGGGAAGCCGCCTCGACCGCAGCGGCGGAATGGATGGAGGGAGCGCACTGGCGCTCATCGTCCTGCTCATCATCGGCGGTTTCATCGCAATGATGAAGAGGAAATGAGTCACGACAGCCTCTGCCGCACAGGCACGAAACCGCCCTCTTGACACCGAGAGAGAAACTGCACAAACACATCAAGGGCAGTCCCCCACAGAGAGGACTGCCCTTGATGTTTCCGTCCATTGGATTCCAGGCACTTCGCCACCGCAGACAGAGGGACAGGAACACCGGCAAGAACGCGCACCGGAAACTCCTGCCGGCCTCATCACATCCCCCTTCTTCTGCCTATCCAGGCATCCATCCTGCCCATCGGAGCAGACTGGGCAAGAAAAGGCAGCAAGGTTACTTTGCCAAGTAATACTGGATACTTGGCTGTTTATCCTTGGATACATTGCCAAGTATCGTTGGATGCTTTTCCCGGGCCATCTCTGCGGCAGCGGCTTACAGGCAGAAAGAGTGAGGGCTGACATCCGCACGAAACGGTTGCCAGCCCTCATTCCCCTTGGCCTGCTTCTGCAATGATCGGCTTACAGAAGCGGCATCAGCGGATTTATCTTACGCGGTAGCGCACCTCCTTGGTGCGGAACTTCTTCACGCTCTGCTTGTCCTTCACGTCCTTCAGACCAGTTGCCACGATGATGCTCACGCGGTTCTTGTCGTTCTCAGAGAAGGGCTGAACGGTATCGCCATAGCTGCTTGAGGTGATAGAAGACTTGGGAACGCCTGCATCCACGAGAGCCTTCACAGCCTTCTCGGCACGCTGGGCAGCAAGCTTCTTGTTGTAAGAAGGATTGCCGGTGCCCTTATCGGCGTATGACTTGACATCCACCTTGCACTCGCGATGGTCCTTGAGGAACTCACCGATAGCCTTCAGCTGAGCCTCTGCACGGAAGTCACTCTTGTCGATGGGATAGAAGACATTCCATGTCATCTTGCCATCCTCTACGCGTGCACTCTCCACCACATCGTCATACCATATGGTATCCATACGTGTAGCCCACTCTTCCTCAACGGGAGCAGCCACAGCCTTCTTGGCCTTCTTGTAGCCGAACTTCACAGCCAGACCCAGTGAAGCGGTCAGCTGCCAGTCGTCGCTGCCATTGACCTTGCTGTTGAAGCGGTCACCCAGGCTGTTTGCGTCAACTTCCAGATTGAGGCTCACGTTCTTGTGCAGGTTGACATCGAGCTGTGCACCCACACGTGCGTTGTGGCTGAAGAGGTCATCCTTGTAGGCACGAGGCATGTCGGTCTTGCGCACGAAGGCATCATCATTGTCCCATGCATAGTTCAGACCGATACCGCCGATGAGATACAGGTTCACGGGATAATAGTCCTTGCGGCCAAAGAGAGTGACCAGATTAAGCATCAGGTCGAGGTCGGTGGTGACATACTTGTAGTCATACTTGTAGTCGTTATCGCTTCCCTTGAAGCCTCCCTTGTTCCACATTCCGCTCACATGCAGTCGTGAGCCCACTACAGGAGTAAACCATCCGCCCAGGCTCACTGCCGTATTGGGAGTGATGAGCTTGGCATTGTTGTAGTTGGTGAACGTGGTCTGACCGCCACCCTGGATGCCTATAAACATGTGGGGGAATGGCTTGTAGTCCTTTTCCGTCGCGCTGGACTCCTGCGCCATTGCGGGAGCCGCGATGCCCGTTGCCAGCAAAGCAAGGGCAAACAGTTTCTTGATAGACGTCATGTTATTGTAGTTAAAAGATATTGTTTCCACTTTCCACCCGCCAAGCACCCCTAAAGAGTAGCCCATACGAGTAGTATAACCGCAAATGTATGCAGTTTTTTCGCCATCAGCAAGGAATTCTATAACTTTCTTTCAATAACGTTAAAGAATAAAAACAAAAAGGGTGCAGATGACCTCTAAAACGCTATTTTTTACTAACTTTGTGAGATATAACTTGCACATTAGGCAACATGACAACAGAAAACACTATCATCAGCAGTGTCAAGACGCACCACGAGCTCAAGGAGTTTGTGCGCTTCAACTACGAACTCTACAAGGACAACCCCTATGCGGTGCCCGATTTCCTGGAGGATACACTGGACACATTCAACAAGAAGAAGAACCCTGCCTTCCGCTTCTGCGAGGCTGAGTGGTTCCTGGCTCGGCGCGGCGGCAAGATAGTGGGCCGAGTGTGTGCCATCATCAACCGCAAAGCCAACGAGCAGTGGGGACAGAAGACCGTGCGCTTTGGCTGGATTGACTTCATCGACGACCCCGAAGTGTCGGGGCTGCTGCTCCGTACCGTGGAGGAATGGGGCCGCGAGCGTGGGATGGAGAAGATAGTCGGCCCCATGGGATTCACCGATATGGACCTGGAAGGTATGCTCACCGAGGGATATGACCAACTGAGCACCATGAACAGCATCTACAACTACCCCTACTATCCGCAGCACATGGTGCAGCACGGATATGCCAAGGAAGTGGGCTGGGTGGAGCGCAAGGTATTTGTTCCGCAGCCTGGTCACGAAGCCCACAAGGACAAGTACTTCCGCATAGCCGAGATGGTGAAGAAGCGCTATGGCTTCCGTATCCACAAGTTCAAAAACAAGAGAGAGATACGTGAAGGCGGATATATACCCAAGGTGCTGGGCGTTGTGAACCGCTCCTATGCCAACCTCTATGGCTACAGCCAGATGGACGAAGAGCAGATGAACGTATATGCCGACCAGTACCTGCAGTACCTCGACAAGCGTTACCTCTCGGTGGTGGAGACTGCCGAGGGTGAAGTCATCGGCATGGGCATCTGCATCACCAGTCTGAGCCGGGCTATCCAGAAGGCAAAGGCAAAGCTCTGGCCCTTCGGATGGTACTATATGGCCAAGGCATTGTGGTTTGACAAGCATCCCAAGATACTGGACATGCTGCTCGTGGGTGTGCTGCCCGAGTATCAGGAGAAGGGGGCCAACGCACTCATCTTTGCCGACCTCATTCCCGAAGGCACGAAGGATGGGTACGAATGGGCAGAGACCCATCACCAGCTGGAGGACAACATTCCCAGCCAGGCACAGTGGAAGAACCTCGACTGCGTGATACACAAGAGGCGCTGTGCCTTCAGCAAGAAACTATAAACGCAACAAATGGAAGAGAACCAGAATATACAGCAACCTACCGTACAATACACCGAGGACAACGTCATACACCTGTCCGACATGGAGCACGTACGCACCCGTCCAGGCATGTACATCGGACGTCTGGGCGACGGTTCACATGCCGAAGATGGCATATACGTGCTGCTCAAGGAGGTCATCGACAACAGTATCGATGAGTTCAAGATGAATGCCGGCAAGCGTATCGAAGTGACAGTGGAGGACAATCTGCGCTGTACGATACGCGACTATGGACGTGGTATCCCCCAGGGAAAACTGGTGGAGGCGGTGTCGATGCTCAATACAGGAGGCAAGTATGACTCCAAGGCGTTCAAGAAGAGCGTGGGACTGAATGGTGTGGGACTGAAAGCGGTGAACGCTCTAAGCCGCCATTTCGAAGCACGCTCCTACCGAGACGGACAGGTGAGATGCACCACCTTCGAGTGCGGAAAGCTCATCACCGATGTCACCGAGCCTACTGACGACGAGACAGGAACCTACATCTACTTCGAACCCGACCCGTCGCTCTTCAAGCATTACTCGTTCAGAGGGGAGTTCGTAGAGGAGATGCTGCGCAACTACACCTACCTCAACACCGGCCTGACAATCATGTTCAACGGCCGGCGCATCCTCTCGCGCAACGGACTGAGCGACCTTCTGACCGACCGCATGACGGCCACCGCGCTCTATGACATAGTGCATCTCAAGGGCGAGGATATCGAGATAGCCTTCACCCATTGCAATCAGAACGGCGAGGAATACTACTCCTTCGTCAACGGCCAGCACACTACGCTGGGCGGCACACACCAGGCGGCCTTCAAGAAGTACATCGCAGAGGTCATCAAGGAGTACAGTGGCAAGAACTACGACTACAGCGACATCCGCAACGGCATGGTGGCGGCCATCAGCATCAACATTCAAGAGCCGCTCTTCGAAAGCCAGACCAAAATCAAACTGGGTTCGCTCACCACAGAACCCGACGGCGGCATCTCCATCGACAAATTCATAGGCGACTTCGTGAAGAGCCAGGTAGATAACTTCCTGCACAAGAATACGGATGTGGCCGAAGTCATCCTGCAGAAGGTGTCGGAGAGCGAGCGTGAGCGCAAGGCAATGGCTGGCGTGGCCAAGAAAGCGCGCGAGATGAGCAAGAAAGCCAACCTGCACAACCGCAAGCTGCGTGATTGCCGCATACACCTCAACGATGCAAAGGGCGACCGCCAGGAGGAATCGTGCATCTTCATAACCGAGGGCGATTCGGCCAGCGGCAGCATTACCAAGAGCCGCGACGTGAATACACAGGCGGTGTTCAGCCTCAGGGGAAAGCCGCTCAACTGCTATGGAATGACCAAGAAGGTGGTGTATGAGAACGAGGAGTTCAACCTCCTGCAGGCGGCGCTCAACATTGAGGACGGACTGGATGGCCTCAGGTACAACAAGGTCATCGTGGCTACCGATGCCGATGTGGATGGTATGCACATCCGCCTCCTTATGATAACCTTCTTCCTGCAGTTCTTTCCCGAACTCATCAAGAAGGGTCACGTGTATATCCTTCAAACGCCGCTCTTCAGAGTACGCGCCAAGAAGAGCAAGCTCAAAAAGGCCAAGCTGGACGCTTTGCTCGAGGAGGTAAAGGCCCGAAAGAAGGAAGCGGAGCTCAATGCAAAGCTTGCCAAGCGCACCGATGACGACCCGCAGGATGCCGAGGAGCCCGAAGAGGAGACCACCGATGACAGCCAGGAGAGCGGCAAGAAGCCGATGCGCAACCTGAGTGTCACCAAAGACTACATCATACAATACTGCTACTCCGACGAGGAACGCCTGCAGGCTATCGACGACCTTGGGCCTGACCCCGAAATCACACGCTTCAAGGGACTGGGAGAAATCAGCCCTGAGGAGTTCATCAACTTCATCGGACCCGACATCCGACTGGACCAGGTGACACTCAACAAGGGCGATCAGGTGGCGAAGATGCTGGAATACTACATGGGCAAGAACACCATGGACCGCCAGAACTTCATCATCGACAACCTTGTGATAGAGGAAGACAGGGCCGACGAAGAGGCGGAGTAAGCACCCTGCCACCCCACTGCTCCACCCGCCTCATGACCGAGTACGGGCAAAGGGAACCGGCCGGCGGAGCGGCATCTGTCCGCTGCCCGCGCAGGAGAGTGCAGACGGGGCTGGCATCGCAGCACGGTGCATCGGTCATCGCAGCGCACTGCATCAGCCATCGCAGCACGCTGCACAGGCACATGCAGCGCAGTGCGCCTGGAACCGCTTCAAGCCACCCCAGGCTGTGCGGCAAGGAGCACTTCTGCGGGAAGAGCCGCTGGCGGACTCTCCCACCACGCAAAGTAAAGGAAAGAATGAAGATGGAAAGAATCTTTCTATACAGCGGGTCGTTTGACCCATTCACCATCGGGCACGCCGACATCGTGCAGCGGGCGCTGGCGTTGTGTGACCGGCTGGTGATAGGAATAGGCTACAACGAACACAAGGCTGGTTGGACACCTGTGGAGGAGCGGCTGCGCGCACTGAAGGAGCTGTTTGCCGGTCAGCCGCAAGTGCGGGTGGAGAAATACTCCTGCACCACTGTCGATTTCGCACAGCAGCAAGGCATCACCTGCATAGTAAGGGGTGTGAGGGGAATGACCGACATGGAGTATGAGTCCAACATGGCCACCATCAACCGCCAACTGGCAGGCATCGACACCATCTTGCTGCCTGCACGGCCCGAACTGGCGCATGTGAGCAGCAGCATGGTGCGCGAACTGGCACATTTCAACAAGGACATCAGTCCCTATCTGCCCCAAGGGCTACATTATATAATATAATAAGGAGAAAAGACAATGAAGAAAGCATTAAGCATCATACTGGCCTCATGCATGACACTCAGCGCAATGGCACAGCTCCGCTACCAGAACCGTCCGCCCGAGAAAAGGCAGTCGGTGAGCCAGCTCGAGCGGGATGTGCAGAAGATGGTCATGGCTACAGCCATGATATATAACTACTACGTGGATAGCGTAGATAGCAAGCGGCTGGCCGAGGATGCCATCAACGGCATCCTGAAAAAGCTCGACCCGCACTCGGCCTACTCCAATGCCCAGGAGACGAAGAAGTTCACCGAGCCGCTCGAAGGTTCGTTCGAGGGAATAGGCGTGCAGTTCAACGTGCTCGAGGACACTCTTGTGGTCATCCAGCCTGTACCCAAGGGACCCAGCGAGAAGGTGGGCATACTGGCAGGCGACCGCATCGTGTCGGTCAACGACACCGCGATAGCCGGCGTGAAGATGTCGCGTGAGGAGATCATGCACCGCCTGCGCGGCAGGAAGGGAAGCCACGTGGATCTGGGCGTGGTGAGACGTGAGATAAGCGACACTCTGCACTTCGATGTGGTGCGCGACAAGATTCCCGTCAACTCGGTGGATGCTGCCTACATGGTCACACCGCGCATCGGACTCATCCGCTTCAACAACTTCGCACAGACCACACACGCTGAGGTGGTGGAGGCTATCAAGAAGCTTCGCGCACAAGGTATGGTGGATCTCATCATCGACCTGCAACAGAACGGCGGAGGATACTTGCAGGCGGCTGCCGACATTGCCAGCGAGTTCCTGGCCAAGAACGATATGATAGTATATACACGCGGACGCAGCGTCCCCAATCAGGAGTTCCGCAGTTCGGGCAGCGGCCTTTTTACACAAGGCAAGGTGGCCGTACTGGTAGATGAATACAGTGCATCGGCAGCCGAGATACTGTCGGGAGCCATTCAGGACCAGGACAGAGGCATCGTGGTGGGCAGGCGCACGTTCGGCAAGGGACTGGTGCAGCGACCCATCGAACTGCCCGACGGCAGCATGATACGCCTCACCGTGGCCAAATACTACACGCCCAGCGGACGCTGCATACAGAAACCCTATGAGAAGGGAGACCGCCGTGCCTATGACCGCGACGTCATCAACCGCTACAACAACGGCGAACTGACCAATGCCGACAGCATCCACTTCCCCGACTCATTGCGCTTCCAGACACTCAGGGAGAAGCGTGTGGTGTATGGCGGAGGAGGCATCATGCCCGACTACTTCGTGCCGCTCGACACCACCAAGTACAGCCGCTGCTACCGCGAAATGTCGGCCAAGAGCATCATCATCAATGCCAATCTGAAGTACATCGACGCCAACCGCAAGGAGCTGCGCAAATCCTACCCCACCTTCAAGAAGTTCCGCGAGAAGTTCCAGGTTCCCCAGGCACTGGTGGATAGTATAATGGCCCAAGGCGAGAAGCAGAACATAAAGCCCAAGGACGACGCTGAGCGACAGACCACACAGGACAACATACGCCGCATCATCAAGGCGCTGGTGGCACGCGACCTTTGGGATATGAGCGAGTATTTCTGCATCATCTACGAGGATGACGAGGTGGTGAAGAAGGCCGTAGAACTCTTGCAGCAATGATCAGCTACAATACAGTGGGGGTGGAAATGCCTCCTATCGACCAGCCACGCGTCAGTGCATGGGTCAGGCAAGTGGCCGAGCGATACGGCAAGAAGGTGGGCGACATCAACTTCATCTTCGTCAGCGACGAGGAGATACTGCGCATCAACCGCGAGTACATCCGGCATGACTACTACACCGACCATATCGGCTTCGACTACTCTTCGGGCAACGTGCTCTCGGGCGATGTGTTCATAGGGGTGGAGACAGTGGCATCCAATGCCGAACTCATCGGGGAAACCTACCGCCGCGAGCTGCATCGTGTCATCATCCATGGTGTGCTTCACCTGTGCGGCATCAAGGACAAGACGCCCGAGTTGCGCATGCAGATGGAGGCAGCCGAGAATGCTGCACTGGCACTGGCAGTGTGGCTGTAGCCATATATAATAAGGTATATAAAAGGAAAGAAACACTATAGTGAAAGAAGACTTCGACATCAGAAGGGAAGGTCAGGCGCGCGAGAAGGACTTTGAGAATGCACTCCGCCCGCTCCGCTTCGGCGACTTCAGCGGCCAGCAGAAGGTGGTGGATAACCTGCGCATCTTCGTAGAGGCTGCCAAGTATCGCGGTGAGCCGCTCGACCACACGCTCCTGCATGGTCCTCCCGGACTGGGAAAGACCACCCTGAGCAACATCATAGCCAACGAGCTGGGCGTAGGTTTCAAGCTCACCAGCGGACCTGTACTCGACAAGCCAGGCGATCTGGCGGGCATCCTCACCAGCCTTGAGCCCAACGATGTGCTCTTCATCGACGAGATTCACCGCTTGAGCCCTGTCGTGGAAGAGTACCTCTACAGCGCGATGGAGGACTATCGCATCGACATCATGATAGACAAAGGTCCCAGTGCCAGGAGCATACAGATAGACCTGGCACCCTTTACACTGGTGGGAGCCACCACACGCAGCGGACTGCTCACAGCACCCTTGCGTGCACGTTTCGGCATCAATCTGCATCTCGAATACTACGATGCCGACACCCTGCAGACCATCATCGAACGCAGTGCAGGCATACTGGGACTGCCCATTGATGCCGAAGCGGCAGGCGAGATAGCCAGCCGCAGCCGCGGAACACCACGTATTGCCAATGCGCTGCTGCGCCGTGTGCGCGATTTCGCACAAGTCAAGGGCAACGGCCGCATCGACCTGCCCATAGCACAGATAGCGCTTGAGGCACTCAACATAGACCGCTACGGACTGGATGAGATAGACAATAAGATACTGCTCACAATCATCGACAAGTTCCGGGGAGGTCCGGTGGGAATAGGCACCATAGCCACTGCCATCGGCGAGGACAGCGGCACTGTGGAGGAAGTATATGAGCCGTTCCTCATCAAGGAAGGATTCATCAAGCGCACTCCACGCGGCCGCGAAGTCACCGAGATGGCCTACCGCCACTTGGGACGGCCTATGGACGACCGCTTCGCAGGAGCCTCCCAAGGCACACTCTTCTGACCAAATCATCAAACACAGAGCATCATGGTACTCAACTATATATGGATAGGGTTCTTTGCCATCGCATTCCTCATAGCGACGGTGCAGCTTGCCATGGGCAACACAGAGGTGTTTCCCGCCATCATGAACAGCACGTTTGACAGCGCCAAGACCGCTTTCGACATCTCTCTGGGCCTTACCGGAGTGCTGAGCTTATGGATGGGAATCATGAAGATAGGCGAGCGCGGTGGCATCGTAGATCGGCTCGCACGCTGGCTCAGTCCGCTTATGACCCGGCTTTTCCCCGAAATCCCGGCCGGGCATCCAGTCTTCGGACACATCTTCATGAACTTCAGCGCCAACATGCTCGGGCTTGACAATGCCGCCACACCGCTTGGACTGAAGGCGATGCAGGGGCTTCAGGAGCTCAACGAAAAGAAGGACACTGCCACCAATGCCATGATAATGTTCCTGGTACTCAATACCAGCGGACTATGTCTGATACCTGTGGGAGTGATGGTATATAGAGCTCAGTTGGGTGCCGAACAGCCTACCGACGTGTTCATTCCCATCCTCATCGCCACCACCATAGCCACTCTGGCGGGTATGGTGATAACCAGCCTCTACCAGCGCATCAATCTCTTCAACCGCGTGATACTGGGCACGGTGCTCGGACTATGCGTGCTGGTGGCAGGAGTCATCTGGCTGGGCACACAGCTCGACCGTGAGACGATGAACACATGGAGCACTACAGCGGCCAACGTAATACTCTTCGGCATCATCATGGCCTTCATTGTGGCGGGTTTCCGACGCAAAGTGAACGTCTATGAAGCCTTCGTCGAAGGAGCCAAAGGCGGCTTCGAGACCGCCGTGCGCATCATTCCCTATCTGGTGGCAATACTGGTGGCCATAGGAGTATTCAGGGCAAGTGGCGCTATGGACTTCATCATAGGCGGCATCGGACGCGCTGTGGAAGCCTGCGGAGGCAACTCCGACTACGTGGCAGCCTTGCCTACAGCCATCATGAAACCGCTGAGCGGTTCGGGCGCACGCGGTATGATGGTGGATGCAATGCAGACCTACGGCGCCGACTCCTTTGTGGGCCGCCTTTCCTGCATATTCCAGGGAGCTACCGACACCACCTTCTACATCCTCGCAGTATATTTCGGCAGCGTGGGAGTGCGCAAGACCCGTCATGCTGTGAGTGCCGGACTGCTCACCGACCTCTGCGGCGTGATAGCAGCCATGGCGGTAGCATACATCTTCTTCGGCTAAGGACCGGCCTCCGAAGCCTCATTACCAGACAACGCAATACATTATAAATATAATGGCAAGCATCAAGACATTGGCCAAGGATACGGCCATATACGGACTTTCAAGCATCGTGGGACGCTTCCTCAACTATCTGCTCGTCCCCCTCTACACGCATGTCATCTCTGCCGCAAGCGGCGGCTACGGCATAGTGACCAACCTGTATGCCTACACGGCACTCATTCTGGTGATACTCACATTCGGCATGGAGACCACCTTCTTCCGCTTTGCCAACAAGGAGGACGAGGATGCCAACACCGTGTTCAGCACGTCGCTCGCACTGGTGAGCGCCCTCTCGCTGCTCTTCCTGGGTGCTGTGGTGCTGTTTGCCACCCCCATCAGTCAGGCATTGGGCTATGCTGACCACCCCGACTATCTGCTGATGATGGCAGCCGTAGTGGCGCTTGATGCCATACAGGCAATACCCTTCTGCCTGCTCCGCTTCCAGAAGAAAGCCATGAAGTTTGCCTCTCTGAAGCTCCTCTTCATAGTGCTCAACATCGGACTCAACCTGCTCTACTTCGTGGTGCTCGGGCATACCGAGGTGTTCTATGTGTTCTTCCTCAATCTGGTGTGCACCTTCCTCATCACCTTCTTCTTCGTTCCCGAACTCATCCACATGCGCTTCCGCGTGGATATGGGCCTGCTGCGCAGGATGCTCTCTTATTCCTGGCCCATCCTCATATTGGGCATTGCAGGCATCCTCAACCAGGCTGCCGACAAGATGATATTCCCCCTCGTATATCCCGACAAGGCACAAGGCATCAGCGAGCTGGCCGTATATGGCGCCTGTGCAAAGATAGCCATGATAATGGCCATGATAACCCAGGCGTTCCGCTATGCCTATGAACCGTTCGTCTTTGCCCAGAGCCGTGAGCGCGGTCAGGCCCACATGTATGCCATGGGAATGAAGTACTTCGTCATCTTCACCCTCCTGGCCTTCCTGTGCGTGATGGCTTGGCTGCCCGCCCTGCGCTACATGGTGGGAGCCGACTACTGGCAGGGGTTGCGCGTGGTGCCCATCGTGATGGCCGCCGAGATAATGATGGGCGTGTATTTCAACCTCTCGTTCTGGTACAAGCTCATCGACAAGACCATCTACGGAGCCGTGTTCTCCATCGTGGGATGCACCGTGCTGCTGGCCGTCAACTTCTATGGCATCCCCCGCATGAGCTATATGGCATGTGCTTGGGGCGGCTTTGCGGGCTACGGTACAGCCATGGTACTGAGCTATATCGTGGGGCAGAAGAAGAACCCCATCCCTTATCCCATGCGCAGTATGGCCGGCTACGTGCTGCTGGCCGTCGTGCTCTATGTGCTCATCACGCTGGTGCCCGATGAGTGGCCTGTGCTGCTACGTCTGGCTGCAGGCACAGCTCTGGTGGTGGTGTATGCTGCCTACACGGTGTGGAGAGACATGCCGCTCGCAGGACTGCCCGTCGTAGGGAAACACTTCAGAAAACGTTGACCCCATCAAGGCAATTCACTTATTTATCAACCCTATAATTCTAACTGAAATGGAAAAGAAGAAAGCCAAAGAAGCTGCAGGCGGCATGAACCGACGCGACTTCCTGGCAACTGCCGCCACAGGCATTGCCGGATTTATGATTCTGCCCAGCTTCACCGTTGACGGCGTGCGCATAGCACCGTCTGACCGCGTGGTTCTGGGCTTCGTGGGACTGGGCCAGCAAGGCTGCAGCGACTTCAACTCATTCACCGGTTGCCCCGGTGTGCAGGTGGCGGCATGCTGCGATGTGGATAGCATCAAGCGCGAGCGCTTCCGCCGCTATGTGACTGGCTGGCAGAAGAGCAAAGGAATGCCGCAGCGCTGCGACATGTATGAGGAGTATGAGCGACTACTTGAGCGCAAGGATATAGATGCCATCGAGATAGCCACACCCGACCATTGGCACGCACTGGTAGCCATCCACTCGGTGCAGGCAGGCAAGGATGTGTATCTGCAGAAGCCGCAAGCCTACACCATCACAGAAGGCTTGGCCGTGCAGGCTGCCGTAAGAGCCAACCACCGCATACTGCAGATGGGAAGCCAGCAACGCAGCAGTGCCGAGTTCCAGCAGGCCATTGCACTGGTACGTGCAGGCGGACTGGGAAACATCAAGGAGGTATATTGCCGCGTGGGTGAACCACCCAAACCGCTCGATCTGCCCGAGATGCCTGTGCCCGAGAACCTCAACTGGAACCTGTGGATGGGCCCCCTCACCGACCCCAAGATACACTATCATCCCGACCTCTGCCCGCCCATCTCGCTCGACCCAGCCGAGAACGAGAAGCTGTGGGGCGCATGGCGCTGGTACAGCGAAACCGGCAACGGCTATCCCGCAGACTGGGGTGCCCACATGTATGATATAGCACAGGCAGCACTGGGAATGGACGGACTGGGCCCGGTAGAGTACATCCCCAAGGGCTACAAGGGTGCAGAATGGGATACCATGAAGTATGCCAACGGCATCATCATGCAGGAGCGTCCCTACACCGACGACAAAGAAGCCAAGGGCATAAAGTTCATCGGCGACAAGGGATGGCTCAAGGTAGCACGAGGCTACATCGAATGCTCCGACAGCAAACTGCTCAAGAAGCAGCAGGAGAGCATCGGAAAGGGACAGTACGAGGTGAGTTCACCGCACATGCAGAACTTCATCGATGCCATCCGCAACCATGTGGACCCCATCGCACCGGTAGAGTACGGCACCAGCACCAACACGCTGTGCTGCCTGACCAATATCGCCCGCGAACTGGGTCGTCCCGTGCGCTGGAACCCCGCAACGCTCAACTTCGAGGGTGACAAGGAGGCTGCTGCCCACCGCCTGTACTACTACGAGTACCGCCGTCCCTATCATCTGCCCTATCTGGACAAGCGTTGCTGATACGACACGCCATAAGGTCAACCTCAAGTGACCACACTATTCGGGGGTGCATCCGTTGCTGGATGCACCACCGAACTTGTATAATGCCCCCTTTTCTCTACCCTGAAAGCACCCCGCAAGCACACTGAAAGTTTCAAGAAGCAGGTATGAAATCTCCGTTTGCAGGCTTCTGATGCACATCCAAGGGCTTCTGATGGCCATCCAAAGGCTTCTGATGGCCGTACAAAGGCTGCAAACGGACAATTCGCCTATACTGCAAAAACATTTTCTCCAAGCTTAATAGAAAATAGAAAACTGCCTTATGAAAGACGGCAGTCCGCATCAAGAAGACAGGAAACCGCCCGTCCCACATCCCAAAGACGCTTCTCACAAACGACAAAAGCAGTTTTATCGATGACAGAAAGCACTCACAAGGAAGACAGGAGTCCGCTTTACAACCGCCCGAAAGCCACCATGAGGATGACAGAAAGCCACCATGCAGCAATAAAAAACAAGCTGCGCGATGGACCCCACCGCGCAGCACTTTTCACTTTTTACTTTTCACTTTTCGTTCCCGACAGGGAAAACTTTTCACTTTGCACTATTCACTTTTCACTTCCGCAGGACTCACTTTTCACTTTCACAAGCGTGAATTGCCCTACATCACCCCCATCCAGTGCAGCACATACGGTGCCAGGATGGCTGTGAAGATGCCGTTGAGGGTAAGGCCAAGCGAAGCATAAGCGCCATGTTCCATGCTTCGCTCCATCGCTGCAGAAGTGCCCACGGCATGAGAAGCCGTACCCAGCGAGATACCCTGCGAGGATGGCATGCCTATGTGACCGTATCTGAGGATGCGGAAACCCGTGATGGCACCGAAGATACCCACGAATACCACGATGGTGGCAGTAAGTGCCGGTATGCCACCCACGCTCTCGGTCACCTCCATGGCAATAGGTGTGGTGACCGACTTGGCAGCCAGCGAGAGCACCACATCGGTGCTGGCACCCATCAGGCGGGCTATTCCCACCACCGACACTACACCTACCACACAGCCGGCCAACTGCGACAGCAGTATGGGCAGAATCTCCTGACGGATGCTGCTTAACTGCTTGTAGAGGGGTACGCCAAGTGCCACCACGGCCGGTTTGAGCCAGAAGTCTATCTTGGCACCGCTCACTCGGTACTCCTCGTAATCCACATCAGCCACACGCAGGAAGATGATGAGGAAGGCGATGCTCACCAGTATGGGGTTGAAGACAGGCAGGCGCAGCAACTTGCGCACCAGTTTGGCCAGGAAATAGACACCGAATGTGAGTGTCAGCAGAAAATAGTCGTTGGACAGATATTCATGTGTGCTCATAGCGTTCAATCCTCCTTCTCGTTTGGTTCTTCACTCTCCTTCGTTCTCTTGCGGGCGCGTGCTATCGCCTTGCGGGTAAGCACATGCACCCATCCAGTAGTCACAAGCACCAGGATGGTACTCAGTACGGTGGCCACCACTATGGGCAGCAGTTCGGCACGGATGATGTCGAAATAGAGCATGAGCGCCACACCGGGCGGCACGAAGAAGAAGCCCATGTTCTTGACCAGGAAGTTGGAAGTGGTCTCCACCCACTCCAGTTTCACGATGCCAGCCTTGAGCAGGGCTGTGAGCAGCAGCATTCCCAGTATGCTGGAAGGCACGCACACACCCGTGAGCCACACGATGAACTCACCAACGGCAAGGCATCCGATGATGATGGCTAATTGTCGAAACATAATTTGCTATCCTTTTAGATGTATCCTGAAAACGGGTGCAAAAGTAGGGAGAAAATACGGGACTGCACGCATCAGCGCGGCAGAAGTTTGCCCCAAACGCACATCATTGGGCCATCGGAGTCTGATGAAGCACCCAGAGAAGGCTGATGAAAGCCCCCCCCCGGAAGGCTGATGGAGCAAGGGGTAAAGCGGCTGCCAGCCCACAGCACAAGCACTCCTGCGGGCAGGGAAGCAGAAAGGGCGGCGTCATTTGCGAGCCATGTCCAACACTCGTCTTCGTTGAAGAGGGACAAGGAGTATTGAATTCCTGATGATTATGCCATTGAATCAGCCTTTCCAATCATTTTGTTTCGTTGTGTAAGACCATAAAAGGTGGAGCGGTACACACACACCGCTTTATCATGCGAAGGATGCCTCCATAATACGAATGTTCAGACACTTCTCTATCTCCGCTATACTCTTGAACGAGAAGTTTGTATGACCAGACAATATCTTGCTGACATATTGCGGAGAACAACCAAGGCGTGATGCGATGTCCGCACGCGAGAGTTTGTGTTCCTGCATATAATCAATGATCTTCATGGCAATGCCTTGCGACCATTTAAGCCACACTTCATTGTCTTGTCTCCATTTTGCTTCTTCAGCAAATGCAGAAGGCTCACTACTGAGATTGCTCTCAAGAAATCTTAATGTCTTCTCTTTCATAACAAATCCTCCTCAAAAAAGTCCACGAAACTGTCTTTATCAAAGACACCATTCTGCTGCAAGTAGTTTCGGCAAGCATTGAGCTTGTCTAACCAATACATCTGGCAAGTCTCTACAAGCATAATCAAGCGGCATGTAAACTAAATAAGCGGTATAGGAATGCTGTAATGCAACTCCTATGCCGCTTATATTTAACGCCTCAAGCTGAAAGAGTCAGCTTATGAGTGATTAGTACTCGTCTTCGTTGAAGAGGAAGTCCTCCTTTGAAGGATAGTCGGGCCAGATGTCCTCGATGGTCTCATACACCTCACCCTCATCCTCTATCTCTGAGAGGTTTTCGATAACTTCCATGGGTGCGCCACTGCGTGTGGCGTAGTCAATCAGCTCCTCCTTGGTGGCGGGCCAGGGTGCGTCATCCAGGCGCGATGCCAGTTCCAGTGTCCAGTACATACCTTATTATATTATATATTTAACGCTTTTTCTTGAATTCGGGGCGCAAATATACAACTATTTCTTCACACTCTATCTCTGAAGCCACATTTTTTCTTCTTTCCCGTCAAGATAATTCAGTCGGAGTGCCAATACATAGAACATGTCACTCAGGCGGTTGACGTAGGCCAGCAAGCAAGAATCCACTTCTCCCTCCATCTCGGCAAGGGTGCAGATGCGGCGTTCTGCCCTGCGGCAGACAGCCCTGCACACCTGGGCTTGTGAGGCTGCCTGGGTGCCTCCGGGAAGGGTGAATCCGCGCCAGGGCGGCAGTCCGTCATGCAAGAGGTCGATAGTATGCTCCAGCGCATGTACCTGCTGGTCGGTGACGGCATGGCGTACTGCATGGGCAGCCTGAGGCGGTGTGGCCAGCATGGCTCCCACGCTGAAGAGCGTCCTCTGCACCTCCAGCAGCATCTCCTCTATCTGCTCATTGCTTACCAGCGAGAGCAAGAGTCCCACGTGGCAGTTGAGTTCATCCACCTCGCCATAACTCTCCAGCCGCGCACAACACTTGCTGGTGCGGGTACCGTCGGCAAGCGAAGTCTGCCCGCCATCGCCTGTGCAGGTATATACGTTACTCTTTTTCATTCAGAAGTTTATTATGTAGTGTTGTTTGGTGAGGCGTTCTTCGTAGATGGCCACACCCAAGTCATACAGGTCAAAGGTTACTGTTGCAGGCAAGCGGCGAAACCACTCCCTGTGCTGCTGCAGATTGTCAAGGATGAGCACACCGCCAGCCCTCACCATTTGTGCAGCCTGCTCATCAGGCTCGCGCAGCACTATGAGGTCGGCTCCCTGGGCGGGTGCATCGGCCAACACAAGGGTGCGCCGGCAGCCAGCCAGCAGATAGCGGCGGGTGTGACAGGCTTCCTGGGGCAGCACGGCAACAGCAGGCTGCAGCCAGTTGGCCACCCTGAATATCAGGTGCAGCCCCTTACGGCGGCGCATGCTGTGTGCCAGCGGCAGGGCTTCATCGAGCGTGCTGTAGGCATAATAGGGTGTACGCTCATACACCACATCGGTGAGGAAACGGAAGGCAAACGGCGAGTGTACACCATAGCCGCAGCGATGGCGGATGCGCATAAGCCACACCAAGGGATTGTCCAGCATGTTCATCTTGCACTCAGTTTTTGCTCCTCCCCAGCCCGCACGAAACCGCCGGCACCGAAGGAGAGAGCCTCTCGCGCCCGTTTTTCGGGCAGGGGGATTTGTTTCTACAAAGTTAGGCATTTCACGAAAGTCGCCCAAACAAATCATCGACATTTTCTCGTCCCTTTGGCGAAACCACACCAAACAGGCCAACACCAAATTAAATCATTTGCCGAAAAACTCATCGATAAAAAAAGAGGGGAACTGACATCGAGCATGCAGCAAAGGTTAAATAAACTTAAATCTACTCACAAATATAATACATGCGCGTAGGGCGAAGCCGTTAATTGACATATATTTGCAACGCAGAATTCATAAGGGCGTAATAAACCACGCGGAATAACAACAATATTTATCACTAAACTATCAACACTATGAGTAGAAAGTTTACTTCTCTCTTTATGCTGCTCTTTGTGGCACTCTTCAGCATGCCTGCACTGGCACAGCTCGATGAGTTGAACATGAAGACCATCACTATCGGTGAGGCAGCTGAAACACTGACACCAGACACCCAGTGGTACCTGGTGTACAACAAGCGTCAAAATGGCAAGAAGGCTGGTGGCTACTGGCTGGATACCAAGGGCGAGAGCATTTGCTACATGTCCAACGGTATCGAGGATGACGTACTGATGGACGGAGACCTGGCATCTGCCAAGGCTACCATCCTGGTTCGTTTCCTCAGCACTGAGAACGAAGGTCAGTACACCATTCAGTTCGGCACAGGCCGCTACATGAAGGGCAACCTGTGGACCAGTGAAAACGTTTCTGATGCACAGGCATTCAACGTTTACACCATCGGTGAGAACGCAGGTCACTGGGGTATCAACAAGGCCGATATGCAGGACCGAGTAGATAACAACGGTGGTGGCCAGACCCTCGCATTTTGGGAGAGCGGCCAGATTACCGAAGCCGGCGGCAACAACGACTGGAGCATCTTCCCTGTTACACTGAACGAGCTGAGCGAGCGCGAGCTGCTGGACATCCAAATCAACGAAATGCTGAAGAAGTACGAGCAGTATATCGACGGTCGCGACAGTCTGGATCTGGGTTCTGAGATTGGTCAGTACAACGTGACCGAAGAGGAGTACAAGGCTTGGCAGGCACACATCCAGAAGTCAAAGGACGTGCTTGACGGCCAGTATCCCGACATCACCAACGAGGAAATCAAGGCTGAGCTGGACGCTATCGAAGAAGGCTGGAAGACCATGATGGGCAAGCTGGTGAAGCTGGTTATCGCTGATGGCAACTACCGCATCGTGAGTGTGCTGGAGTGGACCAACAAGGTCATCACCCCCACAGGCCCCGAGACAGCCGACACCACCATCGTTCATCCCCTCAAGGCAATGTATGCCACACTGGACACCAAGCAGATGAAGTGGGACAACAGAGACGAAACCGACTGCCGCTATCTGTGGAAGCTCACCAACGTGGGCACTGACTCTATCCAGATGATGAACATTGCCACCGACGGTATCGTAAACACTCTGGAACAGAGCAAAGTAGGCACCCTGGCACTGGAGAGCACTACAACCCTGAAGTTCGACTTCCTTCGTCGTCTGGAGGATGGTCGTCCCGTGATTGCATTCAAGCCTCAGGGTGGCGGCACATACACATACGCTCACTGCGGTGGCCATGGTGGCGGTGCCGGCAAGAACGGCAACATCGTAGGTTGGGAGTCTGGTGCAGGCGCAACCCAGTGGGTTCTGGAGCCCGTGGATGATGAGACCGTGAACCGCCTCATCGAGGAATACGCTCCCTTCAAGAACCACGAACTGATGGTGAAGAACTATGAGACTCTGCAGGCAAGAGGTGACTCTGCCATTGCAGCAGCCAAGGACGAGACATTCATCGTATCACGCGGTGACAGCATCCTCATCAGCGGTGACCAGTTCAGCAGCCCCTTCACCTGCACAGTAGATCAGGAGGGCGAGGCTGGAAGCAAGTTCTCTAACCTCTTCGACGGCAATCCTGCCACATACTGGCACAGTGACTGGAGTTCATCTGTAGCCCCCCACACCCACTACTTCCAGATTGATCTGAACGAGGCTCTCGCCGAGGACCAGCAGGTACAGGCTTACATCGCACGCCGCAACGTTGCCGACGACCATATCACCGCTTTGACCGTGTATGGAGCCAATGATGCATCTGCACTGGACGACGCTACCGAGGAGTCTTGGACTCGTCTCGACAGCATCAACACACCTTGGGTGGCAAACCAGACAGAGGTGTATAGCAACAGATTCAACGCCGGTGGCTACAAGTACCTGCGCTTCTACATCGACAACACAGCAGGCAAAAACATCACGGCAACACGTGGCTATGCCCACATGGCCAAGTTCCAGCTCTATCCCATCACCATCGACGGTTCTACTCAGTATGCTCAGATGGGCGCAGTTCGCACCACTCTGGAGGCCGCACTGGCCAAGGCTGCCGAGATGGATACCGATGAGCTGACCCAGGAGGACTACAAGGAGCTGGAGGATGCAGTGAACGCATTCCTGGAGGCACTGGTTGATCCCGCCGAGCTGGTTAACGCCATCAACAACAAGAAGGACCTGACCAAGTACATCGTGGTTGGTACCAACCCCGGTCAGTGGGCAGAGGGCAGCAACGGTGCCGCACTTGACAAGCTGATCACAGACGCTCAGGCTTACCTGAAGAACGGTGCCTACACACACGAGAAGACCGATAACCTGACAAAGCAGATTACCGAGACAGCCGACGGCATCATGGATTCTGCCAACAAGGTAGAGGCCGGCAAGTGGTACAACATCCGCTTCGACAACGAGGACAACTATAACGAATACGGTTGGGGCAAGGGCAATGTAGTCAACGAGGCACTTGGTGACCTCTATGGCAACATCTTGGTTCCCGCCAATGAAATCTCTGACGACAGCGGCAAGAGCCTGCAGACATTCGACAAGCTCGAGGACGTTGGTCTCGGTCAGGCACTTCGCTTCATGGACAGCAACGAGGCAAGAGGCGACGTTACTGCTTTCCGCTTCGTAGCAGTAGGCGACACAGCCTTCTACCTCCAGCACAAGAGCGGTCTCTATGTAGGTGCTGCCAACCGTGGCAATGCTCTTACTCTGGGTCTCGTACCTGGTCTGTTCGATGTGAAGGCTGTTGGTCTGGGCAAGATGGCTATTCACGCCCGCAGCCTGAAGGGCAAGGAGTTCTATGAGCAGCCCGTATATCTGCACGCTCAGAATGCCGGTCACAGCCTGGTAACATGGAATGCCGATGGCATCAACAGCAACAGTGCCCTCTTCATTGAGCCTGTTGACGAGCAGGATATGACAGAGGAAATGCCCGAGACTATCAAGAAGAACGTGCTGCCCAACAGCATGCAGATCTGGTGCTACGGTGCTGGCTTCTCAGTGAAGGAGGGTACACTCTACGAGTACAAGGGTGCTTCTCTGACCGACACAGAAATCAGCCTCGCCTTCAACAAGATTGAAGCTGCCAAGGCCGGCCAGCCTGTCCTCTACATAAATGGTGACACCACAGCCTTCGACGTGACTATGGAGAAGGAGCCCGAGGAACTCACCATCGACGGTTCAGCCTTCGTTGACGAGCCCGACTCTATCGGTGGTATCCGTGGTACATTCGGCTACCAGTGGGTAGATGAGTACAAGAACGTGGTAGTATCTGGCGGCAACTTCGCCCAGGAGGGTAACTGCTTCGTGGAGGCTACCGGAAAGGAGGCCACCGACTGCGCACGCGACATCAGCGCCAACACCGGTTACATCGTACCTGCCGAGAACGTTATCAGCAACTTCAACGCAGCTGACTACAACCTGGTAATCACTCTGAAGAGAGATCCCAACGCTATCGACAAGGTGCCCTCTATCATCAACAGCCGCAACGACATCTATACTATCGATGGCAAGCTGGTGAAGAAGAACGGCACTATCAGCGACGTGAAGGCCATGGGCCGCGGTCTCTACATCATCGGTGGAGCAAAGGTGATGGTTAAGTGAGCGGAATAACAAGGAAAGCAAACAGCTTTCATTGAGATTCCCGAACGAGAATCACTTCGAACGAAGTTCAAGGTGATGGTTAAGTGAGCAGAATAACAAGGAGAGCCGAAAGGCTATCATTGGGATTCCCGAACGGAAATCACTTCGAACGAAGTTCAAGGTGATGGTTAAGTAAATTGACCTTACAAAAATTCCTCAAAGGAATCAAACAATAGCGGAAGCCCGCTCCCACATCGGGGGCGGGCTTCTTCTTTTCCCTCAAGCCAGCAAGAGCCGCCCCTCGGAGCAGGCAAGCGGCGGTCCGCCGGCATACCGAATCACTTTACACTCCAAGGTCACTTGGCAAAGCATTATTGGATACTTGGCCGTTTATCCTTGGATATATTGCGAAGTATCCAGTATTACTTTTCCAGGCCAGTTTTCTGGCACGGCACCTATATGCCCAAGGCGATGCACCTCATGCGGCACTTCTGCCAGGGGCATAGTACCCTTGTCGGAGTCTGACAATCAATTTCCGAAGCTTGCGCAGCACATGGGCCGATGAATTTCGTCGGCATAGAACGACAATAATTCCTAAAATTTTCCTATAACACAATAAGTTTCATGTTTTGGCTATGCCAATCGCACTAATCTTCTTATCTTTGTCCGTGAAATAATCTATTTATCTACTATAGCCAAATGAATAAACTCTACACTATTCTTCTGACAATGCTCCTGGCATTGACAGGCTCTGTCCGTGCGTGGGCAGACTCCGATGAATTTTCGGGGAAAATACTCTCGCTGGGCAATCTGGCCACCAGTCTGGAGACAGGCAAGTGGTACTTCCTGTCCAACAACGGCACTGGCCGCTTCGTGTGCGAAGGCAAGGACAACACTCTGAGCATGACCAGCACCAGCCCCTCCAGGCTTGACGCTGCCGATGCACTGGGCTACCTGGTGCAGCTGGAGAGCACCGGCGCCGAGGGCAAGTACTATCTGAAGACTGCCATGGGCCACTACTTCAGCACCGTGAACACCAAGACCAACAAGGGAACAATAGACGCTCCCACATCTTCGAGCGCCTACACCATCGCTTCATTCAGCAATGTGGCCGGTCACTGGACATTTCGCAGCAACGGCATGTACTACATGAAGGACGACAACGGCACGCTGAACGGTGCTGCTGCCTTCGGTTCGGTAGGCGGCGACCGCGACTGGGCGCTGCGTGAAGTTGTATTCCAGAACGTGTCAGATCTCACTGGCAACGCCTACATCAAGTATGTACTGAACAAGGGCGGCCTGGTGCGTCTCACCAACCGCCGACTCAGCAACGCCAACCTGGCACAGATAGGCAGCGTGATGCAGGGAACTCCCGCGCAGAAAAACGACCTTGCACAGGTGTGGATACTGAGCAAGAGCGGCGACGGATACAATCTGCGCAACGCCAGCACCGGCTCTTACCTGGACTCGGAGAACAACTTCCGCTCGCCCAATGCAAGCGCCGTGAAGCTGTACATACAGTCAAGTCCCAACAACACCGCCACCTCAAGCTACATCAACCTCTCTACCAAGGCCGACTTTGCAGGCAATGAGTGCCTCAACCTGAACGGTGACGGAACCAGCCTCTACAAGTGGGCCTGCAAAGGCGACCATGGTTCCGACTGGAGCATAACCGTGGTGGATAACTTCTCACTGGACGAGGTGCTGGCCGGTCTGCTGGCCAACAGCAAGTACAAGGCTCCTCAGGAGGGCAAGTACTACCGCATCCAGAACCTCAACTACAAGACGTACATTAACGAAGGTATAACCTCAAACGGCTTGGGTTGCGAAGGTCTCAACGAGGACAAGCTGGCCCAGTACTGGACTCTGGTGAAGATAGGCAGCGGTTTTGCCTTGCAGAACGTGTGCACCCAGCGCTATGTGGTGCGCCAGGGAGGTGCTCGCAGCCAACCGTACACCACACAGGAAGCCAAGCCCGGACAGGGTTTCACCTGCAAGCGTACAGCCGACGACACCAACTTTACATATTATATCGTAGATAACGGCGGAGTGGGCCTGCACTGCGACCAAGGCTCCAATGTGGTGGGATGGGACACCGAAGGGCTGTCCACCAGCACATGGGGATTCGAGGAAGTGGAGCTCACCGACGAGTTCATCCAGAAGGGACGCGAAGAGTTGAACGCCTTCAAGGACCTGGTAGCCAACATCAGTACCTACAACACAGCACTGGCCAACCTGTTCCAGGACAAAGCCTGCATCACTCTGAAAGAGGAAATCCAGGCACTCACCGACGAGCAGCTGGAGGCCAATACCGATTACGCCAGTCTGCCTGAGGCTATCAAGGCAATGGTAAAGAAGGTGAAGAGCAACACCTGGCAGGTATATGAGCGCGCCAATGGCTACAGCCGCGGCTTCGAGAAGTTCTTCCGTGTGCGCGACGACTATAAGGTGTATAGCAACTACCAGAAGATGTCTTGGAACGAATACACCGGTATGAGCAACGCCTTCGGCAAGCTCTCCGGCCCCACAGGCATCGTGGGCAAGACAGGTGATATCATCTACATCTATCTGGATGAAGAGCCCAGCGCCGACTGCACTCTGCAGGTAGAGGTGGTGAAGGACAGCCAGTCGCCCGGTGACCGCCAGACAGGTGCCACCACAGACCTGCATGCCGGACTCAACGCAGTCATCATGAACGAGCCCAGCACCATATACATCTTCTATCAGCTCAATGATCCCGAGAAGTACCTGGCCAACTATCCCGACATGAAGATCCACATCGAGGGCGGTGAACTGCAGGGCTACTTCGACCTCACACGCGGTATGACCAACGAGGACTGGATGCTGCTGCGCGAGAAGCTGCTGGACAAGAACAACATCATCAACCTGAAGGGTGAGCGTGTGGTACACGTCATGCGCAACGACCTGGTGCAGCAGGCAGTGGCCGAGAGCAACAATGAGATGGAAGGTCTGGTACGTGTATGGAGCAAGTTTGTGGATTGTGAGGAGGACCTCATGGGCTTCAAGGAGGATCTGGAGGGTCGCTTCCGCAACATCTGGAACGCCTTCTCGGTTGATCACGGCTACATGTACGCCACCACCTATGGTACCTACTACAGCGACGGCACACTGAGCACCGTGCTCAACTACAACACCATCACCACCAGCGGAGGCTCTATCTGGGGTCCCAGCCACGAGATGGGTCACAACCACCAGGCTTGTCTGAACATCGTGGGAGCCACTGAGGTGTCAAACAACCTCTTCTCCAACGTGAACGTGTTCCTGCTTGGCGTATCCACCACACGCGGTACCGCCGTGCACGACACATTCAATGCCTTTGCCCAGGGAACATCATGGTTCGACATGAGCATTTGGGCACAGACACGTATGTACTACCAGCTCTACCTCTACTATCACGCACAGGGTCACAACCCCAACTTCTATCCCACCCTCTTCAAGCTGCTCCGTCAGGATCCCATACGCAAGCGCAGCGGCGACTATGACAATTCTCTGGTCAACGGCGACGGCAAAAAGGTGGGCGGCTACAAGTCTTACGGCAAGCAGGACTACCTGCACATGGCCAAGAAGATGTGTGATGCAGCACAGCAGGATCTGAGCGAGTTCTTCGAGGTCAACGGCATGTTCGTCCCCGTAGATAACAGATACATCGGCGACTATGGCGACTATTGGGTGACCACCACACAGAAGGACATCGACGAGGCAAAGGCTTACATGCACCGCTACCCCAAGGGTCCCAACATCATGTTCATTGATGACCGCATCACCCCATCACCCGTGCTCAAGGACAGTCCCCTCGAAGGCAAGTCCAACAGTGAGTATCGTGTGGATTACGAAGACGAGCCAACCCGCCGCATTGGATATGCTGACGTAGGCCAGTGGAGCGACTTCGTGGACGACTACACCACAGACGGTTACTACTACACCACCACTTACAGCCAGGGTAAGACCACCTACCGCATGTTCGGTAAGGGCGCTGTGGGCTACAAGGTATATGACTCAGAGGGCAATCTGGTGTTCCTCTCCAACAAGAACTCATTCACTATCCCCACCGAGGTAGCCAACAAGCTGGGCGACAACTTCCGCATCGTAGCTGCCGAGGGTAACGGTTACGACGTGCTGGTACCCTATGGTCCCAAGGCATACAGAGGCGAGATGACTGCCTACTATGCAGGCAGCACCACTCCCCACACCCTGTATTTCTACGGCACCGGCGAGAATGGCGAGAGCCGCATCAGCGACCTGCCCGCCAACTCTATCGCATACATCAAGAGCGAAGATCTGCCCAAGAAGCAGCCCACAGCCAGTCTGCTGGCACAGGCCAACGTGGTGAGCGGCGACCTGCAGGCACAAAACCTGGTGATCGACGGCGACAAGCCCTTCTACATCCCCACTGCCTTCACAGCCGACAACGTGAACTTCACCAAGAGCGGAAGCAACTATCAGGCACTCAACCTGCCCTTCAACATCACCGAGGGATATGTGGGTGTACTCGAGGGCAACCGCCTGGTCAAGGAGGCAGAGACTGCTGCTGCCGGCAAGCCCGTGGTGGTGAACGGCACCATCAACCTCACTGCCAAGAACACCGAGGTGGCAGCCGGCACATGGGCAAGCAGCACAGGCGGCTTCGTGCTCAACGCTGAAGGTACCGAGGTGGTAGCAGCCGAGGGCGAAGTGAGCCCCTTCACCTATGTATGGGAGAGCGCTTTCGTGGTGGATGCCACCAGCATCAACAGCGTACTCGAGAATGACAAGAATGGTAAGACTACTGTATATGACCTGCAGGGACGACGCACTACACGCATCACCCAGCCTGGCATCTACATCGTAAATGGCAGAAAGACTCTGATTAAATAATGAGTAAGAAGACCTACAAAACTAAACAAGCAGAGCAGCGGGGCGTGCGGCCGGCATCAAAGCCAGCCGCCGCCCCGCGCGAGCGTAAGAAGATAGTCCTGCCCACATTGCTGCTTTTCATGGTAGCGGTGTGGGCTTGGGGCTCCTTCTATTACGGCTGTCTGTTCCATGTGAGCCGTGAGTTCAGCTTCTGGGCTACAGACACCCGCCTCATGCAATTCGTCCTCTGTCAGAACTTCGGCCCGCTGCGATATGTGGGACGACTGCTTCTGCAGCTTTACCAGTACCCCTGGCTGGGCGGCCTGTGCCTGTCGCTGATGCTGGGCATGATAAGCTGGCTCACCGGCTACTGCCTGCGTCTGCCCGCCAGATGGCGCCTTGTGCAGTATGTGCCTGCACTCTGCTGCCTGGCTGCCATCACACATCAGGGGCTGGATATCTTCTTTGAAACCGAGACAGGATACATCATGGGCATCCCCTTTGTGGTGCTCCTGGTGCTCTGCATATGGGCTGTGATGATACGCAGTTTCAGCCGCAAGCCCATGCCCACCATGCTTGGTCTGCCCAAGGATGAGAGCACACGTCAGAACCTCACCTGCCTGGCATGCGTGACGCTGGCATTTGCAGCCATCATTGCATGGGGCGAGTGGAAGCGTCCTTACGTACGTGTCATCTGCCAGGAGATGAGCATGCAGTACCAGCAGGACTGGGCTGGCATAGAGCGGGTAGCACGCCAGAACGCCACCCAGAGCAACCGTCCCATGGCTGCCTATTATGCCATGGCGCTCATCCACACCGGCCAGATAGCCGAGCGCATGTACGATATCCGCCTCGACTATGACTCGCTCTACCTGCACGGCAACGGAGGTATGCTCAACAACGGAAGCCCTCTCTATGAGCCCGAAGGCAACTATCATGCCGGTTTCATCGAACCTTGCATGCACTATTGCATGGAACAGATGGTGATGACCGGCCCCACCTCACGCCTGCTCAAGCTGCTTGTCAAGTGCTCGCTCATGCGTGGCGAATGGGAGTTGAGCCGCAAGTACCTGCGTCTGTTGGACGATGTTCCCTTCGAGGGGGAGTTCGTGGAGAAGTACCAGGCAATGGTCAACAACCCCGAGAAGGTGAATGCCGACAGCGAGATGGCCCGTCTGCGCCTCACCGAACCCATACATGACAGCTTCGAGAACCAGTATCAGCAGCCCTTCTTCATGGGATACAACCTCAACCTGGTAGAGGCACGAAGCGTGGAGGCACTCTACAACAGCCTCTGTGTATGCCTCTACACCAAGCTGATGCCACCCTTCCTGATGCGCGCACAGTACATCAAGGGCAGCACCCCACCCGAGATCATCGCCGACGGACTGCTGGTATCCGAGATGAAGCATCCCGGTGCATCGCAGGGATATGGCAACCTGGAAATGCGGACTACCCGTCTGGATGGCTTCATACAGGCTATCCAGCCCTACCTGAAGGACCGTCCGGGCAATGCCTACAAGCTGTTTGAGAGATACAAGGGATATTATCCCTACTACTATTTCTTTGGCAATCTGAAGGCCACCAAGAAGGGCTACACAGGCGAGTCAAAGGAGAAATCGGGTGTAAACTGACACGTTATGACAAGACAACACACACATTATATAATAGGCGCCTGCCTGCTGCTCATGCTGGCCCTCACTGCTGCCTGCACACACCAGGCACAGCTGCCCGCCCAGTCCACCGCACTCGACACGCAGGCCGACATCTTTCCCGACTACCGCGATATAGTCATCCCCGCCAACATAGCTCCGCTCAACTTCATGGTGAAGGACTCCGGAGCAACTGCCGCAGTGGCACAACTGCAAGGACCCAACGGCGAGGAAGTGCTGGCCGAGGCCGACAAGAACATGAGCGTGCGCATAGACACTGCCGCCTGGAGGACACTGCTCGAGGCCAACAGGGGGAAAGACATCAGCGTGACAGTATATGTACAGAACGCCGATGGATGGGTGCAGCACAAGCCGCACACGCTCACAGTGGCACAGGAAGACATCGACTCCTATCTGAGCTACCGTCTCATCGAGCCCGGATATGAGCTTTACCGCCAGCTGGGCATCTACCAGCGCAACCTCACCAACTGGACTGAGCGCACAGTGTATGAGAACAACCGCAGCTATGACGAGAAGCATAACCACTGCATCAACTGCCACAACTACCGCAACCAGAGTGCACAGGATATGCTCTTCCACGTGCGTGCCAACCACGGCGGAACCATCATCGTGCAGAACGGCAAGGCACACAAGGTGCAGGTGAAGGACAGCACCATCCTCAGCAGTGCCGTATATCCCGCCTGGCATCCCACAGAGAATCTGGTGGCCTTCTCTACCAACAAGACCGGCCAGACCTTCCATACCTACCATGCCGAGAAGCTTGAGGTGATGGACGAAGCCAGTGACATGCTGCTCTATGACGTGGAGCACAACGAGGTGGCACACGTCTTCCGCAGCAAGAATGAGCTGGAGACCTTCCCCGCATGGGCACCTTCGGGCGACCGCCTCTTCTACTGCAGCGCCCAGGTGGGCCACCTGCTGCCGCCCGAAACACCCGACAGCACACGCGGTATGCAGCTCATGATACGCTATGACAGCATCTACTACGACCTCAAGTCGGTGCCTTTCGACGCCAAGACACGTACCTTCGGCACACCGCGTACCGAGGTGGATGTGGCATCAAATGCCCACAGCATCAGTCTGCCACGCGTGAGTCCTGACGGCCGTTACGTGCTCTACACCCAGGGACGCTACGGACAGTTCCACATCTGGCACAAGACCAGCGACCTGTGGGTAAAGGACCTGCAGACCGACAGCTGCTATGCTCTGCGCGAGGCCAACAGCCCCGATGCCGACAGTTTCCACAGCTGGAGCAGCAACGGACGCTGGATAGCCTTCAGCAGCCGGCGCATCGACGGCAACTATACACGTGTATTCCTCACCTACTTCGACCGTCAGGGACGTGCCCACAAGGCATTTCCCATCCCGCAGGAGGACCCTGAGTACAATACCCTATTGCTCAAGAGCTACAATGTACCCGAACTGACACGCGACGAGGTGACTGCCACACAGGCCGAACTCTTCCGCTGCGTGCATGAGGAAGACGGCGAGATGGCCAAGTACAAACAGCATCTGGCACCGGCCGGAGCCCGTTGACACGGACCGAGATATCAAACAACATATATAACTCACTTTAAAGAAAAGAGACATGAGAGTCATTATTGAACCCGACTATCAGCAGCTCAGCCGTTGGGCTGCCGAGTATGTAGCAGCCAAGATCAACGCTGCACAACCCACCGAAGAGCACCCCTTCAAGCTGGGTTGCCCTACTGGCTCATCACCCCTGGGCCTGTACAAGCACCTCATCGAGCTGCATAAGGCTGGCAAGGTGAGCTTCCGCAATGTGGTTACATTCAACATGGACGAATATGTAGGCCTGCCCGAGGAGCATCCCGAGAGCTATCACAGCTTCATGTGGAAGAACTTCTTCAGCCACATCGACATCAAGAAGGAGAACGTGCATATCCTCAACGGCAACGCTGCAGACCTGGAGGCCGAGTGTGCTGCCTATGAGAAGGCCATCGAGGAGGCAGGTGGCATCGACCTGTTTATGGGCGGTATCGGCCCCGACGGCCACATTGCCTTCAACGAGCCTTTCAGCTCTCTCACCAGCCGCACCCGCGTGAAGAGCCTCACCACCGACACCATCATCGCCAACAGCCGTTTCTTCGGCGGCGACGTCAACCAGGTTCCCCGCACATCCCTCACCGTAGGTGTGGGCACTGTGATGGCTGCCAAGGAGGTGCTCATCGTATGTAACGGCCACGGCAAGGCACGTGCTCTGCACCACGCTATCGAGGCTCCTGTATCTCAGGAGTGGACCATCAGCGCTCTGCAGATGCATCCCCACGCCATCATCGTATGCGACGAGGCTGCTACCGACGAGCTGAAGCACGGCACCTACAAGTACTTCAAGGATATCGAGAAGGACAACCTCTAATCCCCAAGTACCATCAACCGCTGCCCGCACCCTTCCGCAAGGAAAAGTGCGGGCAGCTGCGTTTTTCAGCCCTTGCCGCTTGGGCGGTCGGGGGAATTTCATTACCTTTGCAAGGCAAGATGCGCTTGTGGTGGAATTGGTAGACACGCCAGACTTAGGATCTGGTGCCTTCGGGCGTGTAAGTTCGAGTCTTATCAGGCGTACACTTCACATGGCAGCAGGCGGACAGGGGGATTGTCCCCGCCGCAGGAACGCTGCCGATTCTGTTTATGGCATCCATCTGAAAACTATCTACAATATATCCAAATGAAGAGAACTACTCTACTGGCCACTGCCCTCACACTCATGACGTGGGGAGGAGCATCTGCCGCCAAGAAGGCATCCGTGCAGAAAGTGGGCACGGTGACCATGAGCGGCTACGTCGGACAGCGTTATGCCGACTGTATCAACCATCGTGTAAAGACCGAGAATGTGGATACCCTCATCTCTGTATTCCGCCTTCAGGACGAGAAGCAGAACCTGTGGGGCAGCGAGTTCTGGGGCAAGTGGGTGCAGGGAGCCATAGGCATGTACCACTTCACACACGATGCGCAGCTCAAGGAAATCATAAGCCGCGCCGAAGACGGCCTCATGGCCTGCCAGCTGAAGGACGGCTACATAGGCGACTATGATGCCGAGCACCAGCTGAACGGATGGGATGTGTGGGGACGGAAATATACCCTGCTGGGCCTCATCAAGTGGTATCAGGAGACAGGCGACAAGCGTGCGCTCAAGACAGCAGAGCGGCTGCTGGGATACACCATATCGCAAGTGGGCCCCGACGGAAAGTCCATCATCGACTGCGGAGAGTATATGGGCATGCCGCCCAGCAGCATCCTGGAGCCCACCATGTTCCTGTACCAGATTACCAAGAACCAGCGTTACCTGGAGTTTGCAAAGTATATCGCCCAGGAACTCAACAAGCCCGGCGGGCCTGAACTCATTACCAAGGCCGATGTGCCAGTAGCCCTGCGCGTGCCGCTGAAGCCGGGTGATGCGTGGTATGGAAAGAAGAACGGACAGAAGGCATACGAGATGATGTCGTGCTACGTGGGACTGCTCGAGCTCTTCCGCGTTACTGCCGACCCCACGCTGCTACATGCCGCCGAGACCACATGGCAGCATATAGTGGACGAGGAAATCAATGCAGCCGGCTCTGGAGCCTCTCACGAGTGCTGGTATGGCGGCAAGGCTCTGCAGACCAGAGTGTCCGGCCTCACCATGGAAACCTGTGTGACCTTCACCTGGATGCAGTTCTGCGAGCGACTGCTGGAGTTTACAGGCGACCAGAAATACGCCGACCAGATAGAACGCACCATGTACAACGCACTCATGGCAAGCATGAAGGGCGACGGCTCACAGATAGTGAAATACACACCCCTCGAGGGTTACAGGCAGGAGGGAGAGCACCAGTGCAACATACCCATCAACTGCTGCAACGCCAACGGTCCACGTGCCTTTGCCATGATACCGCGTGTGATGTACCGCCTGCCGGCGGCTGACCGCGTGGATGTGAACCTCTTCATCCCCTCGCAGACCACCATCGAGATGGGCGGACAGACTATCGGCCTGAGCCAGCAGACCAACTATCCGCAGGACGGGAAGGTGCAGATAAGCCTGAACCCACAGCATGAAGCGGCCTTCACACTGGGTCTGCGCATTCCCGCATGGAGCCAGCAGAACACCGTGGAGGTAAATGGCGAGAAGGTGGAAGGAGTGAAGGCCGGACAGTACTGCCTCATCAAGCGCACCTGGAAGGCCGGTGACCGTGTGACACTGAGCACCGACATGCGTGCACGACTGGTGGAGCTCAACCACATGCAGGCTATCGAACGCGGGCCCATACTGCTGGCACGCGACACACGATTCCGCGATGGATTTGTGGATGAAACCTGCGAAATCCCCACCCACGACGGCAATATAGTGGATCTGGAGCCAGTCAAAGCCCCCCAGGGAATGTGGATGGCATTCCGCCTCACCATGCCGCGCGGCGCCTACAACACCGAGAAGTTTGTGACCCATTTCTGCGACTTTGCCTCGGCAGGCAACACTTGGGACCAGGGCGAGCGCTATCGTGTATGGTTGCCCCGCACTGTAGATCCCACCAAAATAAAGTAAAAAGCCCCACAAAGGCACCTACGCCACCTCCAGCAGCCCGCACGGGCACAAGGTGACAGATTATACTCCAAGCCCCGATATCGGCTCCCAGAGGCCAATATCGGGGCTTTATCGTTATGGGCAGCGTATCATAGGAGTGGGAAATATCAGAAAGAAAAGGGGCTACACGGCATTGGCAATGCAGGCCAACTCTGATTGCGAGCAGGAAGAAGATGTCTTATGTGCAGGATTCATTTGGCCTCCAGGACGAGCGCATTGCACATATCCACCGTCCAACCCAAGGCTGGACGGTCAGAGAATATATATTGCCTTGGCAAAGTAAGCAAGCTTCTCCCACCGTCCAGCCTTGGGTTGGACGGTGGAGGACAACTTCTCTCCTGATTTGAATACCTACAGAATGTGCCATAGGAGCCCACCTCTCCCTGCTTGCTAATTGGTTTCCCTTGTACACAGACTCGGTATTACCATAGAATGCTGGCAACAGTTTGACTTCGGCAAAATCAGAACTTGAAACGGCAGCAACTTCTATACAGGAAGCAAAGGACAACTTGAATAAAGTAACATCAATTGTGACAGATACGAAAAAGGAGCAAGAACATTATTGCCTTACTCCTTAATACGCATTTTATATAATGTGAATATACATTTACAACGATTTGCAAAACAAATCTTTCATCTTATCCAAATCAGGCAGAGCCTTCTGTAATTCTTCTGGCATATCCTGTTTTGTTTTATATGTTGCTACTCCCATTGGGCTGTCATAGTTCCTTACAACAATATCAACAAATGCCTTGTTCATTTCTTTGCATAACACAATACCAATAGAGGGATTTTCGTGTGGCTTTTTTACAGTAAGGTCTAACGCTTGCAGATATGTACATAGTTGTCCCAAATATGAAGGCTTGAACTTACCGTATTTTAGTTCCACGGCTACCATTGCTGCAAGTTCTCGACTAAAGAACAAAAGGTCTATGAACATTTCTTCTCCTTCAAGTACGACACGGTACTGGTTACCCATAAAGATGAAATCCTTTCCGAATTGTAGAATGAAATCGCGCATGTTTCTTACAATTTCTTGCTCAACCACACGTTCGTCAATGTCCTCAACCTCCAGTCCCAAATTTTCAGTATTGATGAAATCAAGCAAATAT